>Ga0210095_1000059_pt1 | contig 44011 bp, 42 predicted proteins | sample China_Galinas_PW_FD_184861 | JGI IMG/M metagenome (GOLD analysis project Ga0210095, IMG submission 184861) | Wetland microbial communities from San Francisco Bay, California, USA, that impact long-term carbon sequestration - China_Galinas_PWA_D1... | ecosystem: Environmental > Aquatic > Marine >...
CCATTGATTTCCCTGCTTCAATATGCGCCTCAGTAGATGAGGCTGTTGTTCACGGAATTCCTGATAGCAGGGTTCTTAAAAATGGTGAAATTATTTCTCTCGATGTAGGTGTTAATAAAAACGGCTATTTCGGAGATGCTGCTCTTTCAGTTGCTGTTGGAGAAGTTTCTGATGAAAAAAGAAAACTTCTTGAGGTTACAGAGAAATCCCTTTACCAGGGCATAGAACAGGCCCGGGACGGTAATCGTGTTCACGATATTTCTGCTGCTGTGCAGGAATATGTTGAAGCTAACGGTTTTTCTATCGTTCGTGATCTTTGCGGACACGGAGTTGGAAAATTCCTGCACGAAGATCCTGCAATACCAAATTTTGGTAATAAAGGAACGGGACCAAAGTTGAAAAGGGGAATGACTATAGCAATAGAACCTATGGTAAATATGGGCATGTATGATGTAAGAACTGCCCCGGATGGCTGGACAATAGTAACAGCCGACGGATTACCATCAGCGCACTTTGAGCATACAATTTTAATTAGTAATGGTAAACCAGAAATTTTGTCGGTACAATAATGGCTAAACAGGGACCAATTAAAGTTGACGGTGTTGTTCTTGAAACATTGCCGAATGCTCATTTTAAGGTTAAACTTGATAATGGACACGAAATTCTTGCACATATTTCGGGCAAGATGAGAATGCATTTTATTAAAATTCTGGTTGGAGATAAAGTATCAATTGAATTATCTCCCTATGATTTAACAAAAGGTAGAATTACCTACAGATATAAATAGCGGAGCTGAAATGAAAGTCAGAGCGTCAGTAAAAAAGATTTGTGATAACTGCAAAGTAATTAAAAGAAAGGGCGTTGTAAGAGTTATTTGCAAAAACAAAAAACATAAACAACGTCAAGGTTAATTTTAAAAGTTAAGGAGAAGACAATTGGCTCGTATAGCTGGTGTAGATTTACCTAAAAATAAGAAAGTTTTATTCGGCTTACAATATATCTTCGGAATCGGAGAGACTATTGCAGCTGAAATAATTGAAAAAACAAAAATTAATCCTGATAAAAAGATTGCTGAATTGACAGATGAGGAAGTTGCTGAAATAAGAGCGGTTCTTCAGTCAGATTATAAAGTAGAAGGTGCACTTCGTTCAGAAGTTCAGCAAAACATAAAGAGATTAATGGATATCGGCGCTTATCGCGGTATTCGTCATAGAAGAGGATTACCCGCGCGTGGACAAAGGACCAGGACTAATTCACGTACAAGAAAGGGTAAGAGAAAAACTGTTGCTGGTAAGAAAAAAACACCAACTAAGAAATAAAGTTTGATTACTTGGAGGAAAAGTTTTGGCTAAAGTTATTAAGAAAGCTAAGAAAAAAGCACATGTAGACGCTAATGGTGTTGCGCACATTAAAGCAACCTTTAACAACGTACTTGTGACTATAACAGATATTTACGGAAATACGATTTCATGGTCATCAGCAGGCAAAAATGGTTTTAAGGGTTCCAGAAAAAACACACCATTTGCTGCCCAGGTTTCAGCGGAAGCTGCAGCTAAAGAAGCTTTTGATCTAGGCCTCAGAAGAGTAGATGTATTTGTAAAAGGACCCGGATCGGGCAGAGAAGCTGCTATAAGAGCATTAAATACAGCAGGACTGGATGTTATATCTATTAAAGATGTTACTCCTATTCCTCATAACGGCTGCAGGCCACCAAAGAAAAGAAGAGTTTAAATTTTTTATCGGAGAGTGAACTAAATGGCAAGATACACAGACTCAGTTTGTAAATTATGTAGACGAGAAAAACAAAAATTGTTTTTAAAGGGTCAGAAATGCTTTACAGAAAAATGTCCTATTGAATCAAGAAATTATCCTCCGGGACAGCACGGAAATTCAAGAAGGTCAAAAATTTCTGAATATGGTATTCAGCTTAGAGAAAAACAAAAAATTAAAAGATCATATGGCTTATTAGAAACCCAATTTAGAAATTATTTTGAAAGAGCTAATAAGCAAAAAGGTATTACAGGCGAAAACCTTGTAAAAATCCTTGAATGCCGACTTGATAATGTTGTTTACAGACTTGGTTTTGCTTCTTCCCGTAAACAGGCAAGACAATTAATTCGTCACAGACATTTAATGGTAAATGAAACTATTGTAGATATTCCATCATTTATGCTTACAGCAGGTGACATTGTTAAAATTCGTGATAGAAGCAAGAAAATGGATGCTATTCACGGTTCACTGAAAAGAGTAAAAGATAGTACCTACCCATGGTTACAGACTGATAAAGCTTCACTTACAGGTACATTTTTGCAGGTTCCGGAAAGAGCTGACGTTCCTCTAAATGCCAACGAACAATTGGTAGTTGAGCTTTATTCCAAGTAATAATCATTTTTTTTAAGACTAAAAATATTTTAGAGGATTACAAATGAGTGTTTCAAATTTAAAGATGCCCGAAGCAGTAGTTTTAGACGAGACTAGTTATACAAATAATTATGGAAAGTTTACACTTCAGCCACTAGAAAGAGGCTTTGGGGTTACATTAGGCAATGCATTAAGAAGAGTATTATTATCTTCATTAACAGGCTCAGCAATTACGTCTGTAAAATTTAGCGGTGTGTTGCATGAGTTCACAACTATAGAAGGAGTTGTTGAAGATGTTTCTGAGATTATTCTTAACCTGAAACAGGTAAGAATGAAACTTCTGAGCAAAAAACCTAACCCGATTATAATTTCATTTAACGGAGATGGTGAGTTTACTGCATCAGACATACAGAAAAATAGCAATGAAATAGAAATATTGAATCCTGATCTACATATAGCTACACTCAATAAATCTGCTAAATTTGATATTGAAATTAGAGCAGGAAAAGGCAAGGGTTTTGTTCCTGCTGCAGAGAACGTTTCACCGGAACAGACAATAGGTGTTATCCCTATTGATTCAATCTTTACACCTATTAAGAATGTAAGATATGAAGTTGAAAATGTTAGAATTGGTGATAAAAATGATTTCGAGAAGGTTGTACTGGAAGTAATAACAGATGGTTCAATTACACCTGATGATGCACTGACTCAGGCTGCTAAAATTATGAGAGATCATATTCAGCTGTTTATTAATTTTGATATTGACCAGGAAGAAGAGCAGGCTGTAAGTCAGAAAGACAGTGAAAAAGAGAGAATTAAGAAAATTCTTCTTACAAATGTTGATGATCTTGAACTCAGTGTAAGATCTCATAACTGCCTGAAAGCAGCAAACATTAAAAATCTTGCTGAACTGGTAAGAAGAGATGAATCTGAAATGCTTAGATTCAGAAATTTTGGTAGAAAATCACTTGCTGAATTAATGGAAATTGTAGAGAATATGGGCCTTGAATTCGGTATGGACGTAGACTCTTACATTAAAGAAGAAACTGAAACTAATTAAATTTGGACTAAAGGTTAATAATGCGACACAGAGTTAAAGGTAGAAAATTAAAAAGAACAGCAAGTCATCGTGCTGCTTTGTTGAATTCGCTTGCTACTTCTTTATTAAAACATAAAAGAATTAAGACGACACTCGCGAAAGCAAAAGAAGCCAGAGGTTTTGTTGAAACTATCATTACAAAAGCAAAGAAAAACGATCTGAATTCAAGACGTCAGGTAATGCGTTTTATAAATGATAAAGAAGTTGTTAAAGAATTATTCAATGACATAGTTCCTAAAGTTGGCGATAGACCAGGCGGTTATACTCGTGTTATAAAACTTGGTAACAGAATTGGTGATGCGGCTTCTATGGCAGTTTTAGAACTTGTTGATTACAACGAAGTTATTAACAAAAAAGCGGAAGACAGTAAGGAAAAGAAAGAGACTAAAAAGAGTGCAAAAAAAGCTGAAAAAGAAGAAAATGAAGTTGAAGATGCAAAAGTAGTTGAAGAAACTCCCGCTAAAAAAGAGAAAAAAGAAGCTAAGGCGAAAAAAGAAACTGCTGAAAAGAAAGAGCCGGAAGCAAAGAAAGAAACCAAGGCAAAAAAGGAAACCAAGGCTAAGAAAGAGACTAAAGAAAAGACTGAAAAGAAAGAGAAAAAAGATAAGAAATAATAACAATTTTTATTTTCTATTTACAGGAGTAACTGGCAAAACCGGTTACTCTTTTTTTTGCAATGTTTGAAAACCCGAAATTTATAAAGTCAGTTTTTACTTTGGAGGGCGTTGTAAAAGAACAACTACCTGAAGTAATTCTTTGCGGCAGATCAAACGTTGGTAAATCATCCCTTATAAATTCCCTATTTAACAGAAAAAATTTAGCTAAGATAAGTTCCACTCCAGGTAAAACCAGATCCATTAATTATTATTTAATAGATGATAAATTTTTCCTGGTTGATTTACCCGGTTTTGGGTATGCAAAGATCAGCAGAACTGAGAGGGAATACTGGGCTTCACTTATTGAAGGATTCTTATCGAAATCAGATAATATTTTTCTTGCCCTGCATATTATAGACAGCAGGCATAAACCTACCGATCTTGATATAAAATTAAATTCATTCTTGAATCATTTTGAAATTCCTTACAATATTATTTTGAGCAAGGTTGATAAGCTCAAACAATCAGAAATGGCACTTGCAAAAAAAAATATAAAAAATTACTTCCCTGAATTAAGCTACGGGGACAACCTATTCGTGTATTCTTCGGTAAAAAAGACTGGTAAAAAAGAACTATTACAGAGATTCTCAGCTCTTTTCTATTCACGGTAATTATTGCCAAAACCTGCCGTTTGCTATTAGATAATTCTAAATTTATATTTAATTTTAGTTTTTAATTTTCAGTAAATAAGCTACATAAATGGATAGAAGGCAGAAAAGACGAATATTTATATTTTTGTTGGTACCACTACTGGCCGCCATCCTTTTTATTACGGATGATCTGGTTATAAGGGTTATTACAATTGTACTTTTGGTTGTTTATGTGGCCTTTATAATATTCCTCAGGGATTCTCTAAAATTTAACCGGGGCGGGTACATCCCCAATAGTGGCGAAGAAGAAGACCTTCCTCCCGTGGATGACTATACTTCCGATTATTCCAGTTCCAATGTTGACTCAGATGAGTCATTCCAGATTGTTTCCAAGAATAGAAATTTAGACGTAATTACGGATGACAATTATACTCCGGAATTTAAAGTTTCTAAAACAACTCTAAAACCACCCGACCTTAAAGAAAGATTTGAAGAAATTGCTAATGAAAGCATACCGGAAGATCTTGGACATGATGGACAATTTGCTTTTGTACTTGAAAAAATGCTGACGGTAATTAAGGAAGCCTACACTGCTCACACAGCAATATTTTTTTGGTATAATAAATCAAAGGAAAAACTTTCTATTGAAAGGTTTGTCTCAAATAGTACAGAACTTACAAGGCGCAAACTGGATGTTGAAGATGATATTCTTAGTAAAATTGTTGAGAAAGGGGAACCCGAACTATTAAGTGACATTCCATCAACTGCAGAATCTGATGTAATTAGATATTATGATTCACCGCAGGGAATAAGAAGTTTTGTCGGTGTTCCTTTATTTTATGATAAATCTCTGATAGCAATTATTGCGGTAGATGCCAAAGTTGAAGATGCATTCGGAATCGAAACGATATATTCTCTTGGCAGGTTCATTAGAGTTATAACTATGCTGATCTCTATTTTTGAAGAGAAACACTCTGACAGTATTTCCCAACAGAGACTAAATGGTTTATTAAACATTATTAATCCTGAACAAAAAATTGACAATGAACAGGAACTTGTTGATTCACTTCAAAACGTGCTCGGGTATTTATTAAACTGGGATGCTTCGGCCTTTGTTTATTATAAACCTGTGGAGAAGAAATTTCAAACTATTAAAGTCTATAATAATACATCATTGAAATATATCGGTGAAGGTTTAGATATTGAAATTAATGGCACACTGGTAGGTAAATCTATAGCTACAGGAATGCCTGTTAAAATTGATAATATTTCTTCGGGTGATTATAAGAGATATGCGAAATCTGAAGACGTAAGTTTTGATGGATCATTTCTGGCTATCCCGATGATTTATCATGGGCAAAATTACGGTGTGCTTTGTTTTGAAAGCCTGAAGAAAAATATTTATACTAATTCTGATGTGCATTTCCTTAGAAATGCAATGAACATAATTGCGTATGTCGTTTATTCCTATTCAACGCAAGTTTTGCTAAAAAGTCTGCTTGCTATTGATGTAGAAACACGAGCATTGAGTGGTGAAATATTTAAAGAGAGAATGGCTGCAGATCTTTATAAAGCTGAACAGGCAAAGGTGCCCGGTGCACTTGCATTAATTAGGATTGACGATTTCCTTGAGCAGGAATCACTTTTTGAAGGAGATCCTTTCCCTAAGGTTTTAACCTCTGTCACCAAGACCATTGAAAATGAAATGACTCCTCTTAATCTATTTGGAAGGATGGAGGAAAAAGTCTTCGGTGTGTACTTTTTTAATGCGACCCCTAAGGATGTCTTTTTATGGGCTGAAAAACTGCGTGTGAAAATTGCCCGCAAACCAATTGCCGTTGTTTCAAAGCAGACAACTTATACAATTTCAGTTGGAGTGGCGGCTGCTTCAAATAAATCCGACGTGGAAGAAATATTATACAATGCCGACCTCGCATTGCAAAAGGCTGTGCAGATGGGCGGTAACCGCGTAAGAAACGTAAACTAAAACTATGAACAACTTTTTTATTATTGTACTCGATGGAGTAGGTATTGGTGAATTACCTGATGCCGATCAATATGGAGACCGCGGAAGCAATACTCTAAGCAACATTGCAAATGCTGTTGGTGGATTGAATCTGCCGAATCTTGAGAAACTTGGACTTGGAAATATTTATGATATAAAAGGTCTGAACAGAGTTGAAAAACCTTTGGCATCTTTCGGCAAGCTTGCAGAAATTTCTAAAGGGAAAGACTCAACAACCGGGCATTGGGAAATCTCAGGTTTATACGTTGATACAGATTTTTCATATTTCCCTGATGGGTTTCCGGATAAAATTATTAATAAATTTAAAGAACTAACAGGTTGCCGGGGAATTCTAGGAAACAAGGCGGCCTCGGGTACAGAGATTATTAAAGAACTCGGGGATGAACACGTAAAAACAGGTTTTCCAATTGTTTATACTTCCGCAGATTCCGTCTTTCAGATTGCAGCACATGAAGATGTAATACCACTAGAAAAATTGTACGAAATATGCAAAATCACACGAGAGAAAGTACTTGCACCACCATTGCTGCTTGGAAGAGTGATTGCAAGACCTTTTATCGGATTATCAGGGAATTACACGCGAACGACTAGCAGGAAAGATTTTTCCCTTGATCCACCAGCAGAAACGATTCTTGATCTGTTGAGCAAAAATGAAATAACAACTGTTGCTATAGGAAAAATAAATGATCTTTTTAATTATAAGGGGATCAAAATTAAAGAAAAAACCAAATCAAATTCTGAGGGATTTGCAAAACTTTTGGAATATGCCGGTAAGGGCAAGGGAAATTTCATTTTTACTAACCTTGTTGATTTTGATGTCTATTTCGGGCATAGAAATGATCCTGCAGGATTTGCAAATGCGCTTAAAGAGTTTGATGATTTCTTACCGGAATTTCTTTCAAAACTAGATGAATCAGATGCAGTTGTTATAACGGCAGATCATGGTAACGATCCAACCACCCCCAGTACGGACCACAGCAGAGAATACACACCGTTACTTTATTATAAAAAAAATATAGAAGGTAAGGATCTAGGCAGCAGAAAAACGTTTTCAGATATTGGAAAAACTGCTGCAGAATACTTTAAAGTAAAAAACAGCCTAAAAGGGGCCAGCTTTTTATAAAATGTAGCTGGAAAAATTTTACTTCAGACAGATTGAATCTTTTATTTTGTGGGGGTATATTAACACTTTAGGATGTATACAAACCTTAAGAAGAGGTAATTTTTGTTTTTAGGAAGAGTAATAGGCAATGTTTGGTCGACTAAAAAAGATGAAAATCTTGTTGGCGCAAAATTTTTAATTGTACGCCAGATTGACCTTAATATGAAAGATAAGGAAAACTTTGTTGTAGCAGTAGACAGCGTTGGGGCCGGAGAGGGAGAAGTTGTTTTGGTTGCTACAGGAAGCTCTTCCAGGCAAACAAGTTTTACCAAAGACAAACCGGTTGATGCAGTAATTATGGCAATTGTTGACAAACTTGATATTTCACTAAAAGAATATATTGAAGAACACAGATTAAGCTGATTCTAAAATATTATATAATAATTTAGGAATAACCAATTGTTCCTGGGTAAAGTAATAGGAAATGTGTGGGCTACAAAAAAGTATGAGGCTTTAAATAGCTTCAAGTTACTTTTTGTACAACCTATAAATGGTGAAAATCAGGAATTAGGAGAACCAATAATTGCGGTTGATACTGTCGGTGCCGGTCCGGGTGAAAAAATATTTTATATAACTGCCTCTGAAGCAGTAATACCCCTGCCCGTGGATATGGCCCCCGTTGACGCTTCAATAGTTGGAATTGTGGACACAATTAATCTGTCTGTTGACAGATAAACTTACAAAAGTAACACAAAACTTTAGGGAGGTTTGTAAGTGAGAATTACTAAACAATATACCAATCGTGAAAGTCAATCTCTGGATAAATACCTGCAGGAAATTGGTAAAGTTGACCTGCTTACACCCGATCAGGAAATCGATCTCGCCATTCGCATAAAAAAAGGCGACCAAATCGCACTCGAATCTTTAACCAAAGCAAATTTACGTTTTGTTGTAAGCGTTGCAAAACAATACCAAAATCAGGGGCTTTCCCTTGGTGATCTTATAAATGAAGGAAACCTTGGGCTGATAAAAGCAGCAAAAAGATTTGATGAAACAAGAGGCTTCAAATTTATTTCATATGCTGTCTGGTGGATCAGACAATCAATTTTACAGGCGTTGGCAGAACAATCAAGAATTGTAAGATTACCTCTTAACAGGGTAGGGGCACTTAATAAGATTGGTAAAGCTTATAGTAATCTTGAACAGGAATTTGAAAGAGAACCCAGCGCTACAGAGCTTGCTTCTGAACTGGAAATGGATGTAAGTGAAGTTGCCGATACACTTAAGATAGCAGGTAGACACGTTTCAATGGATGCTCCATTTGCACAAGGTGAAGATAACAGGCTTTTAGATGTCATACAGAATGACCAGCAACCAACTCCTGATTTTTCTTTAATGTCTGAGTCTTTAAGGGCTGAAATTGACAGAGCGCTTTCTACACTTACTGAAAGAGAAGCAGAAGTAATCAAACTTTATTTTGGACTAAATAAAGAACATTCCTTAACTCTTGAGGAAATAGGTGAAAGATTTAATTTGACAAGAGAAAGAGTCAGACAGATTAAAGAAAAAGCTATTCGCAGGCTCAGGCATGCTTCGAGGAGCAAAAATTTAAGGGCTTATCTCGGTTAAAAATGTCATGTTAAAAAACAAAATGATTTTATTTGCAGCTGTTGCCGGAATATTTATTTATTCCGGTTGTTCTGCCTCCTCAAATACCACACGATATGGTGAAAAATCCACTGACGATACACACAATACCTCGGATGTAAGATTCTCCTCAGATAATGATAATGACCAGGCCGGGAATGAAAATTCCAAAGTTAAAGATCAGGATAAAGCATCCGTTCATAATAATGACGACTCAGATCCTGATGATCTTCCTGCGAATGAACCAAGGGTCGATATTTCAAACGTTATAAAAAAAATTAATTCTTCAAGTACTTCTAACGACCTATCCTCAGACAATGGTACTCCCAGAGAAAGAATGTTGATGGAAATATTAAAATATATCAACACACCGTATCAATATGGGGGAACATCGGCAAATGGAATTGATTGTTCTGCATTTACACAATCGGTTTACAATAAATCACTCGCAGTTAATTTGCAAAGAACAGCACGAGAGCAATACGACGAAGGTGAGGAAATTGATAATATTGATGATCTAAAATTTGGAGACCTGGTGTTTTTTAATACACGCAGAAGAGTTAAACCCGGCCACGTTGGAATTTATATCGGTGATCATCTTTTCGCACATGCTTCAAAAAAAGGGGTAACTGTTTCCTCACTTGATATGGAATATTATTCCAGAAGATTTATGGGTGGAAGAAGAATTGAACAGGGGTTACCTTCCGATAAATCAGGTGAGTATGGGTCAAAATAAATTTGCCTCCTCAAAAATATCTTCCTATTTCTTTACTCAGTAATAATTTTAGTATTGTAAATAAAGCCTGTTATTTATAGGTTCAAATTTTAATAATCAATTCTAATGAGGTATAATTAAAAATGAACTTTCTGAAAAACCATTTATTTAAAAAATTATTATTGATAATTGTATTTTCCCTTTTATATACCCTTTCAATAAATGCACAAAATAAGAATAAAGTAAAAATTGAAATAAAAAAAGGTGATCCCTGGACAGTAAACCAGGTAATTACCCCTTCTGAACTAGAGCACAAGCTCACAAGCAAAAAGGGAAAGAAACCCGAGGTTTTGCAAATTGGGTTCGATTTTTTATATAAACAAGGACATATACCCGGCTCTAAATATATTGGTGCGGCTTCAAGTGATAAAGGAATTACAGCATTGATGAATTATGTTAAAAAATTGAATAAAAATACCTCTATAGTGATTTACTGCGGTTGTTGTCCTATGACACACTGCCCAAATGTTAAACCTGCATTCCAGACCCTTGAAAAAATGGGCTATAAAAATGTAAAACTTCTATATCTTCCGGGAGATTTTGATCAGGATTGGGCTCAAAAAGGCTACCCTGTTAAAAAATAAGTTTTGGAGAAAATCGCAACATCTGGATTTTATTCCAGCCAATTGATTTTTGAATCCTTTGCTATAAATATGGATTTAACTATAAGAGACATGTTCCAGAATTCTAAAAGAAGAAAGGAAGAATTATTTTTTTTGAAATGAAAAAATATCACTCTCTTCCTTATTAGAAGAGAGTGATTGATGTCTAACCTATTTTGCACCCGCCGGCAAATTATGATATAAGTAGTTTGTTAATAAAGTAAACAAGTGTAACCTTGTACCCGCTCCCTCGTAAATTCCGTGGGATCTGTTCGGATACTCCATCATTGAAAACGTCTTGTTATATTTAACTAATTCATTTATTAATCTCTCCGTATTCTGATAATGAACATTATCGTCACCGGAACCATGAACAACCAGTAAATTACCTTTTAACTGGTGAGCATATGTTAATGGCGCGGATTCTTTGTACCCGTCAGCATTATCGGCAGGTAGCCCCATATATCGTTCTGAATAGATTGTATCATACAGGCGCTCATCTGTAACAGGAGCCACAGCCATGCCTGTGTTAAATATATCGGGATAACGGAACATTAAGTTTAATGTAGAAACAGCGCCACCGCTCCAACCCCAGACGCCGATTCTGGTAGCATCAACAAAACTATAATTATCGATAATTCCTTTCATTGCGTCAGCCTGGTCTTTTGAAGTAACACCACCGACGTTTTTATACAAGTATTTTCTGAATTCACGTCCTCTGGGAGCTGGAGTACCGCGATTATCAACACTCATTACAATATAGCCATGCTGGGCCAGCATTAAATACCATAAGTAATTAAAACCACCCCATCTGTCAACCACCGTCTGGGCGGCCGGATGTCCATATAAATAATAGAGAACCGGGTATTTTTTTTCGGGATCAAAATTAGGAGGCTTAATCATCCACCCGTCTAATTTAAGATTGTTACCAATATCCACTTTAAAGAATTCAACAGGCAATTTCTTTAAAGCATTAATTGTTTCTTTTAGCTTTTCATTTGTAACAAGTGATCTTACAACTTTATGTGATGGCAATTCAACAAGATCAGTAGTATTTGGTGTGTTAATATTTGAGAAATTATGAATTGCATAATTAGAACCATCAGAAACCTGGTAGGAGTTTGTTCCACTTAACTCTTTTGGTGTTATTTGCTCAATAGTTCCTTTCCCATCCAGTGAAACTCTGAATAAATATCTTTGAGTAGGGTTTTCAGGTGAAGCAATATAATAGATCCATCCATTATCAAAATCGATGGATTCAATAGAAATTACATCAAAATTACCGGGTGTTAATAATTTCACATTTTTCCCATCTCTGGATACATCATAGACGTGTCTCCACCCATCACGCTCACTAACCCAGGTAAAATTTTTGCCATCATTGAACCAGTGCATATCATCATTTACATCGATCCAGGCTTTGTCATTTTCTGTAAGAATCGTTTTTGCATCTCCTGATTTTATGTCGCATAGCATTATATCAAGTTTATTTTGTAAACGATTTAAATGCTGTACATAAATTTCATCGGAATTTCCTGTCCAGTCCATTCTTGCGATATAATTATTACGTGAATCACCCGGCACCTTCATCCATATTGTTTCACCACCGTCTGCGCTTACAACTCCAACTTTGCATGCTGAGTTTGTTGTTCCTGCTTTAGGATATTGAACAGGGATTGTATAAGAATAGATTGAATCGGTAGTATTGATCATTAAAAACTCGCCAATACCGGATGCATCAAGTTGCCAGTAAGCAATATGTTTGCTATCAGGGCTCCATCTGAATCCATCACGATCATCAAGCTCTTCCTCATAAACCCAGTCAAATGTACCGTTAATTGTAGTCTTAGAACCGTCAAATGTAAGCTGTGTAATTTTTCCATCAGAAAGATTTTGTACAAAAACATTATGCTCACTTACATAAGCTACTTTTTTATTATCAGGTGAAAACTTAGTAAACATTAAAGAAGACTCTGGAGCATTGCCTCCTAATTTCATTAATTTTTTAGTGCTAAGATTCAATACCCAATAATCACCCCGGGTATTATATCTCCAAACACGTGCAGTATTCGTAAAAATCAGCAACATGTTTTTATCCGGTGACCATTCATAATTGGAAATTGCTAAAGCTGTTGTATCGTCTTCCGGAATTAAGAGGCTTGCAGAAACAAGTATTTCTCTGTCTCCTGATTCTGTATCATATTTGATAATATCTCTCGCATCCTTAACATCTTCAGAACTTTCAAGAGATGTATAGCCTTTGCCATTATCCAGAAATCGAACAGGACCGAACCTTTCGCTGGAAAAACTTCCCCTTTCAAATAATCTTTCCAGAGTTATAATTGACTTATCTTCTTTCTTTTCCTGTGCTAAAACAGGTTGAATATAGTAGAAGATGATAAGCAGTATCAGAAGTTTTTTTAAGTAGTTCATACTACCCTCACTTAATGATTTGGAAATACTGATGTTAATTATAATTACCCGCTGTAAAACCTATCTGTAATTTAAGGTGGTTGTTGGAAGCCGCAGATAAGAAATAAGACAAATATTTCACGTCCCCTTTTAGAATTGAATTGTCACGAGTTATAATTTCAAAACTTAAAATCACGAAAAAATAGCTCGAAAACAATTTTTTATTGATAAATGGCAGTAAAAATAAAACCTTATTAGAGCCATAAAACCATCATTTTAAGAAAGTTACAGTAACTTTATCAGAGCCCCTACCGATATTTTTCATCTTATTTTCATATTTTTTAAATAAGTTTTCCTCATTAGAAAGGAAAGAAGTGCGAATATTACTTATAGAAGACGATAAAAAAATAGTTTCGGCTTTATCCCGGGGATTAAAAGGAGAAAGTTTTGCTGTTGATGCTGCATATGATGGGCTGAAAGGGGAAGAACTGGCAAAAATTAATAAATATGATATTATAATCCTTGATCTAATGCTTCCTAAACAGGATGGATTACAGACATGTAAAAATCTAAGAATAGATAAAATAACAACACCAATAATTATGCTAACGGCACTCGATGATGTGGATGATAAAATAAAAGGATTAGATACCGGGGCAGATGATTATCTTGTAAAACCTTTTCATTTTGGTGAACTTCTGGCAAGAGTAAGATCACTTGTCAGGAGAAATTCTAAGATTAGAACAACTACAATTGAATTCTACGGTCTTAAGCTTGATCTCAATACGCATAAAGCCTTTAGAAGAACCACAGAAATATCACTGACAAGCAAGGAATTTGCGCTTCTGGAATTATTTATGATGAATCCTGATAAAATACTTTCAAGGTCGGAAATTTCAGAGCACTTGTGGGATATGAATTTTGATCCTAAAAGTAACGTGATTGATTCATTTGTAAAATATTTAAGACAAAAAATTGATAAAAATTTTGATGCTCCGTTAATTCACACAGTACGCGGTACAGGATATATTTTCTCAGAGCGAAAACCATAATGCTTTCTATTAAATTAAAAATTGTTTTAGCCTATACATTAATATTCGGGATATTACTCTCTCTTTTTGCGCTTATTATTTATCACAGCACTGAGAAAGCAGACCTGGCCAAACTGGATACAAAATTGAGAAGCTATTCGCTGTTACTTCAATCAGAAATAGAAGAACAAAGCAGAGAAGATAATGGCTTTAATTACAAAGATTTTAAATCTGTTGGAACAGATGGATTGAAGAGAACGAGGTTCCAGTTTTTTGATAAAAACGGCAAAATGATTATCGGCGATACAATAATTGTAAAACCCGATACAAAATCAATTAGTTCGTTCTTAAACGGGTCGGACAAGTTTGATAAAATTAAAATAGATGGACACCGGTCGCGAATCTATTATGCTCCTGTTGAAATTGACGAAAAGACGGATCACATTCTTGTGGTCTCCTCATCTCTTGATGAAGTGCACGAAGATTTAGAAAGATTGCTGCTGCTTTTTTTAATTATCATTCCTTCAGGATTAATTTTAGCGGGGCTCTCTGCTTACTGGATAGCAAAAAAAGCCTTTAGCCCGGTTAATAATATGATAAACACGGCCAATGAAATAAGTGCCTACAGTCTCGACAAGAGACTGGATGTTCCTCAAACAAATGATGAGGTCAAAGCTCTCAGCATTACATTAAATTCGATGATTGACAGGCTTGATAAAACTTTCAGAAGTCACAGGCAATTTATTGCAGATGCTTCACACGAAATACGCACTCCCTTAACAGTAATTCAAACCGAACTTGAACTGGCATTGAAAAAAGTTAACGATGTGGATTCAAAAGAGAGTATAAAAATCTCTCTCGCTGAAATTGAAAACCTAAGCAAATTAACCAATTCATTATTAACACTTGCAAAAATTGACGCGCAAAAAAATAAACTTGAAATAAGTAATGTCAGGTTAGACGAATTAATCCTCGATTGTGTACAGATGTTAAAACCTTTTGCAGACCTTAATGAAAATAAAATTAACATTTCAATTAATGAAGTTGTTGAATTGAATGTTGACAGGGAAAAGATTAAGAGTGTGATAGTTAATGTGCTGGATAATGCGATCAAATATTCGGAAAAAGGTAAAGAAATATCTATTTCGTTAATTAAGAAAAATCCGGACCTTGTAATAATAAAAATAGTAGATAATGGGGCGGGAATTGCAGAATCTGATTTGCCGCATATTTTTGAAAGGTTTTACCGTTCAAACGAAATCCGCTCATCTGTTGAAGGTAACGGATTAGGACTTGCAATAACAAAGGAATTTGTTGAAATGCACGGAGGTAAGATTATCATAAAAAGTGCCCCGGGTAAGGGGACTGCTTTTAAAATAAAATTGCCGCTTCGCAGGTTTTCCACACTAAAATAGTCCCTTTTTCATCTTACGTTCATTTTCTCTCCCTAACTTTGTAGTATATCAAATGTTAAATAATTAAAAGGAGAGCCACAATGAGGATTCAATCAATTAAGATGTCTTTAATTCTTGCAGTTTTTTTGACATGCCTCGCAGTTTCGGGGTTATTTGCGCAAGAAACTAAGATACAAGAGAAAGATTTACCACCGGCTGTTACAAGGGCATTTCAGACTGCATTTCCCGGGGCTAAAATATTAGGAACAGCAAAAGAGATTGAAAAAGGCATTACCTATTTTGAAATTGAGAGTAAAGACGGTAAAGTAAGGCGCGATCTGCTTTACACCCAAGATGGGAAAGTTGCTGAAATTGAAGAAGCTTTAACTGCTGAAACAATACCGGGTTTTGTAAAAAAATCTATAGAGAAAAAATTTAAGGATGTTGAATACAAAAAAGGCGAGAAAAATGTAAGGAACTCTGTAACGAAATATGAGGTTATTATTGAAGCATCAGAGGTAAAATATGAAGTGGTATGTAACATGAATGGGAAAATCATTAAAACCACTAAACTGAAAAACAACGAATCTGATGAAAGTGATAATGATTAACTTTTGCTTTATCAGTATATATCATAAATATACAAAACAAAAATCTATGGATATATAAATGATTAAGAATATTATATTAACCTTTTTATTCTTTAGTAATCTATTATTTGCACAGTACAATCTGAATTACTTTGTAAATAAAGCATTTCAAAATTCTCCGGTCCTGCACGATTATCAGAACCAGGGCCGGATTACTAAATTACAGTCTAATTTAGATGAAGCAAAAAACTCAGCTTTTAAAGTATCTTTAACTGCCAATTACCTTTTTGCTCCATACTTTAATAATAATGGAAAAATCCTTTCTACAAACCCTGACCCGAAAGCTATCGGATACGATGCCGGAATTACAAACGGCGGTCTTTATTCGGCACAAATTAATTTTGAAAAAGACATCCTCAACGGCGGTCTTCTGGATGCTTTGCAGCAGCAACGCCTGACTCTTGATAAAACATATCAAAATAAATCACTGGAAGAAAAACACGCACTTAAAAAAGAAGTTACAGACCAATACCTGAATTCATTACAGCAACTAAAACTGTACAACCTTGAGGTTAAAACTGTAAATAATTTGCAGGACCAGCTCAGCATTACGGGAGATCTTGTAAAAAATGGCTATGCAAAAGCACAGGATTATCTTTTACTAAAAGTAGAACTGAAAACGCGGCAGATCAACCTCAATGAAACCTGGCAAAATTACAAGACGGGTCTTTCACAATTATATTCTATTTGTGGGATTACAGATACTCAAATTGTAAAAATTGATAGTGTAAATCTTGTGAAAAACGTAAACAGTAGAGAGAAATCAAACTTTCTCACTAAGTTTTACCTGGACAGCCTGAACACTGCAAGTCAACAAAAATTATTTGAAACAAAATATCAGCCACAGGTTGGTTTGTTTTTTAATGCCGGTCTGAATGCTGTGGAACTTGATAATATTCAAAGAAAATTCGGAATGAGTGCTGGAATAAATTTTTCTTTGCCGATCCTTGATGGGGGACAAAAAGATATAACCAGGCAACAAACACTTATTACAGAAAAAAACTTAACCTATTACAGGAATTTTCTTTCTAATAATATTACCAGTCGGTTAAAAAATTCGGAAGAAAAAATATTATCATTGAAAAGCAATCTTGGTTCGATGGAAGAACAGATGGATGATTACCAAAATCTGATAAGAATTTCTAAAAAACAGCTCGAACAGGGTAATCTTTCAATGATTAATTACCTGGCTCTTTTAAGAAATTATATTGATCTACAGAAAAGCCTAATAAACACCCGGATCAGTTATCAAGCAGAAATTAATAATTACAATTACTGGAATTGGTAGAATGAAATATCTCAATAGAATCTCGATAAAAATATTTTATACTCTCATCTTGTTATCTATTCCGCTGTTGCTGATATCCTGTTCGGGAAATGTAAACAAGAAGGAAAATAATGCTATAAGTGGTACGCCTGTATCAATAACTACTCCGGTTGTGATGAATTTGCAAGATGATCTAAAACTGAATGCGAATGTAATTTTTCTGAATAAAGAGATGGTCAGAGTTCCTTTCCCGGGATTTATAGAAAAAATTTATAAAAATATTGGTGATGAAGTTAATCCGGGTGATGTTTTATTCAGAGTTAAAACCAAAGAATCCGCCGCTTCTGATAGCCTTAAGATAAAGATCGGGGATAAAATATTTGACGGCTCTGTTTTGATCGGAGCCAAAACAAGGGGTGTGCTGACAGAATTAAATTATCACAAAGGTGATTTCATTTCTGAGGGTGAGCAATTAGCTATTGTCTCAAACCCAAATTCCTTGCGAATAAAATTAAACGTTCCATTTGAAGATGCACAGAAAATTAAGGTCGGAAATAATTGTGATGTAGATTTGCCTGGCGGAGAACAACTGACAGGCTATATCGAAAAAAAAGTCCCGTCTGTTGATCCATCAACACAGACACAAACATTTCTAATTAAATTAAAAAGCCATAAAGAACTCCCGGAAAATCTAAATGTTATTACAAAGATACCATTTAGATCTTTTAAGGATGCTACAGTTGTTCCCAAAAGTGCTGTAATGACAAATGTTACTGAAGACGTATTCTGGATAATGAAACTCTTAAATGATACTACAGCGGTAAGAATAGATATAAACAAGGGAATTGAGACCGAAAGCCTGGTTCAAATTCTTTCTCCAAAATTAAATGTCTCGGATAAGATTATTTCGTCAGGCTCTTATGGATTGCCGGATACAGCTAAGGTTGAGGTTATTAAATGAGTGATTTTTATGTAAAATATAAAAGCCCCATAGCAGTTATACTGGTATTAATCTTATTGGGTGGAGTTTATTCATTTTTACATATCCAGTCTGCATTATTTCCAAACATTACTTTTCCTAAGATCAAAATTATTGCCGATAATGGAGAACAACCAGTCGATAAAATGACGGTTGCTGTTACTGTACCTCTTGAAAATTCAATTAAAAAAGTTCCCGGTATTAACTTGATCAGGAGCGCAACCAGCAGGGGGAGCTGCGAAATATCGGCATTCTTTAACTGGAATTCAGATATCAATTTAGATAAGCAAAGAATAGAATCCCGTATTAATGAAATAAAACAAAACTTACCCCAGGGAATAAACATTTCTGTGGAAAGAATGAACCCCTCGATATTTCCTATCATGGGATTTTCGATTTCTGGAAAAGGTTACAGCCAGATAGATTTGCGAAATATTTCTGAATACACGATAAAACCATTTTTGTCAAGAATACAGGGTGTTTCTGAAGTTGGAGTCGGCGGTGGGAAGGTTCAGGAATATCATATAATTTTAAATGAAGCCAAACTCAGGAATCTGAAAATTACTCCCCAAACTGTTGCAAATGTCATTTCAGAATCTAATTTTATTTCTTCTACAGGTTATATCGATAACTACGACAGGTTATATCTAACGCTCACCGAAGCTACTCAAAATAGTAAAGAAGATTTACAAAACCTTGTAATTCTAAATACCCCACAGAGAGCAATAAAACTGAAAGATATTTCTACTGTTAAAATTGGTTCGGAAAGAAGCTATGTGAGAATTAAAGCTAATGGTAAAATTGTTCCTACAATTCATATTCTAAAACAGCCAAACGCTAACCTGATAGATGTTGAAAAGGCTATCAATAAAGAACTTCCTAAACTTCAGAAAATTCTTCCCAAGGGAGTAACACTCACACCGTTTTATGATCAGGCAACTTTTGTCTCGGATGCAATAAGCAGTATAAGGGATGTTGTCTGGGTTGGTCTCTTATTAGCCATATTGATTACAATACTTTTTCTAAAATCATTCAAAGCAAGCTCTGTAATTTTAGTAACAATACCGATTACTTTATGTTTAACATTTATAGTCTTGTATTCAATCGGCTATACAATAAATATAATGACGATAGGTTCGATAGCGGCAGCCATCGGGCTTATAATTGATGATGCGATTGTAATTGTAGAACAAATACACCGTACACACGAAGAAAATCCGGATGAAAATAGTACCACTCTAGTTTCAAAAGCAATTAAATATTTACTTCCTGCAATGATCGGATCTTCGCTAAGCACTATTGTTATTTTTCTTCCATTCGTTTTAATGGGTGGTATAGCTGGAGCATATTTCAACATATTGACAAACGCGATGATAATTACGCTGGTTTGTTCATTCTTTGTAACCTGGGTTGGCCTTCCGGTAATTTATCTTCTCTTTTCTAAGAAACACTCGGCTTTAAATAAAAAGACTGAAATTAAAAAAAGGAACTGGGTATATTTTTTTATTTACAGGCCCGGACTTTCAATCCTATTTATTGCCATTTTAGTAGCAGGTACATACTATATTGTTCCCAAACTGCCATCTGGCTTTTTACCTCAAATGGATGAAGGTTCTATAATTCTGGATTTTGCAAGTCCGCCCGGTACATCTTTGGAAGGGACTGACAGGATGTTGAATGTTGTAGATCAAATTTTGCAAACAACGCCTGAGGTAAAATCTTTCTCCCGCCAGATCGGGACACAAAATGGTTTTTTTATAACTGAACCAAACTACGGTGATTATACTATACAGCTGAGGAAAAATAGAGATTTAACTACGGACGAAGTTTCGGATAATATCAGGAAAAGAATTGAAGCAAAGTTGCCTGCTCTTCAGGTAGATTTTGGGCAGATTATTGAAGATATGCTAGGTGATTTAATCAGTACAAGACAACCTATTTCAATAAAAGTTTTTGGTGATGACCAGGTTAAACTTAAAGAACTCACACAGCAGATTGCCGGTATTGTCCAGAATACACCGGGAACTGCGGATGTTTTTGACGGGATAACCATTGCAGGGCCGAATATAATTTTCCAGCCAAAGAATGCCACTCTTGCCCAATACGGATTAACTCCCGGTCAATTACAAAATCAAATAAACACCAAAATAAAAGGGACTGTAGTTGGAAATGTTTTGGGGCAGAATCAGCTTATAAATATCAGGATGTTTGACGGAAAACTGCTTAATTCTTTAGATGATATAAAAAATGGATATATATATCTAAATGACGGAAACGTTAAGCCAATAAAAGAATTTACAAATATAAAATTCATCAAAGGCGTTTCAGAAATTGACAGAGAAAATCTAAAACAGATGTATGATGTTGTTGCAAGATTAAATAATCGTGATCTTGGCAGCACCGTGACTGAAATTCAGAAGAGAATTAGCAAGCAAGTGAAACTGCCGACAGGTTATGAAATCGTTTATGGTGGTGCTTATCAGCAGCAGCAGAAAGCATTCAGCGATTTAATGACTATACTTATTTTAGCCATTTTATTAGTTTTTACAGTTACCTTGTTTCTTTTTAGAAAGATCAGGATTTCTATATCAATAATACTTATTGCAATTTTAGGAATTGCCGGGAGCTTTTTAGCTTTATTAGTTACAGGCACACCCCTTAATGTAGGAAGCTACACAGGAATTATTATGATTGTGGGAATAATAGGGGAAAATTCAATATTTATTTACCTGCAATATCTAAATGAAAAAAAGAAAGATATTCTAAAAGAAGATGCAATAGTTAATTCAATATCTCTCAGGTTTCGACCTACGCTTATGACTGCTTTTGGTGCAATAATTGCACTACTGCCTCTGGCAATAGGGATAGGAACCGGCGCGCAAATGCACCAGCCGCTTGCGATTGCTATAATTGGCGGATTTATTATTGCATTGCCACTTTTGTTGATCGTATTGCCAAGCATTTTACGAAAAATCGAAAAATGATTCTTCATATTATTTCCTTAAAATAGATATTCTAATTGCCGGATGAATATAATTCTATTACTGGTCAATATTGTAAAATCAATATTATAGTGATAAATTTACGCTTAATTTTTAATTATATGCTGAGTTATGCCTAAAGTATTATTACTTATTATTGTCTTAAATTCGTTAGTGATTTTTCCACAGGATTCTATTAAGGTTTCTTCAGTTCAAAACCAAAAAAAAATAATGGATTCCGGTAAATTCGGAAACCAGATTAATGTTTCTTCCAGAAATGATAGCCTTATAATTAGTGACGCAATTAAACCTGACAGCAAGATTGAGAGAGATTCAAATTCGCCTAAACTTACCTGGCATAGCTGGCTGACTAATATTCCGAGTGACTACGCCCGTTTTTATGATGTTGCTATACATACGAGCATACCGGTATATTTAAGCATCGCTGCTTCAACTGCCGCCCTGATGGCTACGGATAATACAACCTGGCTTGGGCAGCACGAATGGTATAAAAATTCGAATTTTATACGCCAAACGAGCGACAGATTTGGGGAAATAGGGGATGGAAGGACCCAATTTACACTAACAGGAGTTTTTGTTCTCTACGGCCTTTTATTTAAGGATAGCAGGGCATTGCGTACAGGCAGTCAGATACTTCAGGTTACTATTTCAGCAGGTGCATTTGTCCAGGTATTAAAACATATGACAGGCAGGGAAAGCCCGGTTGTATCTACTCAGCCGGCAGGAGAATGGAAATTTTTTCCAAATCCATTGGATTACCACAGGCATGTTCCGGCTTATGATGCATATCCATCAGGACATCTGACGACTATGCTCGGGATGATTGGGGTTATTTCTGAAAATTACCCTGAATGGAAATGGGTGAAGCCTGTAGGATATTCTATTTGCACTCTGATGGCCGTGAGTATGGTCAACAGCGGCATCCACTGGTATAGCGATTATCCTCTGGCTATTTATCTTGGTTACGAGTTTGGGAAGATTGTTGCTCATCCTGAAAAATATGGCAAGAGCAGTGAAGAAGATCAGAAAAAAATGACCATCAATATTGCCCCGTACAGAGCCTTTAATGCGACCGGGCTGGCTTTATCTTTAAAGTTTTAATAAATTATTACATTCCTTTTACTGTCCGAATTATTAATATCCGGATCATTTATGAAGATAAGTTTTATCTTATTTTTTGTATCTTTTTTTTCATTCTCTACCTTATTTGCCCAGGGTGGAAATAGTTATAAAACACCGGACGGTTTGTCATCGGACAGTACTGCTCATCTAAATATTTATCCGCATCCTGTTGAAAAAATCAAAACAGAAAAAAAAGTAAACTGGCACCAGATGATAACAAATGTTCCTTCCGATTTCTCGAATTTTCCGATGGGAGCATTTTCTAACAATAAACTTCCGCTTTTTGCTATTGTTGCTGCCGGCACAGGTGCGCTTATGCTTATTGATCAAAAAGGATGGGATGAAAATAAGAGACTTTACAATAATTCTGATACCTTTCACGAACTAAGTGATATTGGGGTTAATTTTGGGGATGAAAAATATCACTTTCTGATGGCTGGTATGTTTGCGGTTTTTGGTTTTGCAAATGACAGTCCTGCTGCTCTTAAGACGGCGAGCAATATTGTGGAAGCTGTTATAGCAAGTGGTATTGGCGTACAGGTTCTAAAAAGAATATTTGGAAGGGAGAGCCCCGCTGTTTCTTCACAATCTTCAGGCCGTTGGCAATTTTTCCCTAACCTAAAAAAATATCAGGAAAATCAACCAAAATACTATGCTTATCCTTCAGGACATATTACAACTTTGACTGCAACTGTTACGGTTATTGCAAATAACTACCCGCAGGAAAAGTGGATTAAACCAATCGGTTATTCAATGATCGGTCTATGCGGAATTGGACTGGTAAGCAGGGGAATGCACTGGTACAGTGATCTGCCTTTAGGGATTTTTCTCGGCTACACATTTGGTAATCTAATTGCTCCACCTGATTCTGATTCGAAGACGAGTTTTTTGGAGAAAGGATTAAGTAAAGTAAAGGTTTCACCATTATTCTTTAGCGGTGATATCGGGTTTTCTCTTTCCTATAATTTTTAAAACAAAAAAGCCGTTCAATTTGAACGGCTTTTTTGTAAGCTATAATTGCTTTAACTACAACCGGATGTCGATCCGCAGGTCATACATTTCAAACAGGTTCCGTTTCTTACCATAGTCATACTCTGGCATTCGGTACAGATATCTCCTGTGTAACCTTTTTCTATCGCCTGCCTGATCTTTGATGATATATCATTTTGGCTTCTGTTAAATGATGCCGATGATTTTGATTGTGTCTTCTTGGTTGTTGTTGAATATTTAGAAGGTTCATATGTGGATTTATCTAGTTCCACGAGTCTTTCGCTTACAACTTCTTCTTCAATAAATTCAGGCTCGCTTAATTTTTTAACTATTCCTGCTGAAGCCTTTGCTTTAATTTCATCCGGTTCAACGTGAGCCAGGTCATTTCTTCCAAGATATGTTACTGCAAGTTCTCTGAAAATATAATCTATAACAGAAGTTGACATCTTAATTTTGGAATTACCTGTAACTATACCCGATGGTTCAAACCTTGTAAATACAAAAGCATCTACAAATTCTTCAAGTGGTACACCATGCTGAAGGCCAAGTGAAATGGAAATAGCAAAACAGTTTAACAGACTTCTGAAAGCTGCGCCTTCTCTGTGCATATCTATAAATATTTCACCAATCTGACCGTTGTCGTATTCTCCTGTTCTTATATAGACTGATTGCCCGTTTATCTTGGCTTTCTGAGTATAGCCGGTTCTTCTGTCTGGCAATCTTCTTCTTTTAGCTATATAGCGGTGAATAATTTTTTCTGCAATCTTAACAATATCGTTTTCTTCTTTTTCTTCCAGAATTGCTTCTATTTCTTCTTCGCTTACAGAGTTAAGCGGCTGAGATAGTTTAGACCCATCTCTATAGAGTGCATTGGCTTTAATTCCCAGCTTCCAGGATTGCATATAAGCGTCTTTAATGTCATCTACAGAAGACTGATTTGGCATATTAATAGTTTTTGAAATAGCTCCTGAAATAAACGGCTGAGCTGCAGCCATCATTTTAATGTGTGCTGAAGGGCGGATAAATCTGGTTCCCTTTTTGCCACATTTATTTGCTGCGTCAAAAATAGGATAATGTTCGTGTTTTAGGAAAGGGGCTCCTTCAATTGTCATTGTTCCGCAAACGTAATCATTAGCAGATGCAATTTCCTGTTTTGAAAATCCGAGGTGTGAAAGTAGGTTGAAATCATATGAATTTATTTCTTCCGAATCAACTCCCAATTTCTTTGTGAGAAAATCTGTTCCAAGAGCAAACTTGTTAAATGCAAAACCAAGTTCAAAAACGCCCGGTAATTGCTTTTCTATTTTTGCAAGTGCTTCATCTGTGAATCCTTTTGCTTTAAGTGATTCAGGATTAATATAAGGGCAGCCGTTTAATGTGCCTGAACCTTTTGCATATTTTACTATTTCAGTAATCTGGTCTTTATTGTAACCAAGTTTTTCTAGTGCAGGTGGAATTGACTGGTTGATAATTTTGAAATATCCTCCGCCGGCAAGTTTTTTGAATTTAACCAGTGCAAAATCGGGTTCTACTCCCGTTGTATCACAGTCCATTACCAGCCCGATTGTACCGGTTGGGGCAATTACTGTAACCTGTGCGTTCCTGTAACCATGCTGAGTCCCAAGTTCAAGAGCTTTATCAGCATCTTCCCTGGCAGCTTTCAGCAGATCGGAAGGGCAGTGCTTAGGATTTATTCCCATAGGATGAATACTCAATCCTTCATATTCCTCATTAGGAACATTGTATGCGGCTCTTCTATGGTTACGAATTACACGTAACATATTTGTCTTATTCTCTTCATAACGTGCAAATGGTTTTAACTCTTTGGCCATTTCTGCAGAAGTTGAATAAGCTGTCATATGCATTATACTTGTAAGAGCACCGCAGATTGAGAAAGCTTCGTTACTATCATACGGTATTCCCTGAAGCATCAGCAAGGAACCGAGATTCGCATAGCCGAGTCCAAGAGTTCTGTATTCATAACTTAGTTGAGCAATTTCTTTACTTGGGAATTGTGCCATTAACACACTAATCTCCAGAACTATAGTCCAGATTCTTGTTGCGTGTCTGTAGGATTCAATATTAAACTTACCTTTTTTCTTGTCATAAAATCTTACAAGATTCATTGATGCTAAATTACAGGCCGTATCATCAAGGAACATATATTCGCTGCAAGGATTCGAAGCTTTAATTGGTCCGCCGGCAGGGCAGGTATGCCATTCATTAATAGTAGAGTGATATTGAATTCCGGGATCCGCGCACGACCAGGCAGCGTATGAAATATCTTCCCAAAGATCTCTTGCTTTTAGAGTTTTGCATGCTTTAGGGGCACGCTTAGCTTCTTTCGCTTTACGTTTTTCAATTCTCCAATATAAATTCCAGTCATCATCATTAATGACGGCATTCATAAATTCATTTGTTACGCGAATTGAATTATTCGAATTTTGTCCGGATACAGTAAGGTATGCATCAGAATTCCAATCAGTGTCGTAGATTGGAAATTCAATAGACTTAAATCCTAATTTTGCAAGATGAATTACTCTTTCTATATAGTTATTCGGAATAGCAGCTTTTCTTGCTTCAACCACTGCGTGTTTTAGTTTTATATTTTCTTTCTTATTAAAACGATCATTTTCAGGATGCTCGTCATAACAGGCTTTCATAATAGCGTTTAAATGATAATTGCATAACTTTGATCCTGAAACAAGCGCAGCTACTTTTTGTTCTTCAACAACTTTCCAATTTATATATTCTTCAATATCCGGATGATCCAGATCGACTGTAACCATTTTAGCGGCTCTTCGTGTAGTACCACCTGATTTAATTGCACCGGCTGATCTGTCGCCAATTCTCAGAAAAGACATCAGGCCGGAAGATTTACCTCCGCCACTTAGCGGCTCGCTGCTACCACGGATGTCCGAAAAATTGGAACCCGTTCCAGAACCATATTTAAATAGTCGTGCCTCGCGGACCCAGAGGTCCATAATTCCGCCATCATTTACAAGATCGTCTTTGATTGATTGTATGAAGCACGCGTGTGGCTGTGGGTGAGTATAAGCATCTGTTGAGGATGTGAGTTTTGCCGTCTTATAATCAACATAGTAGTGCCCCTGTGCTGGTCCCGTGATGCCGTATGCCCAGTTTAAACCTGTATTAAACCACTGTGGGCTATTAGGAGCGACCATTTGGTTAGCCAGCATAAACATCAGTTCATCATAAAAAGCCTTGGCATCCTCTTCTGTATCAAAATAATTGGCTTTCCAGCCCCAATACGTCCAGTTTCCAGCTAATCTGTGAAAAACCTGCTTGGAGTCAATTTCTGAAGAATATCTCTCTTTTTCGGGTAGTTCTGCAAGGCGTTCATTATCCTCGGTTGATGGCTGTAGCCAGACCGGTACGTCCTTTTCTTTGATTTTCTTTAGGAGTTTTGGAACGCCGGCTTTACGAAAGTATTTTTGTGCTATAATATCTGTTGCAACTTGTGACCATTGAGCGGGTACTAATACATCTTCCATTCTAAAAACAACAGACCCGTTGGGGTTCTTAATCTCAGAAGTTCTTTTTACGAATTCTATTGATTTTAATGGGTCGCTATTAGTTTCAGTAAATAGTCTTTTTATTTGCATTGCTGCTCCTCAGTTAACAAGTTAACAATATATACTTTAATTCTAAGTGCTGAAAATTTAATCAGCATATTACACAGAGTTGCTTTGTAAGGTATAAGATCTATTTTCATTTGAGAAAAGTTGGTTTGCAAAATCAGGCCCGTAACTGATTTTCAAAGTATAAAAAAAGAAATAAAAGAAAATAGAACCAGAAAAAAACCTTTCAGAACGTGGAAGTAACTGCTCCAAGTTTGCGATAATTTATGTAAAACACAAATTAAATTTTTAAAAGATTTTTCGTATAAAATTAATCTTTTTTAAAATTCAAGTATTATTTTATTTTTTTTCTTTTATGGAACAAAGCTCATCAATTAAGAGCTAAAAAAGGCAATAAAAAGCAGCTGTTGATAATGTTTTTTTCGGTTTATTTAAGAATATTGCCGGCCATGTAATTCATTTAGAATTTATGAAAAATTAGGTTATCTTTTCTCTTAATAATAGAGCAAATTTTCATGAAATCTGGTAACAATTTTGCAGACTGAAAAGATCATAGAAATTAAGAATCTTTCCAAACAATTCAGGGAAGTTAAAGCTGTTGATGATCTTAATTTGACTGTTTACCGTGGAGATGTATTCGGGTTTCTTGGTCCAAACGGAGCTGGAAAAAGTACTACAATCAGGATGCTCTTATCCCTGATAAAACCCACAAATGGCGAGATCCGGTTATTTGACAAATCACTGTCCAAAGACAGAATTTCCATTCTAAAAAATATTGGCGCTATAGTAGAAAAACCTGATTTTTACACGTATTTGTCAGCTTTTAAGAACCTCGAAATACTGGGAAGACTTTCAAAAACAGACGTTTCCCGCAAAAGAATAATGGAGGTTCTGGAGTTTGTAGGATTGGAAAAAAGATATAAAAGTAAGGTTAAAACATTCTCACACGGAATGAAGCAAAGACTGGGATTAGCGCAGGCTCTTCTGCACGATCCGGAGCTAATAATTCTGGATGAACCCACAACAGGACTTGATCCACAAGGGATGAAAGAAATAAGGGAATTAATTCTCCATTTAAGCAAGGATAAGAATAAAACGATTTTACTTTCTTCCCATATTTTATCCGAAGTGGAAATAGTTGCCAGCCGGATGATAATTCTGAATAAAGGTAAAAAGATTGTAGAAGGTACGGTGTCTGAGTTATTGAACAGGGATGAACTCCGGGTTACTGTAGAAGTTGAAAATAATGAAATTGCAGAAGAAAAAATTAGAGAAAGTAAGTGGATGGAAAAATTGAAAACTACTGCTAATAACAAATTCACTTTTGCACTTGTGCAGAATGAAATATCTGAGCTCAATAAATTCCTGGTACAAAATGGAGTAAAAGTTAATGCTCTGATTCCGACCCGATCACTTGAAGATTATTTCCTCAATATTATGGAAAAGGAAGACTGATGTTAACCCTGGTTCAAATAGAACTTTATAAGATATTCAAAAAATGGAGAAGCTATATAGGTTTCATCGCTATAACAGGTTTGGTTGTTATAATACAGGTTGCAATTTCTATTGAAGGATCGAGAACACTGAATTTCGCTACCAGAAATCTTCAGCAGTCATTTGTTTTTGTCGGTAATTTTCTGAACGGATACCTGGTTTCTCAGATTATTCTAAATGCTTTGTTTTTGCATATTCCGTTTTTTATTGCACTTGTAGCCGGCGACCTGATGGCCGGGGAAGCCACTGGAGGCACTTACAGGATGATTATAACCAGGCCGGTTTCCAGATTTAGTATAGTTACAGCAAAGTATTTGGCGGGAATTATTTATACCACACTTTTGATCCTCTGGCTGGCAATTATGAGCCTTGGACTCGGGATGTTTTTATTTGGGAAAGGTGAATTACTGAGCTTGCAAAGCAACGCTCTTGTTATTTTTGCCCGGGATGACATTTTCTGGAGATTTTTATGTGCCTATGGTTTTGCAATTGTTAGTATGTCGGTTGTTTCATCTCTCGCATTTTTGTTTTCTTCCTTAGTTGAAAACTCAATTGGACCCATAATAACCACTATGGCAATAATTATTGCTTTTTTTATAATTTCGGCAATTGATGTAAGTATTTTTCAGACTATAAAGCCATATTTATTTACTAATTATATTGGGGGCTGGAAGGCATTTTTTAATAAACCACCGGACTATTCATCGGTTCTCAAATCTTTGATGGTACTGGGTATTCATTTAGTAGTCCTTTACGGGCTGGCACTTTACCTGTTTAGAAGGAAAGATATTTTAACTTAATAAATGAGTTGTATGAAAAAGTTAGTTTTTATTCTTGTTGTCTTTAGTATTTGTGTTACTGCTCAAAACAAAGAGCCTGAAAAAATCCTGTATAATGTCCTTAATAATTTCAGTCAAATAAATGATTACAAAGTTGATGTTGAAATAAAAATTGATGTTTCATTTCTGAAAGTACCCAACACAAAAGCGATAATTTATTTTAAACAGCCGGATAAGGCACATATTGAATCCAGAGGATTTGCACTTTTACCGAAAGGGGCCCTGGATATTTCTCCGACCAGCCTTCTGAAAGGAAAGTACACTGCTTTTTTTGACAGAGTTGAAGATTATGAGGGTGTTAAGGCTGCGGTTATAAAAACTATTCCTCTTGGAGAATCAGAGGATGTTATTTTATCAACTTTCTGGATAGACAGAGAAAAAAGCAGAATTATGAAAGTTGAAGTTTCTACGAAGCTAAACGGGACCTTCAACATAGAACTGAAATATAGTAACAAAATAAAATATTCCCAGCTTCCGTCCTCTATGGTATTTTCATTTGATGTTTCAAAATTGAATATATCCAAAAGATTCACAGGTGGAGAAGATCAGGACAAAGAAGGAAAAAATAATACCGGGCCAATATTGGGGAAAGTATTTGTAAACTATTCTAACTATGTAGTAAATAAAGGAATCCCCGATTCAGTTTTTACAAAACCAAAAGAAAAAATTGAAAGAAAAAGACATTAGAATTTTATTTTGCCTGTTAGGATATCTTTGAACATAACGAAATCGCTTGCCAGGCTATAGAAAGGATAATCAAAAGTAGCCGGCCTGTTTTTCTCAATCTTAAAATGTCCTACCCACGCAAAACCGTAACCGAAAACCGGCAGAAGTATAAGAAAAATCCAATTCTGGGATATTAGAACATATATAAAAGTAAGAATGACCAGTAATGTACCCGTAAAATGGAGTCTGCGATTTAATCGATCACTGTGTTCAGTCAGATAAAACGAATAAAATTCGCTGAAGGAATTATATTCTTTTTGCATAATAGCCTCAGACAAATAATAAGTTATTCACCGAAATATTTTCCCAGGAAACTTTTAACTGCATCCCAGTAAGCTTTACTATCATCAAATTTTTCAAATAAAGCTCTTGAGCCATGATGGCCTTGTGTTTTTGGCATAAACCAGGTTTTATTCTCAGATGGTATAGCATTATAGATACTCAACCAGTTTCCCTTTTCTGCCTTGGCTGAAGTTATGAATACCGGGCAGGTAATGTCTTTTGCAGATTTTGTTATATATGTTTTGCTCTTTCCCGCTTTCTCGAAATATTCACCGGGAGAAAATGATAAAACTCCATCAATTGTCTTTGTATTGTCTCCGGCAAATTTTAAAACGAGTGCTGCTGAATATGAACTGCCCCAGATAATCAGTTTTCCCCTTACAAAATTTTCCTTTGCAAAATTAATTGCTGATTTGAGATCTGTAAGGGCATCGATATATGATGTGCCTTTATTCATTTTTTCAGCTGACAACTTTGTCATATTTTTTACGCCATTTACTTCATTACCGGATCGCTGATCAATTGCCATACAATTAAAACCCATCGTATTAAGCTTAGGGGCTATTTCAATATACTCTCCGCGGCTCCACCCGGCCTGGTGAAAAAGCACAATAAACGGAGCAGTTTTTGCGTGAGTCATATAAAGATCGGCAGTAATTGTAACGCCATCTTTAGCTTTAAATGTAATGGTTTTTTTACCTGAGGCTGTAAGAGTAATTGATAAAAATAAAATCAGCAATGAAATATTTATAAAGTTTTTCATTCTAAATCCCAATGATAATTATTCACTTTTTATACCGGCGGCTTTCATTACAAATTCCGGCGTAGCAGGTTCATCTCCAAAAAAATCTCTTCCTTTTCCTTCTGTAATTGCCCATCTATGTATCCAGCTAATTCCGGCATTTCCAAGATAAGAATCTTCGTGATTATAGGCATTATCTTCTAAAGCATCTTCTATCGAAATAAATTTGTATCCTTCATTTTTTATTGCTGTGAGTAACTCTCCAAGATGATCTGCGTTAATCCGGTTGGCATGCATAAGTAGAATTTGTTTTACTTCGTAACCAAATAATTTTATCGATTGTTTCCTGTAATAATCAAATTTTGAAATCATATATGGAATGTAGGTTTTTGCTATACTATCTCTTAAAGCTTGATTATTTTTTCTTATCGCTATCTCATAAGCCCGTGCGAAAATCCAATCAGAATTATCGATTGTAACGGGAGCCATTTTATAGGAATCGTTTTTAAGAAACTGGTAATATTCCTTTATCTTTTCAGGATCTTTTCCGAATTGAAGATAAGGCTGTCTTAAATATTCAGGCTTTTTGTCATAGTTTGTAAGAATCTCTATTAAAATTTTATCACATTTAAGCACTTCTCCCTTATAAGTTGCCAGGTCCGTATTATTTAAACTGGGATGGGTGAAAGTGTGATTTCCAAGGTCCAGACCGGCGTTTAACCACATCTTTAAAAGGTCAATTTTACTACTGTCTATTTTTCCATTTTTATAAAGTTTATTTCCGATTACAAAACCGATGGCCGGAACTTTGTTCGCATTAATTGTGCTTAATAATTTTTGCGTAATCTCAATTTCTATATCAGGGTTCCTTGAAATTGTGACCACGGGAAGGTCATCAATTGTTATAGCTACCTCATGTTGAGAATCATTCTGTGCATAAGAGCAGAAATTGAATATAAAAAATGCTGAAAATATTATGCTGACAAAAAATTTCATTATTCCTCAGGATAATTAATATTAGCAGATGTGCGCACATTTAGAAAATAAGTAGTAATAAAAAAGCTCTTCATAAAGAAGAGCTTTTAAGTATCAAAAATCTAAATATTTATAAACCAAAACTAACACCACCGTTTATTCCAAACCAGTTTATCGTAGAGCCCGATTGGGAAATAACCCAGTACCTTGCATTGAGATCGAGAGCTAAAGTACCCACAGGACTTAGATTGAACCTTAAACCCAGTACGGGAGAAAACGCAAATTTTGTTGATGAGTTGGAGCCAGGTGCATTGGAATCATAATAAGCAGCACCAACATCTCCGCCGACATAGGTTTTGAGACCAACACCGGGTGAAAAAAATCTTACTCCTAGCATAACAGGGACAACATAAAACTTATTCCCGGATAGTAAAGTATTATCATTATATTTCCACGTATTATATCCTGCTGATATTGCCAGTGAAAGTGGCAGTATAGGCAGGGAGAAACCAAATGAAAGGCTCCCACCATAACCATTATTCAAAGCGTCCTTAGTATTACCTGAGGGGAATTGCATGCCTGCATTTATTGTTGTCTGGGCGAGGGAATTAGAACTGAAAAAAAATAAAATAACAAAAGCAAATGCCGATAATTTTTTCATTGTTGTCTCCACCAATTTTTATTTGGGTTTAATTAAAGTTAAAGATTTCCGATGAAATTATCTAAGGTTATTTATAAATATCGGCAGGAAAGTTTTAGGGTTGATAAATAAAAAGCCATTCTGTTTAGAATGGCTTTTTATAAAATAATTATTTTTACTATTTAATTTAACCCAAATACGATACCACCCTGAATTCCTAGCCATGAAGTCGTGGCACCATTTTTCGAAGCGCTGACATAATGAGCGTTTACATCTAGGGACATTGTTGGTGAGAAACCATATCTGAAACCAACCTGCGGTGACCAGGTAAATGCTGATTGTGAGGTACTGCCTGGAGCATCTGAAGATTGGCTCATAATACCAAGTTTTCCACCAATATAAGGTGTGAACATATTTCCAGCAGATTTAAACAGGTAATTAGCGCCGCCTAAAACTGTTAATCCCTTAAATTTATAATCTCCAAAAGCTGCTTTCATAGCATCGCTAAAACCGAACATATCATAACCAACAGTTGCAGAAAGTTCAACCGGTGAAGCAGGCATGGAATAATTTACAGTACCGGCAAAACCAAATCCGGTTTTTGCCAGATCTTTAAAATCTCCCATTGGTAGACCGGCACCTCCGCCTACACCCACGCTAACTTGTGAGTAAGCTAACCCTGTAAAAAGAAAAGAAATGATAAAAAGTAAGACTGCCTTTTTCATAAGAACCCTCCCAGATATTTATGTGATAATGAAATGTAATTGAAATATTTGAAAAATCAAATAATCAAAACGGACCATTTTAACTTAATTTTGAGCTAAAGCCGCCCACAGAAAGCGGCTTTTTGCAAAAACACTAAATTATAAGCCAAAAACAACACCTGCGTTAATACCCAACCACGATGATGTAAAGCTATTCTTTGATGAACTTAAGTATGCAACATTTACATCAAGCGAGGTAATCGGTGAAAATCCATATCTAAAACCAACTTCAGGGGACCATGCAAATTGACCGCTGGATGAGCCGCCCGGGGCACCGTTTTTAAAATTTACATATCCGAGTTTTGCACCTACATATGGTGTGAACTGCATTCCCGGCGCTTTTATCAGATATCTTGCGCCTCCCATAACTCCTATCGAAGTAAATTTGTAATCGCCGGCAACTGCTTTATAAGCATCGCTGAACCCAAAACTGTCCCAACTGCCTGTTATTGAAAATTCAACTGGAGCTGCAGGAAGACTAAAATTATATTCAGCTGAAATCCCATAGCCAGTATTACTGAAATCTTTGAAATCACTCATTGGTAATCTTAAGCCTGCATTTACACCAATTGTTTGTGCATAGCTGGTAGTAAACCCGATGAATAACAGAGCCAGAACAAAAAGAACTGAAGGTTTTTTCATATGTTTTTATTTTATATTGTGAATGAAATATTTAATAAGTAATTCAAATACAGTCCCGATATTGTCCAGGCAATTTGATATTTTTGATATTAGCTTAAATTGTTTTTAATTTTATAAAACTGAGAAAAAAGAAAAACATTTAAAGACTTAGGCTTATTACTGCAGTATGTTTTTCTTTATATGGATCATATTACTTACAGAAACCGGGCGAAACATAATTCTTAAAAATGACACAAACAAGATAATTCTGATAAATAGCAAAAAAATATATAAAGCCGTTTATATAATTGTTAACGGCTTTATTTAGGACTATTATTCAGAATATTTCTTAAATATTACGGTTGTGTTGTGTCCACCGAATCCAAATGCATTGCTCATAGAAAAATTTACTTTCTTTTCTTCTGGCTTATTGAACGTGTAGTTCAATTCACACTCAGGGTCCGGATGCTCAAAATTAATGGTAGGGGGTACAATATCATTCACAGTTGCCAGAATTGTTGCTATGGCCTCAACAGCTCCTGCTGCTCCCAGCAAATGCCCAATCATACTCTTTGTCGATGATACGTTCATTTTCATTGCCTGTTCACCAAAAACTTTTTGAATAGCTTTCGATTCACTTATGTCTCCAAGTGGTGTGGATGTTCCGTGCATATTAATATAGTCTACATCATCAGGTTTAATTTCAGCTTTTCTTAATGCCATTTCCATGGACAAAATAGCGCCTGCTCCCTCGGGGTGGGGGGCGGTAAAGTGATGAGCATCTGCTGAAAGTCCGTATCCGACTATTTCAGCATATATTCTTGCTCCACGTTTTTTTGCGTGTTCTAATTCTTCAAGTACAAGGCTTCCGCTGCCTTCGCCCATTACAAATCCATCTCTTGTTTTATCAAATGGACGGCTGGCTGTTGCAGGTGAATCATTTCTTGTTGACAATGCTCTTGAAGCATTAAATCCGCCAATTCCCATTTCATTTATTGCGGCTTCACTTCCGCCTGAAATAATAACATCGGCATCGTCGTTTTTTATTAACATATAACCGTCAATCATATTATTATTTGCGGTTGCACAAGCTGAAACTATACAATAGTTAGGTCCTCTGAATCCATATTGAATTGAAATGTAACCTGCTGCAATATCAGGTATCATCATTGGAATAAAGAAAGGAGATATTCTCGAAGGGCCTTCTTTTTCATTTATTGTTGCCTGTTTATAAAACGTTTGAATTCCTCCAATGCCGCTTCCGAATATTACTCCAATCCTGGCTCTTTCTGAATCACTAAGAGTTTCCGGATTAATTCCGCTATCTTTAATTGCTGTACCTGAAGTTGCAAGGGCATATTGAGCGTATGGATCCAATCTCCTGGAAGTTTTTTTATCCATAAAATTTAATGGATCAAAACCCTTTAACTCGCAAGCGAATTTCGTTTCCAACCTGCTTGGATCAAAATATGTAATTTCGGCTCCACCACTTTTTCCGTCCATCATGCTTTTCCAGTATTCATCAACCGAAAGTCCAATAGGAGTTAAAGCACCCATTCCGGTAACTACAACTCTTTTATGTTCTGCCATAAATTTCCCTTAATTGTTTATTTACTATGCTATTACTGTTGTTAGGAATTCAGAAAAATTCCTTCACAAGATAAAAATTTTTGAGCAATAAATATAGAAATGATGGGGCATTCGGAATACATTTATGTTAATTATGCATTATTTTCGAGTATTTTTGAAAATTTATCGCCTGTAACCCGAAAAACATTCCATTCGTCCATAGAAACCGCGCCAAGGTTCTTGTAAAAATCTATTGCTGGTTTATTCCAGTCGAGCACGCACCATTCAACTCTGCCGCAGTTTTTTTCTTTTGCATATTTAATCAGGGATAAAAGCAGTTTTTTCCCAATACCATTTCCACGGTATTCAGGCAGGACAAAAAGGTCTTCGAGATAAATTCCGGGTTTGCCAACAAATGTTGAAAAATTATAAAAGAATAATGCCATCCCCGCGGGTTTGTTGTCAAATTCTGCAATTAATACTTCAGCAAATTCTTTTTCAAAAACATTTTCTCTTATATCATTTTCTGTAGCTACAACTTCGTGTAATAACTTTTCATATTCCGCCAGCTGCTTAATCAGATTTAAGATAAGTGAAACATCATTGGGCTTTGCCTGTCTGATTACAAGATTGTTTTTATTTTCCATAATGCTAAGTCTATTTTATTTATTTGTAATATTTTTTTGAGCAATAAATTCGTTTAATTTTATAGTACCAAGTCCGAAAAGGTAACCTATGGATGATCCAAGAATTATTCCTCCAAGCATATCGGATGGATAATGGACACCAAGATAAATTCGTGAAAGGGCAACTAAGAACGCGGTGATAAAAAGCGGGTATTTTAGACTCGGATAAAGTTTGTAAAAAAAGAATGCCGCTGCAAAATTATTAACTGCATGGTTTGATGGAAAGGAATAGCCTCCGGCACATCCAATTACTCTTCTTACATCATCAAGTGCATTACAGGGACGTACTCTTTCCAGGGCGTGTTTAATCAGGTTGCCGCATTGATCTGAAACCAGTATCACGAATATTAGCACAAGAACAGCAATTCTGCCTTTTTTGCCCCCTTTTGTAAGTAAAATCCCTATCAAAATTAAGTAGGCAATATACCAGCTGTGAACGTCTGTAATGATAGAAAAAAACTTGTCTAAAAATCCTGTGGCAATTGTATGATTAAAGAAATAAAAAATTGCCAGGTCAATTGAATATAGAAATTGTGTCATATAAATTTACTTTTGGTAAAAAGATTTTCCAGCCCGTACTCATTCTGATCAAAATTTATTAGATTGAATACTACTAAATATAGGGCGTCTGCATGTCAAATAAAACCAATCAGACTATTGTCGATTTTATTTATAATGAGCAAGTACCTCTTCATGGTAAAGAATACCAGCAACTTGTATCTCAAAACAAAGAATTGCTAAAAACACCTCTTAAGATAATGGCATTATTAATAGCTGTTGCCGGGCTTTTCGCAATGGTTTTTGAGGTTCGCTATTTTACTCAATATTCAGTTAATGTGTACCTGACCCGGTTGGTGTCAACATTTATTGCTTTTGTTGTATTGACGTTGATGTACACTAAAAAGGGAAGCGAAAAACCACTCTGGTTTGTTCATATTCTATTGCTGGTCATAATAATTTCATCAGGTTATATGATTTTTCTTATTCCACAAACCCTCGTTTTTAATGCGCAGATTGTGGGATTGATGATTTTTACCTCTGCACTAATTTTAAGCTGGGATGTTAAAAACCAGATTATTGTTGCAATTTATTATAACCTTGTTTTTGCTTCAGCCATTATTCTTAATGACAAAGCCATTTATTTTTTACCACACATGTATGAGTCAGTTATTTTTGTGCTTTTCCTTAGTATTATTTCAGTAATTGGCAGTGCAGTTAATTACAGTTTAAAAATGCAGCTTGCAGCAAAATCGTATCGTGTAGAATTATCAGAAAATAAATACAGGTCTATTTTTGATAATTCAGCCGAAGGTGTATTCCAATCAAGTCTTATGGGAAGATTTTTAACCGTAAACGGGGCTCTCGTAAAAATTCTCGGTTACGATAAGAAAGATGAATTAATGAATGTAAATATTGAATTTGATGTTTATAAATATGCTGGTGAACGACAAAAAATAATAAAGGAGCTTGAAGAAAAAGACGAGATTAAAGGAAAAACTGTTATGCTTAAAAGAAAGGATGGCAGCGATGTTGTGGTTCGTCTGAATGTCAGGGTTTATACCGATGAAGATGGAAGGAAAAAATATTTTGAAGGAACTATACAGGATATAACGGAGCAGGCTTATGCTGAAAATAAAAGAAAAAAGATAGAAGAAGAATTAAGAAAAGAAAAAATCAGAAGTGACCAGCTTGCAAAAGATGCAATGCAGTCCAGCCTTGCAAAAAGCCAGTTTCTCGCAAATATGAGCCACGAAATCCGCACACCTATGAACGGCATTATTGGATTTCTTTCATTGATTGAAAGAGGGGCATACGATGATAATAATGAACTAATGCAGTTTACAAATAATGCTAAAAGTTCTGCCGAGTCTCTGCTCGATTTAGTTAACGATATACTTGATCTTTCAAAAATTGAGTCAGGCAAAATGATTCTGGAAAGAATTGATTTCAATTTAGATGACATTATGGAAGAATCAATCTCAATTCTGTCTACAAAAATCAAAGAAAAAAGATTGAAGATAAATAAAGTAATCGATGATAATGCTTTGTTATATCTGAAAGGTGATCCCAAGAGAATAAGGCAAATTATTATTAATCTTTTAAGTAACGCGGTTAAATTTACTGACAAGGGTAGTATCACTTTGAGTGTTTCGACTAAGGAAAAAGATACTAACAAATTTGAGATTCTTGTTACTGTAAAGGATACCGGGATAGGCATTCCAGCCAACAGAATGAATGCTTTATTTGAGCCTTTCTCACAGGCCGATAGTTCGCATACAAGGAAGTACGGAGGAACCGGACTGGGACTAGCAATTTGTAAAGAGTTTGTTAATGCGATGGGCGGTCAGATTGGAGTTGACAGCAACACAAGAGATGGGAGTAAGTTCTATTTTACTATGTTGCTCGAGAAAGGGAATAAGGATAAAATATTACAACCGGACCCTCAGCAAGCAACAAAAGCACCAAGCGAACAATTACCCGGTAGGTCTTCAGTTACTAAAAAGGAAAGAGAGCAGTTTAAATTATTACTTGCAGAAGATAATTTTATAAATCAAAAAGTTGCATTAAGAATTTTACGCGAAGCCGGTTATTCTGCAGAACCTGTGATGAACGGAAAAGATGCGGTCGAAGCGGTTGCTGAAAAAAAATACGATCTTGTTTTAATGGATGTTCAGATGCCGGAGATGGATGGTTTTACTGCTACTAAAAAAATCAGGGAAGCTGATCATTGCAGGAAATCAATCCCTATTATTGCAATAACAGCACATGCACTTCTTGGTGATAAAGAAAAATGCATGGAAGCTGGGATGAATGATTATCTATCCAAGCCAATTAATGCTGAAACATTAATTCTAAAACTGGATAAATGGCTTAATGTAAAAGCTTCGGATGAAAAAATTACTCCAAAATCTGAAAAGAAGAAGGATGTAATATTTGACTTTGATCATCTTGATAAGATGGCTTCAGGTGATGAAGAATTCAGGAAAGAACTTCTTGTAACATATTTTGAAGACATCACTGCGAGGCTTGTAAACCTGGAAAAATTTATTGAAGTTGGGGACTTCCAAAATATAATTGGTGAAGCGCATACTATAAAGGGTGCAAGTTATTCTGTAGGCGCTAAGAAAATTGGAGACGAGGCTTACGGAATTGAATTATCGGGGAAAGTAAAAGATATTAAAAATGCACTGGAAAGAATCAGGCCCTTAAAAGCAGCAATTGAAGAAACCAGGAAAATTTTAAAGATTTCTTAGTCCTTTCTGCTCCGGTATCAAGTTGAAAAATCACTCTATGTCATTTCGAACGACCCTGCATCGCGGGGGAGGGAGAAACCTATATTTTCCTCATTAAAAAGAATTCTCCCTCAATAAAATCGGGGCCGAAATGACAATAACACCAGACTGTGATACCCGTCATCCTATAAAAACTAAACGCTGTACGCTATCTGACTGTAAGCTAATAATCATTCCATCAGCAAAACTTCACTTACTCTTTCCATTGCCCAATTGATTTCTTCTTTTGAAATAACAAGAGGAGGGGCAAAACGTATTACATTATCGTGAGTCTCTTTACAAAGAACTCCTTTATTCATTAATGCTTCACAGAATCTTCGGGCACCGCCTGCTTCTTTCTTCAATTCAACACCGATGAACAAACCTTTACCACGGATTTCTTTTACGTGCTTCGAATTAACACTTCTCAATTTATCACGGAAGTATTCACCGAGTTTATATGAGTTCTCAATCAGGTTTTCTTCAACAAGTACTTTTATCGATTCGCGAGCTATCGCAGCTCCGAGTGGATTTCCTCCGAATGTTGAACCGTGGTCACCCGGATTAAAGACTCCGAGTACTTCTTTTTTCGAGAGAACAGCAGATACGGGATAACAACCGCCGGAAAGAGCTTTCCCAACAATTACGGCATCAGGCTTGATCCCTTCATATTCAAAAGCGAAAAGTTTTCCACTTCTTCCAAGTCCACACTGAATTTCATCAGTAATAAAAAGTACGTTTTCTCTTTTACAAATTTCCGAACATTCTTTTAAGTAACCATCGGGAGGTACAATTACTCCCCCTTCACCTTGAATTGGCTCAACAATAAATGCTACAGTATTTTTAGTGATTGCTTTTTCAAGTGAACCGCTGTCCCCGTAAGGAATTATTTTAAATCCCGGTGTGAATGGCCCGTATCCATCTTTGTACTGGGCTTCAGTACTAAAACTAATTATTGAAATTGTTCTTCCCCCAAAATTATTCTCACAAACTATAATTTCGGCACAATTTTCTTCTACGCCTTTTACTTTATATCCCCATTTCCTTGCGGCTTTTAGTGCTGTCTCAACCGCTTCGGCTCCTGAGTTCATCGGAAGCATAGTATCGAATCCTGTAAGTTCGCACATTTCTTTATATAGCAAGGGTAATTGATCATTCCTGAAAGCTCTGGATGTTAGAGTTGCTTTTCCTGCCTGATCTTTCAATACATTTATTATTCTCGGGTGGCAATGTCCCTGGTTGACTGCGGAATATGCAGCAAGGCAATCGAGATATTTTTTACCCTCAACATCATAAACCCAAACGCCCTCAGCTTTGCTGATTACAACATCAAGCGGGTGGTAATTATTGGCGCCATATTGTTCTTCTAATTTAATCAGGTCCTGCGTCTGCATATGATATTCCCTTGTAGATAGTTTGAAAATTTATTTTGAATTACAAAATATTAACTGGCAAATTAGTTATGAATAATGAAAAGGTGTCATTCTAACCCGGAGATAAATGCCGGGATAAGGCTGACAGCAATTTATGGCTGAACTGATTTATTCGCAAATCAAATTTAGTATAAATATAATTACGCGAAAACAGGCTGATGACCAATACTCATATTTTCCATTTTTTTATCTTATTTTAAAGACAGAAATATTCCAAATACAACAGGACTAAAATGAAATTTGCAACCCGGAGAAACCAATTTATAGTAGTTGTTTTTATTCTTCTGCTTCCTCTTCAATCAGTTTTAGGGTGGGGAAAAGAAGGGCATAAAATTATAAGTACCAAAGCGATGGATTTTCTCCCGACCGAGATGAAAGCTTTCATAGCCTGGAAAGACTATATGGGAGAACATTCTTCTGATGCGGATATCAGGAGATATAGTGATAAAACAGAAGCCCCCAGGCATTTTATTGATATAGATTTTTATAAGGAATTTCTTGAAGGCAGAATGATAAAGAATGAAGATTCTTTAACTACGATTTATGGAAAAGAAACCGTTGAAAAAATTGGGATTCTGCCCTGGGCAACACTTCAAACATATCGTAATCTTATTGATGCATTTAAGGAAAAGAATCGGGACAAAGTTTTAATTTATGCTGCTGATCTGGGGCATTACGTTGCAGATGGCCATCAGCCAATGCATACGGTTCTTAATTATAACGGGCAGTTATCCGGCCAGAAGGGAGTTCATTCAAGATATGAATCGAAAATGATTAACAGGCATGAGAATGAGCTGGAAAATTGTTTTGTTGAACGGAAAGTGAGCGAAGTTTCAGATCCTGAAGATTTTATTTTTAATTATATAGCAGGTAGTAACTCAGTGGCAGACGTATTATTTGCTGCGGATAAACTTGCCACAAAAGAAACAGGCAGCACAGATAGTGATGCATACTACAAACTAATGTGGTTTAGAACAAAATATATAACGGAAGTACAGTTTCAAAATGCTGCCGAAGATCTGGCTTCCCTAATTTATACAGCCTGGGTTAAGGCTGGCAGCCCTGCTTTTGATGAGATTAAATAGAGTATGTTTCAATGTTCAGCGTTCGGTGTTCAAAGTTCGTTAGCGCATAGAAAAAAGGAAGAATATTAAAGCTACTGCAAATGTCATTTCGATCCTGCTGCAAGCGGGAGAGAAATCTTTCTCTTTTAGAATAAAAGATTTCTCGTCGCGAGCTTCTCGTAATAAGAATCAATATTAGCTTTGTGTCCTTTGTCGTTTGTTTTTCCTGAAGATTATCTTACAAGGCAGGATAAAATTACGGCTGATGCGCTGGCAACATTAAGTGATTCCGCTTTTCCAAAAGAGGGGATAGTTAATTTTGTATCGGATATATTTAATATTTCCGCCGAGGGTCCGTTTGCTTCATTTGAAAAGACAATAATGTTTTTATTGTTTCTTTCATACTCAAATAGATTTTCACCATTCAGATCTGCACACAATAATTTATAACCTTTGGATTTTAATTTTTCAATATCTGCTGGTTTTATTTTGTTAAAACATTCTAAATGGAATAATGAGCCCATACTTGCGCGCACGACTTTAGGGTTATAAATCTCCGCACAATTTTCCGTAAGCAAAATCTTACTTATACCAAACCAATCACAATTTCGCATAATTGTTCCAAGATTCCCCGGGGCAGAAATTTCATCAAGACAGCAGATTATTTCCTCGTCTAAGTTCTGAATCTTATTCTTTTCGTCTTTTGGTTCAGCAAAAACGGCGGCTATTCCTTGTGGATTAACAGTGTCTTTAAGCTTATGGAATTCTAAATTTGTAACTGATTCAATTCTTAAATTGCTATCTATATTTTTTATAAACGATTGTTCGCTCTCGTAAAAATCATTTGTCACTATTAGTATTTCACATACATAATTACTTCTTAGCCCTTCGGCTACAATTTTTTTCCCCTCAGCCAGAAATTTTTTCTCTTCTTGTCGGTTTTTCTTCTTTAATAAAGATGAATAATATTTTAATTCATTCTTAGAAAGCATCAGATTAAATCATTGTAATTGTGTTGTGTGTTATCTAACTGGTCCTTATCCAGCTGCTGAATGTATTCCCACGTATAAATACCGGTATTGTGTCCGTCCTTCCACGTAATTTGAATTGCATAACCACCGATAGTTTCAATGTCTTTAATCTTATACATCTCGGGAGTAGTTGCTGCGGGTTTCACCGGCCGGTAAGTTTTCATCAATATTGTTTCGCCTTTACAGGAGGCGCAAGGACATTCATCTCTTAAGTATTTCAGATCAATTTTACTTTCGCTTCCGTCATTCCATACAATCAGCAATTTTTTCTTTTCGAATATCTTAATCTGTTTTGGACTCATTATTTTCCCAATTCATTAGTAATAGTGATTTTAATTTTACTCAAAATATTCCATTAGGTCAATTAAAGAATGATTGAGTAGTGTCTCAATTTCACGTCTATGAATAATAATTCACTGTCATTCTGAACCTGCCTGCCGCTGTGTACTACTTCAACATTTCAGTAACAATGTATAGCCCTGGGCTTTAGCCCGGGGGTTAAATTTCGTAACAACTGGTGGGCTTCAGCCCAATTATAATAACTAATATCTATTTAAAGTTTACCC
>Ga0210095_1000060_pt1 | contig 43649 bp, 40 predicted proteins | sample China_Galinas_PW_FD_184861 | JGI IMG/M metagenome (GOLD analysis project Ga0210095, IMG submission 184861) | Wetland microbial communities from San Francisco Bay, California, USA, that impact long-term carbon sequestration - China_Galinas_PWA_D1... | ecosystem: Environmental > Aquatic > Marine >...
GGTGCCCAGGAGAGGACTTGAACCACGACAAGTGCAGAAGCCCTGGAGGCACTCCTGTCCTGACTTCAGAAGCGTGGCCCCGCAGGGGTCATGCTTCTGGTGCCCAGGAGAGGACTTGAACCTCCACCTACTTACGTAGACCAGCACCTGAAGCTGGCGCGTCTACCAATTCCGCCACCTGGGCATTTCACTATCCAATCAGGTTTTACATCTTACTTTCAAACCGCATATACGACAAAAACCATACCAGTCGCATTACCCGTGGTCGACCCGCCATTGTAACCGCGTGATTCTCTGGTAGATTTTCATCACGAGTCACATAGCATCACTAGCACCTGAAGCTAGCGCGTCTACCAATTCCGCCACCTGGGCCCGCTCGATACGCGTACAATCGCGGTTTCTCGCGAGGGGGCGCACTCTACTCAATGCCGGCGCGCCCTGTCAATCGACCACGCTGCAGCGGAGCGACTGCGTTGGCCGGAAAGAAGACCCAAAAGACTGCCAGGCCGAAAGCCTACAGGCACCCGGTCCCGGGCCGTACCGAGCTGCTCGATCATTTCGAGACCGAGGGCAAGCCGCTGAAACCCGATGCGGTACTTGCCGCGTTCGGTCTCAAGGGCCAGAAGATGCGGTCGCAACTCGTCGATCGCCTGTATGCGATGGTGCGGGCCGGACAGCTCATCGAGAACCGGCGCGGCGAATTCTGCCTGTCCGCAAAGCTCGATCTGGTGACCGGCACAGTCGTGGGCCACAAGGACGGTTTTGGCTTCGTCGTGCGTGACGGCGGCGGCGACGACGTGTTTCTTTCCGCCCGCGAGATGCGGCCCCTGTTCGACGGCGACCGCGTCGCGGTCAAGATCATCGGCACGGACCGGCGCGGCAAGCCGGAGGGCGATCTCGTCGAGATCCTGGAGCGGGGCGTGCGCGAGATTGCGGGGCGCTTCATCCGCGAGCGCGGCATCGGGCTCGTCATCCCCGACAACGTGCGCCTCGCACACCGCGTGCTGATCGGCTCGGGCGAATCGGGCGGCGCGAAACCGGGCCAGATCGTCGTCGCCGAGGTCCTCGACTATCCGACGCGTGTCGAACAGGCCACCGGCCGCGTCGTTCGCGTCATCGGGGATCCGGAACAGAAGGGCATCGCCACCGACATCGCGATCCATTCGCACGGTATCCCGACCGCCTGGCCGAAGGACGTGCGCGACGAGACTCGCCGTTTCGGGAAGACGGTGCCGGTGGCCGCGATGAAAGGTCGTGTCGACCTGCGCGGCGTCGACCTGGTGACGATCGACGGTGCCGACGCCCGGGATTTCGACGACGCCGTATTCTGCGAGCCGACGCACGGCGGCTGGCGCCTGGTCGTCGCGATCGCGGACGTCGCACACTACGTCGGGATCGGCTCGGCGATCGACAGGGAAGCGACGGTCCGCGGCACGTCGGTGTACTTTTCCGACCGCGTCGTACCCATGTTGCCGGAGATTCTTTCAAACGGGCTGTGTTCGCTGAATCCGAAGGTGGACCGGCTGTGCATGGTCTGCGAGATGCAGGTCGAGGGCGACGGCCGGGTGACACGGTCGCGCTTCTTCGAGGGCGTGATGCGCTCCGCGGCCCGGCTGACCTACAGCGAAGTCCATGCCTTCCTGAGCGGCGAGTCGAAGCAGGCCGTGCCGAAACCGCTGCATAAGGCGCTGCGCGACCTGCACGCGCTGTACAAGGCCTTCGCGAAGGCACGCAACCGGCGCGGCGCCATCGAGCTCGATCTGCCGCAGACAAAATTCGAGCTCGGCGACAACGGGGAGATCGTGCGCATCGAGACGGTGCAACGTCACGACGCCCACCGCCTGATCGAGGAATGCATGATCGCTGCGAACGTCGAGGCGGCGAAATTCCTGCAACGCCATCGCATCCCCGGGCTGTACCGCGTGCACGCGAAGCCCGATCCGGAACGTTTCGAGGAACTCCGCCAGTACCTGCTCACGCTGGGGCTCAAGGTGCCGCATCCGGATCACGTGCAGCCGAAGCAGTTCAACCGGTTGCTGGCGCAGGTCCGGGGCCGGCCGGACAGCGCCGCGATCTCGATGGCGATGCTGAGGTCGCTGAAGCACGCCGAGTACACGCCCGCGAACATCGGCCACTTCGGCCTGGCGCTCGATGCCTACGCACATTTCACCTCGCCGATCCGCCGCTACCCCGACCTGCTCGTGCACCGCGCGATCCGGCACATCGTGCGCGGCGGCAAGCCGGGCCGTTACGACTATGACGCTGCTGCGATGGAGCGTCTCGGCATGTCGACTTCGGCGCAGGAACGTCGTGCCGAGGAGGCCACGCGGGACGTGGAGGCGTGGCTCAAGTGCGAGTACATGGAGGAGCACCTGGGCGCGGAATTCGACGGCGTCGTCACCGGCGTCACCAACTTCGGCCTGTTCGTACAGCTCGGCGACACACTCGTCGACGGCCTCGTGCACGTCACCAGCCTGGCCAACGACTACTACCATTACGAACCTTCGCGGCAACAACTCGTCGGCGAGCGGAGCGGCCGGACCTACGGGCTCGGTCAGCCGATGCGCGTCCAGGTGCAGCGCGTCGACATGGATACCCGGCGCATCGACTTCCGGCCGGTGGAGGAGACTCCGGGAGGCGGCGCCGGCAGGCCGGCCCGCAAGCGGGGCAAGCGCAGATGAGCGGAGCGCGTTACGTCACGGGCCTGCGTGCCGTCGAGCAGCTGCTCGCGAACCGGGACGCGGAAGTGCGGCGCATCTACGCCGAGTACCGCAGTGCGAATCCGCGTGTCGAGGCACTCGTCGCTTCCGCGCAGCAGCACGGGATCGAAGTGCAGTCCGCCAACCGTGCCCGGCTCGAGCAGATGAGTGGCGAAGCCCGGCACCAGGGCGTGGTTGCGGAAATCCGCCGCAGCACGCTGCTGGACGAGGCGGCCCTGCGGACGCTGGTCGAGAACCGACTCGAGGCGGCCGGCCCGACGTCGCTGCTGCTGCTGGTGCTCGACGCCGTGCAGGACCCGCACAACCTCGGTGCCTGCCTGCGTACGGCCGACGCCGCGGGAGTCGACGCCGTCGTCGTACCGCGCCATCGCGCGGCCGGACTCGGGCCGACCGTGAGCAAGGTCGCCGCCGGCGCCGCCGAACACCTGCCGTTCGCGGCCGTTGCGAATACCGGCCGGGTGCTCGGCTGGCTGGCGGATTACGGCGTCGCGGTGGTCGGCACGAGCGACGGTGCCACGACGAGCCTGTTCGATACCGACCTCGACCGCCCGCTGGCACTGGTCATGGGCGGCGAACACCGGGGGCTCGGCAAGGCCGTCGCCAGTCGCTGCGAGGTGCTGGTCAGCCTGCCCATGGCGGGCGCCGTGTCCAGCCTGAACGTGTCCGTGGCCGCCGGCATCTGCCTGTACGAGGCGCTGCGCCAGCGCCGCACGCGGCTTGCACCGGCGCCTCCCAGCGGGTAGGATTCGCGTCCCCGCAGGACAGGGCGGGGCGGTCTCTCGACCGAAGCCTCTTGCCGCACCGGCTGACCGGGCGGCTGTAATCCACAAGGGGAGACAATGCGACACTACGAAATCGTATTCCTGGTCCACCCGGACCAGAGCGAGCAGGTGCCGGCCATGGTGGAAAAGTACCAGGGCATGGTGACCGCCGCCGGCGGTGCGGTCCATCGCACCGAAGACTGGGGCCGCCGCCAGCTGGCGCACCCCATCCACAAGGTCCACAAGGCACACTACGTGCTGTTGAACGTCGAGTGCGATCAGGCCGTACTCGAAGAGATCAAGGGTGCGTTCCGCTTCAACGACGCGGTGCTGCGTTACCTGGTCATCGCGCGACGCGAAGCGGTCACGGCCGCCTCGCCCATGGCCGTTGCCGTCGCCGAGGAGAAGGCCAAGGAGCGTGAGGCGCAGCAACGGCGCGAAGCCAAGGCCGCCGCCGAGGCAGCCATGCGCGCCGACGAGGAAGCCGAGGACAAAAAAGCCGAGGACGAAAAAGCCGGGGAAGAAAAAGCCGGGGAAGAAAAAGCCGAGGACGAAGAAGCCGGGGACGAAAAAGCCGAAGTCACGGAGTCCGGCGACGACAGCGACGAGGATTCCTCGAAGGACAGCAAGGCAGGGGACGAGCAGGCCGAAGGCGAAGCTGCCGCTGCCGACGACACGGATGACGACGCGGCGGAAGCCGTCGTCGAGAAGCGCGCCTGAGGAGAACCGCTATGAGCCGATATTCACGCAGGCGCAAGTACTGCCGCTTTACCGCCGAAGGCATTACCGAGATCGACTACAAGGATCTCAATCTGCTGAAGGCTTACGTCACCGAGACGGGCAAGATCGTCCCGAGCCGGATCACTGGCACGAACGCGCGCTACCAGCGCCAGCTGGCGGCGGCCGTCAAGCGGGCACGCTATCTCGCGTTGTTGCCATACACGGACCGGCACTAGTCGGTCCTGCAGGAGACCGGAGTGCAGCCGCTGATCGCGTGGCTGGTTGCCCGGCCGCAAAACGCCGTCATTGCCCTCGTGGCAACCCTGTTGCTGCCGCTGTTGAAGGTCGTGAGCGGGATCATCATGGTACTGCTCGTGTTGCGGCAGGGCGTGGTGAGGGCGGCGCTCGAGGGCCTGGCGGCGGCCGTGCTGCTGGCAGCCGTCGCCGCAATTGCGGATGGGCCGGTGGTGCAAGTCGCGACCGCCGTGGCGACGACGTGGCTACCCGCGGTGCTGCTGGCTGCCATGCTGCAGTACACGCGGTCATTGACGCTGACGCTGCAGGTCGCGGTTTTGTTGGCGGCGTCGGCAACCGCGGTGCTCCACGCGGCCGTGCCGGACCCTGTGGCATGGTGGCAGCCGGTCATGGACCAGCTGCTGGACTGGGCGCGTCAGAATAACCTGCAACAGCAGGCGGATCTGATGGAATCGGAGCCTGCGATGACGGCCAACATGATGACGATGGCCATGGTGCTGTCGAGCTGGACGCTGTACGCCGTGTACCTGTTGTTGGGTTACAGGGCGTCCGAGGCGCTGCCCGGGACAAGTCGCAATTTCGGCAGGTTTCTCGACTTGAATTTCGGGCGCGTAATTGCGTTGATGACGGCCGTGTTGGCGACGCTGGCCGCCGCAAGCGGTGCGGCCTGGTTACAGGGCACGGCATTCGTGCTCTTCGCCGTGTTCTGGCTGCAGGGCCTCGCGGTCCTGCACTGGATGTATGCGGCGGGCGTGGTGCCGCTGTTCGTAGTGATCATTACCTACGTCCTGTTGCCGGTGCTGCACGTTTTTTTGATGTTGGCGCTCGCGATGCTGGGATACACCGATGCGTGGTTCCGGTTTCGTCGGCGCGCCGCGAAGCAGATTTGACAAATGGGAACTGAACGATGAATGTCATACTTCTTGATAATGTCGAGAATCTCGGCACGATCGGCGAGCTCGTAAAGGTCAAGGCCGGTTACGGGCGCAACTTTCTGATACCTCAGGGCAAGGCGGCGCTGGCGACGCCCGCCAACATCAAGGCGCTGGAGGCACGCCGCGCCGAGCTCGAGAAGGCGGCGGCCGAGGAACTCTCGGCGGCGAAGGAGCGCTTCAAGGCGATCGACGGGACCGAAGTCGTCATTGCGGCCAATGCGGGCAGTGAAGAAAAGCTGTTCGGCTCGATCGGGCCGATCGATATCGTCGAGGCCCTCGAGAAGGTGCAGATCGAGGTGGAGCGCAGCGAGGTCCGCATGCCCGAAGGCCCGATCCACGAACTGGGCGAGTTCGAGATCGGCGTGCATCTGCACAGCGACGTGAATGCCACGGTGAAGGTGCGCATCGTCGCGGCGGAGTGATACGGGCGAGCGCTCGTTGTGATACCTTAAAAAAACGGCAGGGTCGACCGGCGAAGCAGACGGCAAATGGTTCGAGCACTGGATGACGGCGTGACGACCGCAGGCGCTGAACAGCGCCTCAAGGTACCGCCACATTCGATCGAAGCCGAGCAGTCCCTGCTCGGGGGACTGATGCTCGATCACCAGTCCTGGGACAAGATCGCCGACATCGTCTCCGAGCGCGACTTCTATCGCAAGGACCACCGCCTCATATTCTCTGCCATCTCGGCGCTCGCAGAGGCCGCCAGTCCCTGCGACGTCGTCACGGTGTCGGAGCACCTCGGTAACCGCGGCCAGCTGGACGACGCGGGCGGGCTCGAATACCTGGCCACGCTCGCCAACGAGTCCCCCGGGGCCGCCAATGCCCGGGCGTACGCGCGCATCCTGCGTGAACGCTCGATGCTGCGGGCGCTCATCAGCGCCGGCAACCAGATCAGCGGCGCAGCATTCACGACCGACGGCCGCAGCGCCGCCGAGATTGTCGACGAGGCCGAGCGCCTGGTCTTCGAGATCGCCGAGTCCGGTGCTCGCGGCCGCAGCGGATTCCGGGCGCTCAAGCAGATCCTGCCGGAGGCGGTCGACCGCATCGACGTCCTGCATCAGTCCGAGGGCGACATTACCGGGATTCCGAGCGGCTTCACGGAATTCGACAAGCTGACCGCGGGCCTGCAGGCCGGCGAATTGATCGTGATTGCCGGGCGACCCTCGATGGGCAAGACGACGCTGGCCATCAACATTGCCGAGAATGCGGCGATCGGTTCGAAAGTTCCGACCGCGATCTTCTCCATGGAGATGCCCTCGCAACAGCTCGCATTCCGCATGATCTCGTCGCTGGGACGCGTCAACCAGACGCATCTCCGTACCGGCAAATTCCCCGACGAGGACTGGTCCCGTATCAATACGGCGGTGCAACTGATGTCGGATGCGCCGATCTTCATCGACGACACGGCCGGACTCTCGCCGACCGAGATTCGCGCCAGGGCGAGGCGCCTGCAGCGTGAACACGGCCTCGGCCTCATCGTCGTCGACTATCTGCAGCTCATGGCCGTGCCCGGCAGCAAGGAGAACCGCGCGACCGAAATCTCCGAGATTTCGCGATCGCTGAAGGCGTTGGCGAAGGAACTCGCCTTGCCGATCATCGCGTTGTCCCAGCTCAATCGGGGCGTCGAGCAGCGTACCGACAAGCGTCCCGTCATGTCCGATCTGCGCGAGTCGGGTGCCATCGAGCAGGACGCCGACCTGATCGTGTTCATCTATCGCGAAGAAGTCTACAACCAGGACACGCCGCGCAAGGGCATCGCGGACATCTCGATCGCGAAACAGCGCAACGGCCCGATAGGCGATTTCCCGCTGACCTTCGTGGGCCGTTACACCAAGTTCGAGAACTGGGCGCCCGATACCTACGCGGACGAGGCCTATCCGTGACGTTCGGGGCTCGGGCACTGATACGGCTCGGCGCACTCAAACATAATCTCAGTGTCATCCGCGACGCGGCGCCGGGCGCAAAGGTCATGGCCGTTGTCAAGGCGAACGCCTACGGCCACGGACTGGAAACGGTCGCCGCCAGCCTCGGCGATGCCGACGCCTTCGCGGTGGCGCGGCTGCCGGAGGCGATCCGCCTGCACGAATCCGGGATCGACAAACCCATCGTGTTGCTGGCCGGCGCGATGTCGAACGCAGAGCTGGGTGATGCCCTGCAGCGCGGCTTCGAGCTGGTGGTCCATTGCACCGAGCAGCTCGAGCAACTCGAGGCGGCCGGGCAATCGCGTGCCGTGGTCTGGCTCAAGTTCGATACCGGGATGAACCGGCTCGGCTTCGCGCCGGAGCAGGCGCCGGAGCTGATCGAGCGCGTTCGGCATTGCCGGGCGGTCGGCGAGCTGCGCCTGATGTCGCACCTGGCAAGCGCGGACGAACTGGACGACCCGATGACGCGGCAACAGCTCGGCCACTTCCGCGAGATCGCGGACGGCTTCGACGGTGCGGTCAGCATCGCCAATGCGCCGGGCGCGCTGGGCTGGCCGGAGCTGCGCGGCACCGGCGAGACCCTGGGCACTACGGGCGATCACTGGATCCGGCCAGGCATCGCCCTGTACGGGATCTCGCCTTTCCCGGGGCGCACGGGGGCCGACCTTGGCCTGATCCCCGTCATGCAGTTCGAGGCCAGGCTCATCGCCGTAAAGCCGCTGAGAGAAGGCGCGCGGGTCGGCTACAAGGGCCGCTATCGCGCCCAGAAGGATTCCATGCTCGGCATCATCTCGGCGGGATACGGCGACGGCTACACGCGGCACTTTCGTACCGGCACGCCGGTGTTGATCAACGGCCGCCGCGTGCCGCTGGTCGGCCTCGTGTCGATGGACCTGATGGCTGTGGATCTCGGCGCCTTCGCGAACGACAAGGTCGGCGACATTGTGACGCTATGGGGGAAGGGCCTGCCGGTCGAGGAAGTCGCGCCCTGGGCGGACGCTATCCCCTACGAACTCGTCTGCGGCGTGATGAACCGCGAAGCGTCCGAAGTGGTGGATTAGGAGGCGAAAAATCCCATCTTCACGCCGGCGAGCTGCACGACGTCGTTGTCGGACAACTTGCGGGCCTGCGCGCCGATCGGCTGGCCATTGACCAGCGGGAAGTCGCCTTCCTTGCCCGATTCGACATGCACGATGTAGTAGCCTTCCGCGCGCCGCGTGATCGCGGCGACCTGGACGCCGGGCCGGCCGAGCGTCGTCAGGGCTTTGATCAATTCCAGTTCGCGGCCCGCGAAGGCGCCCGAAAGAACCTGCAGCTTCGCGAGCGGCAAGGCGTTCGGCGCATGCTTCGGGTCGATGCCTGCCATGGTCGAGGCGTGGCCGGCGCTGTCGTCCGCCACGGTTTCGGCCATCGGTTTCGCGGCCGGTTTCTGACTGAGCGGCGCCGCTTCCTCGGGGTCGAGGCGCACTCCGGCGGCGGCGGAATCCGCCGAGCGCATCGCCGCCGCGGCCTTGTCGGCGGCACGCTCCGCCTTGGCGAGCTGGTCGGCGTTCTGCTGACCGGTGGGGATCACCATGGTCTTCTCGAACTCGTCCTGTTCCGTATCGTTGGTCTGCTGATCCGAAAATCTGAGCTGGTGATGACCGATCGTGATGACGTCGCCGTGCTGCAGGGCGTGCTTCTTGATCAGCTTGCCGTTGACGTAGGTGCCGTTCGTACTGTTCAAATCCTCGAGGAAGGAATCGTTGAGGATGTTGATGATCAGCGAGTGGTGGCCACTGACGGCGGGGTTGTCGATGCGAACGTCGTTATCCGGGAGACGTCCGACCGTATAACGCTCCTTCGTCATGTTGTATTCAGCCAGAACCTGGTTGTCCAGGCTAAGAATTAACCGTGCCATTTCACCGTACTCAGTGCGACCAATCCCAAGCAGGAAGCCCCCGGACAACAGCGGTCCCCGGCTGTACGGCAGCCGAATCGCTCTGGTATCCCGCGAAATCCAGTAACCCCTGCACCCTCATGAGCGGAACAAGTTCGCAAGTTTGACGAACAGGCCTTTCCTTGCCGCAAAAGAGGCGATGACCTGGGCGAGCATCACAGACACGTTGTCTCGGCCGCCATGATCATTTGCCAATTCAATCAACTGCTTACCAACGACATCAAGACTATCATTAAAAGTGCTTATAGTTAAGTGAATGTCCTCATCTTCGACCATGTCCGGCAGGCCGTCCGAACACAGCAGGTAGACGTCGTCGGGCAGGACGTCGTATTCGTGGACCTCGACCTCAACGGTAGGCTCGACCCCCAGCGCCCTGGTGACGTAGTTGCGGTTGGTGGACCGCTGCGCCTCCTCGGCGGAATAGAAGCCGCGATCTACCAGCTCCTGCAGGAGCGAATGGTCCATCGTGAGCTGCTCGAACTGGCCGCCGCGCAGCCGGTATGCCCGGGAATCGCCCACGTGGGCGATCGACACCTTGTTGTCGTAGAACATGCACGCGACGATCGTCGTGCCCATGCCCTCGCAATGGGTCTGACTCTGGGCCGTCTGGAAGATGATCTTGTTCGCCCGGTAGACGGCATCCCGCAGCACGATCGATTGCCGCATCATGCCGCTGTGCGGGTCGACTTCGTCCCGGTTCTCGCGTCCGGCACCTTCCGCGGCGAGCTCGGAGACGATCTGTACGGCGATCCCGCTGGCGACCTCGCCGGCGTTGTAACCGCCCATGCCGTCGGCGAGCACCATCAGGCCGATATCGGGATTGGAGCCGATGGCGTCCTCGTTGTGTTCGCGGACGCGCCCGACGTCGGTGATCTCTGCGAAGTCGATTTTTCCACGGAGGGTTTTCATTATTCGAGGTGGACTCGTGCCGGCTATGAGAATCTTGCGCAGTTACGCAGTGCGATAGCCATTTCGGCGCCGCACGAGAACCGGTTTTCTGGACGTTTGGCCAGTGCTTTGGCCAGAACCGCGTCCACGCTGGGGGGTATCCCGGCGCGTCGTTTGGAGATCGGCGCCGGCTCCTCCGTCGTTATTTTCGTCATGAGTACGGCAATATTGGTCGCCTTGAAGGGCACTTCCCCAGCCAAAAGTTCGTATAGGGTAACACCAAGGGAAAACAAGTCCGAGTGGCCAGTCAGTTCCTCCGCGCCCAGCTGTTCCGGCGACATGTACATGGGCGTGCCGAGCACGATCCCGGTCTTGGTATTGTTGTTGTCGGTCATGCGCGCGACGCCGAAGTCCGTGATCTTGAGGAGCCCGTCCTTCGGATTGTAGATGAGGTTCGCCGGCTTGATGTCCCTGTGGATGACGCCCTGGTTGTGCGCGTAGTCCAGCGCCTCGGCGGTCGTGGCGCACAGTTCCAGCGCACGTTTGGGCGCGAGCAGCTTCTTCGGGTCCGTGAACGCCCTGAGCGGGATCCCCGGCACGTATTCCATGGCGATGTAGGCGAGCCCCTTGTCCTCGCCCGCATCGAACACGGTGATGATGTTCGGGTGCGTCAGGCGGCCGGCCGATTCCGCCTCGCGGAAGAATCGCAGCCGCGCCTCCTTGAGTTCCTCGTCCTCGAACTCCTTCTCGATCGGTATGGCCTTCAAGGCCACGGGCCGGTTGATGCGCGGATCCCGCGCGAGATACACGGCACCCATAGCGCCCTTGCCGATGCGGCGTTCGATGACGTAGCGTCCGAGCCGCTGCGGTCCGCCGTCCGTCTGCGGGGTCCCGGATTCCCGGATCGAAGCCGGCCCGTGCGTCCGCTTCATCCACTCCAGCACGGCTTCGGCGCGCTCGGGTTTCGCCTGTTGCTCGAATGCCAGCGACAGCTTGTACATCACGGCCGCAATCGTCTCCGTGGGCGGACAGCGCCGGAATTCGGCGAACGCAGGTTCCAGGCGTCCGGCGGCAAGGAAGTCCGATCCCTTCTTGAAGGCGTCCTTGACATCTTTCTTCGCGTCGCCGACCAACCACACGCAGAGTGCAGCGGCGCCGAGGTAGATCAGCATCGCCCTGCCGAGGTCGACACGCGTGTGCAGGACATAGAGCAGGAGCGCTTCGATCAGCAACAGGCCGACGACGACGACGCCGGCGAGGACCGCGATGTCCTTGCGGGCCCTGTCCGGCATCAGGAGGACCGCCGCAATCGCGAGCAGCACCGGCGCAAGCCATTCGAGAGCGGCTGCCCAGGAGGGCGATTCGATGGTCCGGCCGCGCTCTACGTCGGCCAGCAAGGAGGCGGTAATTTCGGAAAGCGTGACGAATTGTCCCGACGGCAACATCGCCGCGGCGCCGACAATTTCCGGCGAATGGTCGACGAAAACCGTGGCTCCTTCGAGCGGCGCGAGGTCGGCGTTGCTGCGCAACAGGTCGTCGACGCTGATCCGGGGCAGCTCGGCATAGTTCGACAGGTAGATCGCATCCGTCTCTGCCGACATCCCGTGCGCCGCGTTGTCATTGTTGTCGTCGAATGCGACCGCAAGCGGCAGCGACGGCGACATGACGCCGTTGTTGAGTTGCCAGAGTGCCGATCGCCTCAATACACCATCGCGGTCGGCATGCAATTCGAGGAAACCTTCGCGCGTCGCGAGATCCGACAGGCGGGTTCCCGTCGGCAGGTAGACCGGAACCTGCTCGGTCATCGCCACGGCCCAACCGGGCACGGTTTCGGCGGGAGCGATATCGGGCGGTTCCGTTATGACGATGCGTTTGACCTTGCTGCGGGCCAGTACCGTGACGACGCGCCCGTACGTATCCAGGAGCGCGGCGTGACCGAGGTTGTTCGGATCGATGCTGACGATGACGGCGTTGTCCAGCGGCGCCTTCGGCATGTGCGTCGCCAGCTGGTCGTACACGAAGCGGTCGGCGGCCGCGAACCACTGTGCCAGCGGGCCGTAGACCAACAACAAGAGCACGCTGACGAAACTCAGCGCAATCAGTCGGTTGCGTTTTTGTTTTTTTGCAGAGGTCAACGCGGCTAAATCCCTGTTTCGAGTCGGAAAGTATAGAAAAAGGTAGTCGATCGAAATGAGATAGGGTTGGCATTTTTATGTAATAACCGCGCCCGGAACCGGTGCTATTATTGGGCGCGTCGGCGCAAGGGACGGCACCGCCGATTCCACCGTCCTCCCCGAACACCCGTCGAGTCCGATAAAATTTATAGAAAACAGATAGTTGCAGATGGCTAAAGCGCGAACGGCCTACGTATGCAGCGAGTGCGGCGCGCACAGCGTCAAGTGGGCGGGACAATGTCCGGAATGCCTCGCCTGGAACACGCTGACCCAGGCGCGGATCGCGCCGGCGCGCGCGCGGCCCGTTGTCGAGGCCGCCCCGCTGGGAGCGCTGCCGGCCGATCTGACGCTGCGTCACGCCACCGGCTTCGACGAATTCGATCGGGTGCTCGGCGGTGGCCTGGTGCCGGGCGCGGTCGTTCTGCTCGGAGGGGATCCCGGCGTCGGCAAATCGACGTTGCTGCAACAGGTCGCGGCGCATCTGTCGGGATCGCAGGATGTGCTGTACGCGACCGGCGAGGAGTCCCTGCGCCAGATCGGGCAGCGCTCGCAGCGCCTCGGTCTGTCCGCGAAAGGCATGCAGCTGTTGGCCGATACGTCGCTTGAAAACGTGCTCGAACAGGCCGTCGCGATGCGCGCGCGGGTACTCGTCGTCGATTCGATACAGACGATGTCGAGCACGGAGTTGCCGTCTGCGCCCGGGTCCGTGGCGCAGCTGCGCGAGTGCGTCGGGCGCATCGTGCAATTCGCCAAGCAGAGCGAGGTTGCCGTGTTCGTCATCGGACACGTCACCAAGGAGGGAGCGATAGCGGGCCCCCGCGTCGTCGAACACATGGTCGATACGGTGTTGTACTTCGAGAACGATCCGGCGAGCCGTTACACGCTGATCCGTTCCGTCAAGAATCGCTTCGGTGCGAGCGGAGAGATGGGCGTGTTCGCGATGACGGCCAGCGGCTTCCGCCAGGTCGGGAATCCATCCGCGATCTTCCTGTCGCGCGACACGACCGCCGAGCCCGGCAGCATCGTCTCCGTCGCGTGGGAGGGCAGCCGGCCACTGCTGGTCGAGATACAGGCGCTGGTCGCAGAGGGCAGCACGTCCTATCCGCGCCGGCTCGCGACCGGCATGGACGGCAACCGTCTGGCTTTGTTGATCGCTGTGCTGCAACGTCACGGCAGCGTCGCGCTCGCTGCTGAGGATGTGTTCGTGAACGTGGTCGGTGGGCTGCGCATCGCCGAGACGGCGATCGATCTGCCGGCGCTTGTCGCGATGGTCTCGAGTTTTCGTAATCTCGCATGCCGGGAGCGCACCGTCGCGTTCGGCGAGGTCGGGCTTGCGGGCGAGATCAGGCCGGTCCGCTTCGGAGAAGAGCGCATCGCCGCCGCCGCGAAACAGGGCTTTACACAGGCAATCGTGCCGCGCGCGAATGCGCCGAAGCGGCCGCCGGACGGTATCCGGGTCGTCGCGGTGAAACGCGTCGGTGAGGCGTTCGAGGAAGCGTTCTAGGCTGCCGTATCGGACTCCTCTTGCAGGCGCTGTCCGATTCGCACCGTGCGGATTCGCTTGTCGTCCGCGGCGACAATCTCGATCGGGTAGCCGCTTATCCGCAGTTGCGTGCGCGGGGCCGGGATGGTCTCCAGCGACTCGAGAATCAGGCCGTTCAAGGTCTTCGGCCCGTCCGTCGGAAGTTCCCAGCGCTGTGTGCGATTCAATTCGCGGATATTGGCGGCGCCGTTGACGAGCCAGGAATCCGGCCCCTCCCGGACGACGTCGTCCGCCTCGTCGGCCGGGTCGCTCGAGAATTCGCCGACGATTTCCTCGAGGATGTCCTCGAGCGTGACCAGACCCTGTATGTCGCCGTACTCGTCGACCACGAGCGCGATGCGCTGCCCGCGACGCTGGAACTGTACGAGCTGCGTGCTCAGAGGCGTCCCTTCGGGCACGAAGTACGGCTCATCCAGCAACGGAACGAGATCGGCGGGTTCGAAGGACCGTTTCGCGAGATTGGCGAGCACGCGCAGGTGGAGGACACCGATGACGTTGTCGATGTTGTCCCGGAACACGGGCAGGCGCGTATGCACGCTTTCGTTGATGATGTGCTCTATCGACTCCGTGTTTTCGTCGAGGTCGATGCCGACGATTTCGTTGTGCGGCACCATGACGTCGTCGACAGAAACCTTCTCGAGATCGAGGATGCTGAGCAGCATCTGCCGGTAACGGCTCGAGATGCGGCCGCCGGCCTCATGCACGACCGTGCGCAGTTCTTCGCGAGTCAGCGCCTGCAACTCGGTGTCGCCGGGACGCACCCCGAACAAGAACAAGACCGCGTTCGTCGCGGCGTTGGTCAGCCAGACGAGCGGGTAGGTGACCTTCAGCAGCGGGTAATAGATTATGGCTGCGGGGAAGGCGACGCGTTCGGGGTTCAGCGCGGCGAGCGTCTTCGGGGCGGCTTCGGCAAAAACGAGGATGATCAGTGTCAGCACCAATGCGCTGAGCGCGACCGCCGGTTCGCCGCCGATGTCCCGGGCGACGACCGCGACCAGGGAGGCGGCAAAGATGTTGACGAGGTTGTTGCCGAGCAGGATCAGACCGATGATCCGCCCCGGCCTGCGCAGGAGTTTTTCGGCGAGCCGGGCGCCGCGGTGGCCCTGACGCGCCTTGTGGCGGAGCTGGTAGCGATTAAGACTCATCAGCGCCGTTTCCGAACCCGAGAAGAAGGCAGAAAGCAGCAGCAGGACAACAAGCAGACCGATCAGGCTTGCCAGTGGATGGTCACCGCCCAAAGGCTGGGCACCTCCGGTTCATCGTAAACATTCGAGTTGAGCAGGACCCACCTGCAGTGTCAAGGAAACGGGCCGGCACCGCGGCGCATCAACCCCAGCTCCTGTGGAGCAGGATCTCGAGCACGAATCGCGTGCCGAAATAGGCGAGACAGAGTATGGCGAAGCCCCAGAGATAGAGGTACACGGCGCGCCGGCCGCGCCAGCCCGCGAACAAGCGGCCGGCGACCAGGATGCCGAACAGCAGCAATGCGAGCAGCGAGAGCAGCGTCTTGTGAACGAGATGCTGCGCGAACAGGTCCTCGACGAACATGAAGCCGGACGATACGGCGATCAGGAGGCCCGCAAATCCTGCCGCCGCGATGCCGAACAGCAGCTTCTCGGTGGTCTCGAGCGGCGCAAACAGATGATTGATGGCGGAGAACCGGCCGCTGCGAAGTCGATGGTCCTGCACCAGTGCATAGACGGCGACCAGTGCACCCACGGACAACAGTCCGTAAGCGAACATGGCGACCAGGATGTGCGCCTGGAGTTGCCAGGTGAGCCCCAGCCCGGTCGCCGGGGGCCGGAAGAAGGCGAGCGGTACCGATGCCAGCGCAGCCAGCGCCAGCATGCCGGCGGTCATCCCCCTCAGCACCGGCTGGGCAGCGCCGATGAGGCCGATGAGGGCCAGTTGCAGGCCGAGCAGGGACAGGCTGCTGGCGATCGAGAGGTTGAGGCCGCCCGGGGGATACATCTCCGCGTGCAGGGTCGTGGCGTGGATAACGATCCCCACCAGCGAGCAGCCGAAAGCCGCCGTCAGCAGGACACTCGTCCGCGGCTCGAATCTGGGCAGGCGCGACATCGCGAACGCGCCCGCCGCCAACAGATACAGCAAAAGAATTGTGATTTGAGACACAGAAACCCGCTGGTCTTTAACCTACCGTTTTTCGAGCAAATCATCCCACACGGCGAAGGCCATTAGAACCCCATCGCTATGCGCATACGTATCCTAGGTTGCAGCGGCGGCATTGGTGCCGGAGCGCGTACCTCGGCGATGCTTATCGACGATGACGTGTTGATCGATGCCGGGACCGGCATCGGCGACCTCGAGCTGAGCGATCTCGATTCCATCCGCCACGTTTTCCTGACCCATGCGCATCTCGATCACATCGCCGGTCTGCCGATGCTCGCCGACCGCATCTTCGACGAGCACTTCGAGGTACCGCTGACCGTCTACGCCCGCGAGGAGACGTTGCGTGCCGTCCAGGACCACCTCTTCAACGGCATCATCTGGCCCGACTTCACGCAGCTGCCGAGCGCCGCGAACCCCATGTTGCGCTACCAGGTCTGCCTGCCGGGCGATACGGTGACGATCCGACACCGCAGTTTCTATGCCGTGGACGTCATGCACACAGTCCCGACACTGGGTTATACCGTGCAGAATTCGGGTGGTGCCTTCGCCGTCAGCGGCGACACGCGCACCAACGAGACGCTGTGGCCCGTGCTGAATGCCTGCGACGACTTGAGATTGCTGGTCATCGAAGTCTCCTTCCCGGACGAGATGGAACAACTGGCGACCGAGGCAGGACACTATTGCCCGCGCACGCTGACACGCGATCTCGAGCGCCTGCGCCACTCTCCCGAGATTTGGCTGACCGGCATGAAGCCGGGCGAAGAAGATCGAATCCTGCGGCAGGTCACCCGTGCGGCGCCGCAGCGCAATATCCGCATGCTCGCCCGAGGCACCGTCCTCACCGTCTAGCCTCGAATCCGAACGAGGGACGGCGTTAGAATGCCGGCCATGTTCGAGAATCTGACCAATCGGCTCAGCGAGGCCGCGCGCGGCCTGACGGGCAAGGGCCGGCTCACCGAGAGCAATATCAAGGACACGCTCCGGCAGGTGCGGCTCGCGTTGCTCGAGGCCGACGTGGCGCTGCCGGTGGTCAAGTCATTCATCGAGCGCATCCGCGAACAGGCGGTCGGCGCCGAGGTCAGCAAGAGCCTGACGCCCGGCCAGGCGCTGGTCCGGATCATCCACGACGAACTCGTGGCGCTGTTCGGAGAGGCGCACACGCCGCTGGACCTGCGGGCGCAGCCTCCGGTCGTTGTGCTACTGGCCGGCCTGCAGGGCGCCGGCAAGACGACGACCGCGGCGAAACTCGCCAAGCGTTTGATCGAGAAGGACGACAAGCGTGTGATGCTCGTCAGCGTGGACGTGCATCGTCCGGCCGCGATCCTGCAACTGGAGACACTGGCGCGCGAAGTCGGTGCGATGTTCTGCCCGGCAGACGGCGGAGAAGCGCCCACCGCGATCGTCGATCGAGCGCTCACCGAGGCCCGCCGGTCGCACGCCGAGGTACTGATCGTCGACACGGCCGGCAGGTTGCACATCGACGAGGACATGATGTCGGAAGTGCAGGCGGTGCATGCCTCCAGCGGCGCGCGGGAGACCCTGTTCGTGGTCGACAGCATGGCGGGCCAGGACGCCGTCAACGCCGCGACGGCATTCGATCGCGCACTGCCGCTGACCGGCGTCGTGCTGACCAAGGCCGACGGCGACGCGCGCGGCGGCGTCGCGCTGTCCGTGCTGGAGGTGACCGGCAAACCCATACGTTTCGTGGGCGTCGGCGAGAAGATCGATGCGCTGGAGCCTTTTCATCCCGAGCGCATGGCGTCGCGGATCCTCGGCATGGGCGACGTTGCCTCGCTGGTGGAGGACATCCGGGGCAAGGTCAGCCAGGACAAGGCGGAGAAGCTGGCCCGGAAAGTCAGGAAGGGCCGTGGTTTCGACCTGTCGGACCTGCGCGACCAGTTCGAGCAGATGCTGAACATGGGCGGTCTGGCCGCGATGCTCGAGAAACTGCCCATGGCCGGCAAGCTCAATACGGCCGCGCTCGGCGATGCGGCGTCAGAGCAGCGGATCCGGCGCCAGGCCGCGATCATCGATTCCATGACGCCCGGCGAGCGGCGGCACCCGAAGTCGATCAACGGTTCGCGCAAACGCCGAATCGCGGCGGGTTGCGGGCAGCAGATCCAGGACGTGAACCGGCTGTTGAAGCAGTTCACGCAGATGGAAAAGGCCATGAAGAAGATGTCACGGGGCGGGATGCAGCGCATGCTGCGCGGCATGGGCGGCCGCGGCCTGCCGCCGGGATTCGGGTAAGCTACGGAATTTTATACATTTATCCGTCGCGAAAAGGCTTCACATTTGGCCTGAAACCGGTACAATGCGCATCCTGTTTGCGGCGGTCCGGCGCGCGGTAACGTGCCTGGCGGGTCCGCCATTCACTTTTTTTGCTGGAAAAACAATGGTTAGCATTCGCCTTTCGCGCGCCGGTGCGAAGAAGCAGCCGTTCTATCACGTCGTCGTGACGGACAGCCGCAACCGCCGGGACGGCCGGTACATAGAACGCATCGGTTTCTACAACCCCGTGGGCAGGAGCCACGAAGAGAACCTGCGCATCGACGTCGAGCGCGCCGACTACTGGATCGGCCAGGGCGCACGGCCCTCAGAGCGCGTCGCAGCGCTGTTGAAGACCCAGCGCAAGGGCCAGGCCGCCAACTGACGGGAGCGCTCAAAGATCCGGTGATCCTGGGCCGCGTGTCGGGCCTGTTCGGAGTGAAGGGCTGGGTCAAGGTGTTTTCGCATACGCGCCCGCCCGCGGCGATACTCGGCTACGACCGCTGGTTCGTGCGGCGGGACGGCGACTGGAAGGCCATGGTGCTCGAGGAAGGCCGGCCGCACGGCAAGGCCATCGTCGCCCGCTTTGCGGACGTTGCGGATCGGAAGCAGGCCGCACCGCTGGTCGGTTGCGACATCGCGGTACCGAGGGCAGCGTTGCCGGAGCCGCGGGACGGCAGTTACTACTGGACCGACCTGGAAGGCCTCAGGGTCGTGCGCCGGGACGGGACCGAGTTGGGCCGGGTCGCCTACCTCATGGAGACCGGCGCCAACGACGTGCTGGTCACGGAAGGCGAGCGTGAACGGTTGATACCGTTCATCGCGGACAAGGTAATTCTCGACGTGGATCTCGCCAACGGCGTGATCACCGTCGACTGGGATTGGGACTGACGTCATGCAGATCGCGGTTGTCAGTATCTTCCCGGAACTGGTCGGCCAGGTCGCCGAATACGGCGTCGTGGGCCGGGCCAGGGACCGCGGCCTTATGTCGCTGGTTTGCGAGAATCCGCGCGATTACGCGGATGACGCGCACCGGACGGTCGATGACCGGCCTTACGGCGGCGGGCCAGGGATGGTGTTGAAGTACGAGCCGGCCGCGAAGGCAATCGCTGCGGCGAGGCAGCGGCTGCCGGCGGGCAGCCCGGTCGTCTACCTCTCGCCGCAGGGCAGGGTGTTCGACCAGGCGGCGGCGGCGCGGTTTGCCGCCATGCCGGGGCTGATCTTGCTGGCCGGCCGCTACGAGGGCGTCGACGAACGACTGATCGAGGCCCAGGTGGACGAGGAGGTGTCGCTCGGCGACTTCGTGCTCTCCGGGGGCGAGATCGCGGCGATGGCCGTCATCGACGCGACGGCGCGGCTGTTGCCGGGCGCGCTGGGCGACGACGAGTCGGCACGTGCGGACTCATTCGCACAGGGCCTGCTCGATCACCCGCAGTACACGCGGCCGGAGGACATAGACGGTCGCAGGGTGCCGGCCGTGTTGTTGTCCGGTGACCATGCGCGCATTGCGCGCTGGCGTTACAAGCAGGCGCTCGGGCGGAGCTTTTTGCGACGGCCCGACCTTGTCAGGAAGTTGAATCTGGATGGCGAGCAGCGCAAGTTGCTCGATGAGTTTTTGAAGGAGCAGGGCCTCCCCGATGCGGCCCCGGTGCGGTGACATGAGCAAACTGATCAATACAATCGAACAGGAACAGATGACCAAGACGGTTCCCGAGTTTCATCCCGGTGACACGGTCATCGTGCAGGTGAAAGTGACGGAGGGCGAGCGCGAGCGGCTCCAGGCTTTCGAAGGCATCGTTATCGCCCGGCGGAATCGGGGACTCAACTCGTCGTTTACCGTGCGCAAGGTCTCGCACGGCGAGGGCGTCGAACGTGTATTCCAGACCTACAGTCCCGCGGTGGATTCGATCGAGGTGAAGCGTCGCGGTAACGTGCGCCGCGCCAAGCTCTATTACCTGCGCGGACGCACCGGCAAGGGCGCGCGGATCAAGGAAAAGATCTGAACCTGTCCTGGCCGCATTTCGGCCGCTGCCTGCATTGTGGGATACTCCCCGGAACGAATGCTGGGGAGGCGGGTCTTTCGTCCCATGAGGACGGCAATACGCAAGCATCTCTGCGCAGTCTCGGCGTTGGCGCTGCTCGGCTTCGGTCTTGGCGGCTGCGCCTCGATGGTCTCGAGGGCGGCGAGCGGCTTCGGCGCAAACCTGTCGAGCGCCATCCTCAATCAGGACGACCCGGAACTCGTCCGGGCAGGAATGCCGTCCTACATATTGCTGCTCGACAGCCTGCTCGAGCGGAGTCCCGACGATCCGGCCATCCTTTCCGCCGCGGGCACGCTGTACGCGTCTTACGGCGCGGTGTTCGCCGATGACCCGACACGCGCCGCACGCCTGACGACACATGCCCGCGATTACACGCTGAAGGCCATGTGCGAGCTGTACGCGGATGCGTGCAACTGGCGCGACATGAACTACGACGACCTGGTTACCAGCCTGCAGGGCGTGCGGCCGGAACAGGCCGACGCGCTATACGATTGCGGGTTCGCCATGCTGGCCTGGCTGCGCGCGCACAGCTCGGACTGGGGCGCGCTTGCCGAACTGCCGCAGGCCGAGGCCATCGTCCGCCGTTACCTGGAACTCGGCGGCGATGCGGCGAAGAGTTCCGCGCATGTATATCTCGGCATCCTGCTGACGCTGCGGCCGCCGTCGCTTGGTGGCAAGCCGGAGGAAGCGCGCGAGCACTTCGAGAAGGCCATCGCGCTGTCCGGCGGCCGTGATCTCAGCGCCAAAGTCGAATTCGCGAAGGGATATGCGAAAATGATGTACGACCGCGGTCTTTACGACAGGCTCGTATCCGAAGTCCTCGACGCGAGCCCGTACGCGGAAGGATTCACGCTGATGAATGTCCTGGCACAGAAGGAAGCTGTCCAGTTGCGCGCGGAAGCAGACGACTATTTCTGACAAGGATGGATGATTGATGAGAAAGACGATTTTCGTCTTGCTGATGCTGTCTGTGTCGGCAGCCGCGAACGCGGTGCAGCTCAAGATAGCGACCCTTGCCCCGGCGAACTCGGAATGGGCACAAGCCATGCAGGCGGGCGCGAAGGAGATCGGCGAGCGCACGGACGCTCGCGTTCAGATCAAGTTCCGGTTCTCCCAGGTCGAAGGGAGCGACGAGACCGTCATCCGCAAGATGCGTATCGGCAGTTTGCAGGGCGGAGTCTTCACGCCGTCGGCCGTGCACGACCTTTACCGCGACATCAATCTCTATGGTTTGCCGCTCGTCTTCAACTCGTACGATGAGGCGAATTACGTCCGGGCGCGCATGGACCAGACCCTGATCGACGGCCTGGACCAGGCGGGCTACGTAAGCTTCGGCTTCGCGGCGACGGGCTTCGCCATGCTCATGTCGAACGTGCCGATCCGCAATCTCGACGATATCAAGGGCAAGAAGGTCTGGGTTCCGCAGGGCGACCCGATCAGCTACCGGACGATGCAGGCGCTCGGCGTCACGCCCCAGACGCATCCGCTGGCCGACGTCTACGTGGGCCTGCAGACGAAGCTGTTCGACGTCGTGCCGGTCTCGCCGATCGGTGCGATCGTCATGCAGTGGCACACCAAGGTCAAATACCTGACCGATATCCCGCTGGTGTATACCTACGGGTTCATGATCATCGACAAGCGGGCGTTCACGAAGATCTCGGCGCCCGATCAGGCGATCGTCAGGGAAGTCATGACGCGCATCTATTCGAAGTTCGACAAGAAGAACGTCGTCGACGACGCCAAGGCCAAGCAGGCCCTGTTCGACTCCGGCATCGAGCGCGTCGTGCCGGACAAGGATGCATTCGAAAAGATTCGCAGGGTACTGGCAGAGTCGAATCGGAAGATGGCCGCAGAAGGCGTAGTGTCCGAGGACCTCTTCAACAAGATGATGCATTACCTCGACGAATACCGGAAGGCCAACCACAGCGAGGCTGGTAACGACGACGCTGCCGCGCCGAATTCCACGTGACGTCGAAGATCACCGAACTGCTTGCACGCCTCGATCGTATCGGTCGCGCCGCGGAGAACGTACTGCTCGTCACACTGCTGACCGGGATGATACTGCTTTCGGTCGGCCAGATCGCACTGCGTGAATTCTTCAGTACGGGCTTCATCTGGAGTGACGAACTGCTCAAGCTCATGGTGCTGTGGCTGGCCATGATCGCCGCCATTGCCGCGTGCCGCGACAATCGCCACATCCGGATCGACGCGCTGTCACACCTGTTGCCGGCGAGGCTGCTGAAGGTGAGCCGCGTGATCGTCGACGGTTTCGCGGCCGTCGTCTGCGCGTTCATCGCATGGCACGCGTTCCGCTACCTGCGCCTGGAATACCAGTACGGCGACACCGTCCTGCTGGAGACGCCCGCCTGGCTGGCACACGGCATCGTTACCCTGGCGTTCGCCCTGACCGCATGGCGTTTCCTTGTCGGGGCACTGCGGCGCGCGGCGGGCAGGGGCGACGACGACAACCAGGGCTGGATGCCATGATCGTCACCGGCCTGCTGCTCGTTCTGCTGGCGATCCTCGGCGCACCGCTGTTCACGATCATCGCGGCAAGCGCGATGCTGGGTTTCCATCGGGACGGCACGGATCTCATGAACATGGCGATCGAGATCTACGGTATCGCCGACATGCCGTTCCTCACGGCCATCCCGCTGTTTACCTTCGCGGGGTATCTGCTCAGCGAGAGCGACGCACCGAGGCGGCTCGTGCGGGTGACGGGGGCGATGCTGGGCTGGATGCCGGGCGGACTGGCCGTCGTGTCGCTCGCCGCATGCGCCTTCTTCACGGCTTTTACCGGCGCGTCGGGGGTGACGATCATCGCGCTGGGCGCACTGCTGTATCCGGCCCTGAAGCAGGACGGCTATCCGGAACGCTTCAATCTCGGACTCGTAACCGCATCCGGCAGCCTGGGGCTGCTGTTCGCGCCCTCGCTGCCGCTGATCCTCTACGGAGTCATCTCCGAGGTGTCGATCGATCACCTGTTCCTCGCCGGAATCGGCCCGGGTGTCCTGATGGTCATCATGCTGTCGGGCTGGAGCATCTGGGTAAATCGCGGCAACGAACGCATGCTCAAGAAGTTTTCCTGGGGCGAACTCGGGGCCGCCCTGAGGGAGGCGATCTGGGAGCTTCCGCTGCCGTTCGTCGTACTGGGCGGCATCTACTCCGGGATTTTCGCGGTCTCCGAGGCGGCAGCCGTCACGGCGATGTATGTCATCGTCGTCGAGGTCGGCATCCTGCGGGAGATCCGCATCTCGGAGTTGCCGCGGGTCATGCGTGCCTCGATGGTGCTCGTCGGCGGGATCCTCATCATCCTGTCGGTGTCGCTGGCCTCGACCAACTACATGATCAATGCCGGGATCCCGCAGATGCTGCTGAACTGGTTCTCGGGCCTCGTGACCAGCCAGACGATGTTCCTCATCCTGTTGCTGGTGTTCCTGCTGATTCTCGGCGCCATACTCGACATATTCTCGGCGATCGTGCTGGTGGTGCCGCTGATCCTGCCGATCGCGGCCGGCTACGGCGTCAACGAGGTCCATCTCGGCATCGTATTCCTGGCCGCCATGGAACTCGGTTATCTGACCCCGCCCGTCGGCCTGAACCTGTTCATTTCCAGCTACCGGTTCGAGAAACCGATCCTGCATGTGTATTCTGCGACCTTTCCCTTCCTGATGATTTTGCTATTGTCGGTTATCCTGATCGCTTTCTGGCCGGACCTGTCGCTTTGGCTGGTCCCAGATTCCTGACCGGGGGAGGGACCCCGTGAGACGAACCGTCAGACGAACTGTCATATTGATCCTCGCTTCCAGCCTGCTCGCCCCGCTGGCGCATGCCCGCGAATCCTTCGATCTGGACAAGATCAAGCTGCCGAAAGGCTTCCGGATCGAGGTCTACGCTAACGTACCGAACGCTCGCTCGCTCGCGCTCGGAGACAAGGGGATCGTCTTTGTGTCGACGCGACAGGGCGACTCGGTGTACGCCGTGCTGCCGCACGGTGACGCGAATCCGGAGGTCTTCGAATTCGTCAAGGGCCTCGACACGCCGAACGGCATCGCCTACTACAACGGCGATCTCTATATCGCCGAGACCGGGCGCATCCTGCGTTATCGGAACGTCGAGGCCACACTCGCCACGTCGCAGCCGGCGGAGATCCTCAATGTCCGACTGCCGACGGAGACCTATCACGGCTGGCGCTATCTCGGCGTGGGCCCGGACGGCAAGCTGTACGTTTCGATCGGGGCGCCATGCAACGTCTGTGACCGGGACGCCGAGGGATTCGGCCAGATCTGGCGCATGAATCTGGACGGCAGCGGCCTGGAGACGTACGCGCGGGGCATCAGGAACTCCGTGGGATTTACCTGGGACCCCGAGACCGGCGAGATGTGGTTTACCGACAACGGCCGGGACATGCTGGGCGACGACGTGCCGCCGGGCGAGCTCAACAGGATTTCCCGTCCCGGCATGCATTTCGGGTTCCCGTTTTGCCATGGCGGGGAGATCCTCGACCCGGAGTTCGGTAAGGGCCGTGTCTGCGCGGATTACACGCCGCCGATGCAGAAACTCGGACCGCATGTCGCGCCCCTCGGCGTCAAGTTCTATACCGGCACGATGTTCCCGCCGGAATACCGGGGCCAGATCTTCATCGCGGAACACGGCTCCTGGAACCGGTCGAAGAAGATCGGATACCGCGTCACCCTGGTGCGCCTGCAGAACGGTCTGCCGGTGTCTTACGAACCGTTTGCGGAGGGCTGGCTGCAGGGCGAGGAAGCCTTCGGCCGCCCGGTCGATCTGCTCGTCCTGCGCGACGGATCGATGCTGGTGAGCGACGACCAGGGCGGCAAGCTGTACAGGATCTATTACAAGGAGTGACCCGTTCGTGAGTGCAAAGAGTTTCATCGTCAATTTCCTGTCCGCGTTGTGGCGCGGAGCGGACGGCGTGCGCAAGGTGCTGCACCTGGTACTCCTCCTGTTCGTCTTTGCGGTGTTCATCAGCGCGATCTCCGGCGCGCCGCCGTCCATCCCCAGGACGGCAGCTCTGGTCATCCAGCCGGACGGCTATCTCGTCGAGCAGCTCGAGGGGGACCCGCTCGAGCGGGCCATCTCGCGGGCCATGGGAGAGGAACGGCCGGAGACGCTGGTGCAGGATGTCGTGGACGCGCTCGGCTACGCGAAAGACGACGACCGCATCCAGGTCGTCTATCTCGACCTCAGCGACATGCTCGGCGGCGGACTGAGCAAGGTCCGGCGGATCGCCGCGGCGATCGACGACTTCAGGACTTCCGGCAAACCGGTGATCGCCAGCGCCGATTTCTTCAGCCAGCAGAGCTACTACCTCGCTGCGCACGCGGACGAGGTGTACCTGAACCCCGAGGGCATCCTGTTCATGAAAGGCTACGGAGCCTTCCGCAACTACTTCAAGGATGCGATCGACATGCTGCGGATCGACTGGAACGTGTTCCGGGTCGGGACGCACAAGTCCTACGTCGAGCCCTACACGCGGATGAACATGTCCGATGCGGACCGCGAGCAGACCCTGCACCTGATCGATCAACTGTGGTCCCTCTACATCGACGACGTCGCCACGGCGCGGCATCTCGACCCGCAACAGGTCAGGGACTTCGCGGACGACTATCTGCAAAATGCCCGCGACGCCGGCGGAGACCTCGCCGTTGCCACGAAGGAGCACGGACTTGTCGACGATCTGCTCACCCGCAGGCAGGTCCGCGACGTATTGATCGATTACGTGGGTGAAGATCCTGACAAGCCGGACACGTTCCGGTCCGCGGACATGTACAACTACCTGGACCAGATGCGCCTCATGGCGGGCGGTACGGTCAAGGACAAGAACGTCGCGATCATCGTGGCGTCGGGGGAGATCCTGTTCGGAGAGCAGCCGCCGGGCTCGATCGGCGGCGATTCCACGGCTGCGCTGCTCAGGCGCGCGCTGAACGATGATTCGGTCAAGGCCGTCGTGCTGCGCGTCGACAGCCCCGGAGGCAGCTCGTTTGCCTCGGAAGTGATCGAAGACGAGGTCCAGGCCCTGCGCGACGCCGGCAAGCCCGTCGTCGCGTCGATGAGCAGCGTCGCCGCTTCCGGTGGCTACTTGATCTCGATGGGCGCCGACAAGATCATCGCCAGCCCGGCAACGATCACCGGATCGATCGGCGTATTCGGCATGTTGCCGACCTATCAGCGAACGCTCGCGGCGATCGGCGTGGCCACCGACGGCGTCGGATCCACGCCCTGGTCGGGCGCGCTGCGGCCGGACAGGGCGATGTCGGACGATGCGAAGCAGCTCTTCCAGCTCGTCATCGAGGACAACTACGACAACTTCATCAGCCAGGTCGCCGAGAGCCGCCACATGGAAAAGGCCGACGTCGATGCGATCGCCCAGGGGCAGGTCTGGACCGGGGCCGACGCGGTGCAGAACGGCCTCGTTGACGAACTCGGCGATCTCGACGATGCGATCGCGGCGGCCGCGTCACTCGCCGGGTTGAAGACGTACGGGACCAAGCACATCCAACACGAATTGTCAGCGATGGAAGGGCTCCTGCTCGACATCGTCTCGTCCGACAGCGGAATCGGCATCGACGCTGCGTCGCTGCTGGGGCACGGTTCGGTGCTGGACAATCTCCTGCGCGATATCGGCGGCAAGGCGAATGCAATGTTGCGGTTCAACGACCCGAAGGGCGTCTACGCGCACTGCTTCTGCACGATCCGGTAGGAGTGGCTTCAGCCGCGATTGCCTTGCTACGACGTCCAGTTGAGGATGACTTTGCCGGATTGCCCGGATTCCATCAGTTCGAACGCCGGCTGGAAATCGTCGATGTCGAAGTGATGCGTGATCACCGGTCCGATGTCGAGCCCGCTCTGCAGCATGCTCGCCATCTTGTACCAGGTCTCGAACATCTCCCGGCCGTAAACTCCCTTTAAAATCAAACCCTTGAAGATGACCTGGTTCCAGTCGATGGCCATGTCGCCGGGCGGGATGCCGAGGATCGCGACCTTGCCGCCGTGGTGCATCGTGCGCAGCATGTCGCGGAACGCCTGCGGGTTGCCCGACATCTCCATGCCGACGTCGAAGCCCTCCTCCATGCCGAGATCGCGCATCGTGTCGTCGATGGACTCGGATTTCACGTTCAGCGCGCGCGAAGCCCCCATCTCCCGCGCCAGTCCCAGGCGATACTCGTTGATGTCCGTGATGACCACGTGGCGCGCCCCGGCATAGCGCGCGATCGCGGCTGCCATGATCCCGATCGGTCCTGCGCCGGTGATCAGCACGTCTTCGCCGACGAGATCGAAGGACAGGGCGGTGTGGGTGGCGTTGCCGAACGGATCGAGGATCGACGCCATGTCGTCGCCGATCGATAGCGGCAGCTTGAACACATTGAAGGCGGGAACCGAGATGTACTCGGCGAACGCACCTGGCCGGCTGACGCCGATGCCGACCGTGTTCATACACAGGTGCCTGCGACCCGCGCGGCAATTGCGGCAGACGCCGCAGGTAATGTGCCCTTCCGCGGACACACGGTCGCCGGCCTCGAAGCCCCGCACCTCGCTACCGACGTCGACGACCTCGCCGCAGAACTCGTGGCCGATCGCGAGCGGCACAGGGATCGTCTTGCGCGCCCAGTCGTCCCACTGGAAGATGTGAATATCGGTACCGCAGATCGCGGACCGCCGGACCTTGATCAACACGTCGTTGTGCCCGATCTCGGGTTCGGCGATGTCTTCCATCCAGATGCCGCGTTCGGCCTTCGCTTTGACGAGTGCTTTCATGCGTCGATCACTCCGAGTTCGCGGCCGACCTCGGCAAATGCCTCGACCGCCCGCTGCAGATGTTCGCGCGTGAGTCCGGCCGACATCTGTGTCCGTATCCGTGCCTCGCCCCTGGGCACGACGGGATAGGCGAAGCCGATCACGTAGACCCCGCGTTCGAGCAGCTTGTTCGCCATTTTCGTGGCCAGCCGCGCATCGCCCAGCATGACCGGGATGATCGGGTGCTCGCCGGGCTTCAGGTCGAAGCCGAGTTCGGTCATTTGCGCGCGGAACCAGGCCGCGTTGGCGGTCAATCTCTCGCGCAGCGTACTGTCGCGTTCGAGCAGGTCGAGTACCGCGATCGACGCGGCCACGATGACGGGGGCGACCGAGTTCGAGAACAGATAGGGCCGTGAGCGCTGCCGGAGCCAGCCGACGATCTCCTTGCGGCCCGAGGTGAAGCCGCCCGAGGCGCCGCCGAGCGCCTTGCCCAGCGTGCCGGTGATGATGTCGACGCGGTCGCCGACGCCGCGGAATTCGTGCGTGCCGCGACCCGTCGCGCCGAGGAAGCCTGTGGCGTGACAATCGTCGATCATCGTCAGCGCATCGTAGCGCTCGGCCAGGTCACAGATCTCGCCGAGATTGGCGATCGTGCCGTCCATCGAGAATACGCCGTCGCTGACGACGAGGCGGGCGCCGGCGCCCTTCGCGGCCTCGAGCTGCGCCTCGAGGTCCCCCATATCGTCGTGCCGGTAGCGGAACCGCTGCGCCTTGCACAGGCGTATGCCGTCGATGATGCTGGCGTGGTTGAGGGCGTCGGATATCACCGCATCGCTCTCGGACAACAGGGTCTCGAACAGGCCGCCGTTGGCATCGAAACAGGACGGATACAGGATCGTGTCCTCGGTGCCGAGGAACGCGCTGATCCGCTCCTCGAGCTGCTTGTGGAGGGTCTGCGTGCCGCAGATGAAGCGCACGGACGCCATGCCGTACCCGTACTCGTCGAGGGCCGCGTGCGCCGCGGCGATGACGGCAGGATGGTTGGCGAGACCCAGGTAGTTGTTGGCGCACAGATTGATGACGTGTTGCGTCCGGCCGTCGCTGCGGACGTCGATTTCGGCCTGCTGCGGCCCGGAGATGAGGCGTTCGGCCTTGAAGAGCCCCTGAGTTTTGAGGGCCTCAGTCTGCTCGGCGAGCGAGTCGAGAAATTGGACTGCCACTGGGATTAGCCCCTATGGTTAAAGGGCAGAAAGTATAGCAAGATGCCTGACCCCGAAATCCGCGTTTACCACGAGGCCGAGCGATGCGCTTTACCGATCAACCCGCGGCCAGACCCGGCACGATTCCACACATCAACGATCTGTATCTCGCGGACGAGCAGGCGCTCGTCCGCGAACTCGCCGAGGCGGCGGATCCCGGCCCCCGGATGCGCGAGCGAATCCAGGCCACCGCCGCGCAGCTCGTGCGGGCGGTCCGCAAAGACCGCTCGGGCGAAGGCGGCATCGAGGCGTTCCTGCAGCAATACGACCTGTCTTCCGAGGAGGGCGTCCTCCTCATGTGCATCGCCGAGGCCTTGCTCCGGATCCCCGACGCCGACACGGCGGACCGGCTGATCGCCGACAAGCTCACCTCCGCGCGCTGGCAGGATCACCTGGGCGAGAGCGATTCGCTGTTCGTCAATGCCTCCACCTGGGGCCTGATGTTGACGGGCCGGCTGCTCAGGCTCGACCGATCGACGCGCGACAATCCGGTGCACCTTCTCGGCAAGCTGGCGAACCGGGCGGGCGAACCGGTGGTGCGTACCGCGATGCGCCAGGCCATGAAGATCATGGGTCACCAGTTCGTCATGGGCCGCACGATCAAGGAGGCGATGCAGCGGTCGTCCCGCAAGGAGAACCTCGCCTACCGGTACTCGTTCGACATGCTCGGCGAGGCCGCGCTGACGGCCGCGGATGCGCAGCGTTACCTCGACGCCTACCACGAAGGCATCGCCGAGATCGGGTCGGGTTCGCGGCGGGATGCGCCCGACGTATTCTCGGCTCCCGGCGTTTCCGTCAAGCTGTCGGCGCTGCACCCGCGGTTCTCGTTCATGCAATCCGAGCGCGTGCTCGACGATCTTGTACCCCGGATCCTGGAGCTCGCCGTGCATGCGAAGGAGTCCGGCATCGGCCTGACGGTCGATGCGGAGGAGGCCGAACGGCTGGAGCTCACGCTCGAGGTGTTCGAGCACGTGTACCGCAATCCGCTGTTGCGCGACTACGAGGGCTTCGGCCTCGCCGTGCCGACCTATCAGCGGCGTGCGCGCGACGTGTTCCATTACCTGATCGAGCGGGCCGGGGACGTCGGCCGGCGCATCCCGGTGCGGCTGGTGAAGGGCGCCTACTGGGACGCGGAGATCAAGCACGCGCAGGAGCAGGGACTCGCAAGCTACCCGGTGTTCACGCGCAAGTCGCACAGCGACGTGTCGTACCTGGCCTGTGCGAGGCTCGCACTCGATGCCGGCGACGCGCTGTACGCGCAGTTCGCGACGCACAACGCGCACACGCTTGCGAGCGTGATGCACTTTGCCGGCTCGCGGCGCGACTTCGAGTTCCAGCGCCTGCACGGCATGGGCGAGGAGCTGTACGCCGGCGTCGTCGATCCGGAGCAATTCGACCGGCCTTGCCGCGTGTATGCCCCCGTCGGCAGCCACGAAGACCTGTTGCCGTACCTGGTCCGGCGGCTGCTGGAGAACGGCTCGAATACCTCGTTCGTCAATCGCATCGCCGACGAAGACATCCCCGTCGAAGACATCATCGCGGATCCGATCGAGGCCGTGCGCGCGCACGACTGCCTGCCGCACCCGAAGATTCCCGCGCCGGGCGACCTGTACCGCCCCGAGCGGGCGAACTCGAAAGGCGTGAACCTCGCCGATCACAACGTCACGGCGCCCTTGCTGGCGGAGATGCAGGCCGTGCGGGACAGGCAACAGGCCGCGCACGCGATCGTCGGCGGCAAGCCGGGCCAAGGCGCCGAGTCGCCGTCGCTGAATCCGGCGGACACCTCGCAGGTGGTCGGCGTCGTCCGGCTGGCGTCGCCGGAGGACGTCGACGCGGCACTCGGCCTCGCGGCGGCGGGCCAGCCGGCCTGGGACCGCACGCCGGCCGCCGAGCGTGCCGCGATCCTGAACCGGGCGGCGGACCTGTACGAACAGCACGCCGCCGAGCTGATGTCGCTGTGCGTGTCCGAAGCCGGCAAGTCGATTCCCGACGCGATCGCCGAGGTCCGCGAAGCCGTCGATTTCATGCGCTACTACGCGGCGCGTGCGATCGAGTACTTCGGCGAGCCGCGCGTGCTGCCGGGACCCACCGGCGAGCGCAACACCTTCGGTCTGCGCGGCCGCGGCGTGTTCGTGTGCATCAGTCCGTGGAACTTCCCGCTGGCGATCTTCACCGGCCAGGTCACCGCGGCGCTGGCGGCCGGCAATGCCGTGCTGGCCAAGCCGGCGGAACAGACGCCGCTGGTCGCGTTTCGCGCCGTCGAGCTGATGCTCGAAGCGGGTGTGCCGCCGGACGTGCTGCATTTCCTGCCGGGCGACGGCGCCACGATCGGCGGCCGCGCGGTGGCGGATCCGCGCACGGCGGGCGTCGCATTCACCGGCTCGACGGAGACCGCGCGGCTGATCAACCGGGCCCTGGCGGGCCGCGACGGGCCGATCGGCGTCCTCATCGCGGAGACCGGCGGGCAGAACGCGATGTTCGTCGACAGCTCCGCGCTGCCTGAACAGGTCGTCCACGACAGCGTGCATTCGGCGTTCAACAGCGCCGGGCAGCGCTGCTCGGCGCTGCGCCTGCTGTGCCTGCAGCGGGACATCGGCGATCGCGTCGAGGACCTGCTGGTGGGCTACATGGAAGAGCTGTCGGTCGGCGACCCGGTCCTGCTGTCGACGGACGTCGGCCCGGTCATCGACGACGAGGCCAAATCGATCCTCGAGGCGCACGTCGAGCGCATGCAACGCGAGGCCAAGATCCTGCATCGCTGCGATATCCCGAAGGCCGGCAAGACCGGCACGTTCTTCGCGCCGACGCTCGTCGAGATTGACTCGATCGACACGCTGCAGCGCGAGGTGTTCGGGCCGATCCTGCACGTATTCCGTTACCGGGCACGCGACCTCAAGGAGACGGTGAGGGCAGTCAACGCCACCGGCTACGGCCTGACGATGGGCCTGCACAGCCGCATCGATGCGCGCGCGCGTGCGCTGGTGCGCCATTCGGGCGCCGGCAACATCTACGTGAATCGCAACATGATCGGCGCCGTCGTCGGCGTGCAGCCTTTCGGCGGTCGCGGCCTGTCCGGCACCGGCCCCAAGGCCGGCGGTCCAAATTACCTGCTGCGTTTCGGCACGGAGGTCTCGGTGAGCAACAACGTCGCGGCCGTCGGCGGCAATGCCAGCCTGTTGTCCCTCGGCACGGACTGATGCCGGCGATCAGCGTCTTCGACATCTTCAAGATCGGTGTCGGCCCGTCCAGTTCGCACACGGTCGGGCCAATGAAGGCGGCGCGCGCGTTCGTGACGAATCTCGGGCCCGCCGTCAGCGAGGTGGCCGGCCTAGGCGTCACGCTGTACGGCTCGCTGGCGCACACGGGCAGGGGCCACGGCACCGACACGGCGATCGTGCTCGGCCTGGCGGGTTACGAGCCGGAGACCGTCGATCCCGATGCCGTGCCCGGGATCCTCGCCGGCGTGCAGGAAGCGAAGCGCCTCGAGCTTCCCGGCGCGGGCCCGGTCGCGTTCGATCCGGCGGCGGACATCGCCTTCGAATACGGCGAGGAGTTGCCCAGGCACACCAACGGCATGCGCTTCGTCGCCAGCGACGCGGCCGGGTCGGTTGTCGCCGACGAGGTCTACTATTCGCTCGGCGGCGGCTTCATCGCACGCGGCGACGAAGCCGAGGCCGTGACCGAACGGGGCGAACCGCCGTACGTCTATCACAACGCCGATGACCTGTTGCGGGTCGCCGCAGATCAGGGGCTCACCATCGCCGAGCTCGTGTATCGCAACGAGCGGCAATGGCGCAGCGCCGACGAAATCGAACGCGATCTCGCCGCGATCTGGACGGCGATGCGGTCCTGCGTCGAGCGCGGCCTGCACAGCGACGGCGTGCTCCCGGGACGCATTCAGGTCCGGCGCCGCGCCGCGAAGCTGTTTCGCAGGCTGACCGAGCGCGGCGAACCGTCGCCCGTCGACGCGATGGAGTGGGTCAACGCCTTCGCGATCGCGGTCAACGAAGAGAACGCGGCGGGCGGGCGCGTCGTGACGTCGCCCACCAACGGCGCGGCGGGCATCATCCCGGCCGTGCTGACGTACTACGTCCGCTTCGTGCCGGGCGCTTCCGAGGAGGGCGTTCGTACGTTCCTGCTGACGGCAGGCGCCATCGGTATCCTGTACAAGATCAACGCGTCGATCTCCGGCGCCGAGATGGGCTGCCAGGGCGAGGTGGGCGTCGCCTGCTCGATGGCGGCGGGCGGTCTCGCGGCACTCCTGGGAGGTTCCAACGATCACGTCGAGGAGGCCGCGGAGATCGGTATGGAGCACAACCTCGGCCTGACCTGCGACCCGGTCGGCGGCCTCGTGCAGATCCCTTGCATCGAACGCAACGCGATGGGTGCGGTGAAGGCGATCAACGCGGCACGACTCGCGATGCACGGCGACGGCAGCCACAAGGTCTCGCTCGACCAGGTGATCTCGACAATGCGCCAGACCGGTCGCGACATGGCGTCGATCTACAAGGAAACGTCCCGCGGCGGCCTCGCGGTCAACGTCCCGGAGTGCTGAAGCGCTCACCGTTATTGCGAGGAGCGCAGCGACGAAGCAATCCAAATACGGATTACGGCTGATTGTTAAAGTGAATTCGAGGAAAAGTTTCCGCGGAAGCGTCGAGCGGCTGCTTCCGCCGAAAGCGGACGCTCAGGCGCCGTAAAGATCAGGTCTCCGAAGGTCGGCTTACGGCCATTAGCGGACAATCGTGCCTAGATCAAATACGTCGCCAAAGCTCACTTCTTCGATTTTCTTCCTGAGCACGACTTCACTGTCGCATTCAACTATAGCGGCTACAGGATATGAGCAACCGCCGTAGACAAAACCCTCAACAAATTGCCCAGAGATATTTCGTGAATCGAGCATTTCATGATGCTGGTCTTCTAGGTACAGCTGACATTCACGCACGCCGAACTGCTCGGCTTGAACATTCCCACCGACCTTTAGCCAGCCTTCGCCAAGGCACCACAAACACCCCGCCAAGAGAAGGGATAACAATAGGCTCAGAACAATTGCTGATCGGAGTTTTGTCATAGAACGGTGGAAATTCGAAGACTTACGAGTGTCTGCTTTGGGTTGCGGCCGCAAACAATCACCGCAAAACTTCCGTCAAGTGGTTCGAATCCTACCGACAAGAAGAAGCCGTTACACGACTTGTATACCGCTCTTGTCGCCAGGTAACGGCCTACAAAATGGCCGGGATCGTTGACTAACTCAAAACCCAGGTCAGACAAGAACGGCCGCGCAATCTCGTCGAATGTGTTTGCCAGTCGAATTGCACGACCCATGATCTCGATCCCGCTATCGTGGAAATGGCGATTTTCGATGGAACGAGGGACGCAAAGCCGGGTACCGATCGGACCTGTCTGCAAATGTCATACGCTCTTCTTCGGAAAGTCATAAAGCAACAGTTCGGTCGCCGGGCGTCCGTGCAACTCCCAGTCCTCGATATCGATGCCCACCGACACGACACCGGCGGTCGGCACGTTGTCGGTGAGGCCCGGTGACAGGAAGTTCGCGAAATCGGTCAGGCCGGGGTTGTGGCCGACCAGCATCAGGTTGTTGAAACCGGTGTCCTGGCGGGCGACGACGTCGAGCAGGCCGTACAGCGTCGCGAGGTAGAGATCGTCCTCGCGTTGCAGGAATTCCCGGGGATAGTTGAGTTCCTTCGCGACCTTCTTCGCGGTCGACCACGCGCGCACCGCCGGACTGCTGATGATGAGGGACGGTCGGACGCCGGCTGCGGCGAGGCGTTGGCCCATCTCCGGTGCGTCCCGCTTGCCGCGGGTGCTCAAAGGGCGTTCGCGATCCGCGAGGCCCCGGTGTTTCCAGCTGGACTTGGCGTGACGGACGAGGGTCAGGGTCTTCATCGGCGCGGTCGGGTCGGGACGTCGCGCCGAGTCTACATCAGTCCCGTCTGCAGGCGCGCCTCGTCGGACATCATGCTGGTATTCCAGGGCGGATCGAACACGAGTTCGACGCGGACGTCCGCGACCGTCGGGATGACCGCGATCTTCTCCTGCGCGTCCTGGACGAGGATGTCGCCCATGCCGCAGCCGGGCGCCGTGAGCGTCATGTCCACGCTGACGGAGCGCTCGCCGTCGTCCAGGTGCGCGATCTCGACGCGGTATACGAGGCCGAGTTCGACGATATCGACCGGGATCTCGGGGTCGTAGCAGGTCTTGAGCTGTTTCCAGATGGCGGCCTCGATGTCCGCATCCGACGGATCGTCGGGCACCTCGGGCGGCGGGACCGGCTCCTTGCCGAGCGCGTCGGCGTCGGCGCCGGCGACGCGGAACAGGTTGCCCTCGACGTACACCGTGAAGCTGCCGCCGAGCGCCTGCGTGATAAACCCGGTCGTGCCCTCGCGCAGGGTCAGCTCCTCGCCGGCCGGGATGATGATCGCCCGGACGTCGCGGGACAGTGTGAAGGGGTCGTTGCTCTGGCCGAACATGCGCCGTTTACTCCGTCGATGCCGGCGCCGGCCGGCGGTTGATGGCCGAGTCGAGGGCGTGCCAGGCGAGCGTCGCGCATTTCACGCGGGACGGGAACTCGCGCACGCCGTCCAGCGCCCGCAGCTTGCCGAGATCGATGTCCGCCGGGCCGGCGGCGCCGGACCCGGTGAGGCGGCTCGTCACCGCGTCGAAGTAGCCGAGTGCCTGCTCCACCGGCATGCCGATGACCAGGTCGGTCAGCAACGACGCCGATGCGACGGAGATCGCGCAGCCGGAACCCTCGAAGGCGGCGTCGGCGATGGTGCCGTCGTCGTCGAGGCGCAGGTACAGCGTCAGCTTGTCGCCGCACAGCGGGTTGATGCCTTCGGCGCTGTGCGTCGCGCCGGGCAGACCGCCGAAATGGCGCGGGCTGCGGGCGTGATCGAGGATCAGTTCGCGATACAGCTCGCGCAGTTCGTCCTGGCCGTGCAGGTCGACAGCGTTCACGCGAAGATCCTCTGCGCCTTGCCGATGGCCGCGGTCAGCGCATCGATGTCTTCGCGCGTGTTGTACAGCGCCAGCGACGCGCGCGCGGTGCCCGGGATGCCGAAATAGTCCATTACCGGCATCGCGCAGTGATGGCCCGTGCGGATGGCGACGCCCTGGTGGTCCAGGATCGTGCCGAGGTCGTGCGGGTGGATTCCGTCGGCGAGGAACGACTGCACGCTCGCCTTGTTCGCCGCCGTGCCGATCAGGCGCACCCCGTCGAGCGCGGCGAGGCTGTCGACGAGATGGGCGTGCAGCTCGCGCTCCCAGGCTTCGATTCTCTCCATGCCGATGGACTGCACGTAGTCGATGGCCGCGCCGAGACCGACGACCCCCGAAATGTTCGGCGTGCCGGCCTCGAACTTGTAGGGCAGCTCGTTGTAGGTCGTCCCGGCGAAGGAGACCTCGAGGATCATGTCGCCGCCACCCTGGTAGGGCGGCATGGCCTCCAGCAGGGACTCGCGTCCGTACAGGATGCCGGTCCCGGTCGGCCCGAACATCTTGTGGGCGGAGAACGCGTAGAAGTCGCAATCGAGTTCCCGCACGTCGACCGGCATGTGCGGCACGGCCTGCGCGCCGTCGACCAGCACGGGGATGTCGCGGCGGCGGGCCTTCGCGATGAGTTCGCGCAGCGGATTCACCGTGCCGAGCGCATTCGACACGTGCGCGATCGCGACCAGGCGCACGTCGTCGTCGAGCATTGTCTCGAAGGCATCGTCGCGCAACTCGCCGCGCTCGTCGATCGGCACGACCGCGAGCGTGGCGCCGGTCTGCTCGCAGACCAGCTGCCAGGGCACGATGTTCGAGTGATGCTCGAGATGGGTGATCAGTATCCGGTCGCCGGCGCCGAGTCGCGGCCGGCAGAAGCTCTGCGCGACGAGGTTGATCGATTCCGTCGTCCCGCTCGTGAAGACGATCTCGCGGCGGCTCTCTGCATTGATGAACGCGCGCACCTTGTCGCGCGCGCCTTCGTAGGCATCGGTCGCGCGGTGACTGAGCGTGTGTACGCCACGATGCACGTTGGCATGGTCGTGGCGCTGATACTCGGCGACCGTCTCGATGACGGCCTCGGGTTGCTGCGCCGACGCGGCGCTGTCGAGGTAGACCAGGCGGTGCTTGTTGACCTCCTGCGCCAGCGCGGGGAAGTCGAGCCGGCACGCTGCAAGATCCGGCGGTACCGCGGTCGTGTGCTGTGGCGTGCTCACGGCGCCATCCCCTCGAGCAGGCCGGCGAGGCGCCCGGCCATCTTCTCTGCCAGGATCTCCCGCGTCACGCCGACGGGCGTCCGGTCGACGATGGCTTGTGCGAAGGCGCGCATCAGGACTTGTCGCGCCTCCTCCTCGTCGAGACCGCGGGTGCGCAGGTAATACAGCGACGCGGCATCGAGTTCGCCGACGGTCGTGCCGTGGCTGCACTTGACGTCGTCGGCGTAGATCTCCAGCTCCGGCTTGGCATCGATCTCCGCCTGCTTCGACAGCAACAGGTTGTGATTGGCCTGGTCGGCATCCGTGCCGTCGGCGCCGGCATGGACGATCACTTTGCCGTTCCAGACGGCGCGCGCCTTGCCGTTCAGGATGCCCCGGTAATCCTGGCGGGAGCGGGCCGGGCCGACGCGGTGGTCGACACGCACGTGATTGTCGGCATGCTGGTCCTGGCCGACGAGATAGAGGCCGGCCAGCGTCGCCGAGGCGCCGGCGGCATCGACGCCGACATTGAGATCGTTGCGGACCAGGCGGCCGCCAAAGTCGAACGCGGCATGCTCGAAGGCGCTGGCGCTGCCGAGGCGCACATTGAGCTGCCCGGTCTGCACGTGCGCACGCTCGCGGTCCTGGATACGCACGTAGCTTGCGTGCGTGTCGCGTGCGAGGCGCAGGTTGACGACCGTGTTCGCGTAGTGCCTGCCGGCGCCGGCCGACGCGTGGTACTCGATGAATTCCGCCCGGCTGCCCGCTTCCAGTTCGATCTCGATGCGCACCTGCGACATCCCGGCTGCGGACTCGGCCGTGTCGCAGATCATCAGGCCGAGCGGCCGTTCGACGACGGCGCCGCGTCGAACGCCGATGCGCAGGCCGTCGCGGAGCAGGGCGGAATTGAGGTCGGTCAGCGGCGCCGCGAAGTCGAGCGGGACGTCCGACTCGCTGAGCAGGGTAACCTGGACAGCGTCGCCGGCAAATGCGGCCACCGCGGCCGAATCCACACGCCCGTCCGCGATCACGATCCAGTCTGCCTCGATGCGCTGCAGCACCTCGCGCGCGGCGGCCGGCAAGCCGGCCGGTTCCGGCGCCGCCGCACCGCCGGCCAGCCATTCGTTGCCGATCTCGACGGCCGGACCGAGGTCGGTGTACTTCCAGTCCTCTTCGTGCGGCGTCGGCAGCCCGTGCTGGCCCAGGTGTTCGAGGGCCGCCCGCCGGACCGGCGCCAGGCGGTCCTCCGGCAGGCTCGCGACGGCGTGGCGCAGGGCATCGATGGGGAGATTCACGGCCCTCATGCGTTCGCCGCCTCCCGCAGCCAGTCGTAACCCTTCTCTTCGAGTTCCAGGGCAAGTGACTTGTCGCCGGAGCGGACAATACGGCCCTCGGACAGCACGTGTACGCGGTCCGGCTCGACGTAGTCGAGCAGACGCTGGTAGTGCGTGACGAGGACGATCGCGCGCTCCGGATCGCGCTGCGCGTTCACACCCTCGGCGACGGCGCGCAGGGCGTCGATGTCCAGGCCGGAGTCGGTCTCGTCGAGGATCGCGAGGCTCGGCTCGAGCATCGCCATCTGCAGGATCTCGTTGCGTTTCTTCTCGCCGCCGGAGAAGCCTTCGTTGACGCCGCGATTCAGGAATTTCGGATCCATGCCCAGCAGCGCCATCTTCTCCTTCGCGAGCTTGAGGAACTCGAACGCGTCGATCTCCGGCAGGCCGTCGTGCTTGCGCCGTGCATTCATCGCCGCCTTCAGCAAATACGCGTTGTTGACGCCGGGGATCTCGACCGGGTACTGGAAGCCGAGGAAGATGCCGAGCCGGGCGCGCTCCTCGGGCGCCAGCTCGAGCAGGTCGATGCCCTGGAACGTGATCGTCCCTTCGGACACGACGTAGTCTTCGTGGCCGGCGATGGCCTGCGCGAGCGTGCTCTTGCCGGAGCCGTTCGGGCCCATGATCGCGTGCACCTCGCCGACATCGACGTCGAGCGACAGGCCGCGCAGGATCTCCGTGTCGCCCGTCGTCACGTGCAGATTTCTGATTTCGAGCATCATCTCTCCTCAGCCCACCGCGCCTTCGAGGCTGACGTTCAGCAGGTTCTGTGCCTCGACGGCAAATTCCATCGGCAGCTCCCGGAACACTTCCTTGCAGAAACCGTTGACGATCATGCTGACCGCGTCTTCCTCCGAAATGCCGCGCTGCCGGCAATAGAACAGCTGGTCCGCCGAGATCTTGGACGTGGTCGCCTCGTGTTCGACCTTCGCGCCGGGATTGCGGATCTCCATGTACGGGAACGTGTGCGCCCCGCATTCCTTGCCGATCAGCAGCGAGTCGCATTGCGTATGGTTGCGCGCGCCGGCCGCCTGCGGCATCACCCGCACCAGGCCGCGATAGGCGTTCTGCGCCTTGCCCGCCGAGATGCCCTTGGAGACGATCGTGCTGCGCGTGTTGCGGCCGATGTGGATCATCTTGGTGCCAGTGTCGGCCTGCTGGTAGTTGTTGGCGACGGCCACGGAATAGAACTCGCCGACCGAGTTCTCGCCGCGCAGGATGCAGCTCGGATATTTCCAGGTGATCGCCGACCCGGTCTCCACCTGGGTCCACGAGATTTTCGAGTTGGCGCCGCGGCAGTCGCCGCGCTTGGTGACGAAGTTGTAGATACCGCCCTTGCCGTTCTCGTCGCCCGGGTACCAGTTCTGTACCGTGGAGTACTTGATCTGCGCGCCCTCGAGCGCCACCAGCTCGACGACCGCCGCATGCAGCTGGTTCTCGTCGCGCATCGGTGCGGTGCAGCCTTCGAGATAGCTGACGTAGCTGCCTTCCTCGGCGACGATGAGCGTACGTTCGAACTGGCCCGTGTTGGCCGTGTTGATGCGGAAGTAGGTCGAGAGTTCCATCGGGCAGCGCACGCCCTTCGGGACGTAGACGAACGAGCCGTCGCTGAACACGGCGGAGTTCAGCGCCGCGAAGAAATTGTCGCGCTGCGGAACGACGCTGCCGAGGTACTTCTTCACGAGTTCGGGATGCTTCGTCACAGCTTCGGAGAACGAGCAAAAGATCACGCCCGCATCATTCAGCTTCTCCTTGAACGTCGTCGCTACCGAGACGCTGTCGAACACGGCGTCGACGGCGACGCCAGCCAGCTTCGCGCGCTCGTGCAACGGGATCCCGAGCTTGTCGTAGGTCTCGAGCAGCTTGGGATCGACTTCGTCGAGGCTCTTCGGCCGATCGGCGTCCGAGCGCGGCGCGGCGTAGTAGGAGATCGCCTCGAAGTCGATCGGCGGGTAGTGCACGTGGGCCCAGCTCGGTTCGTGCATCTCGCGCCACTGGCGATAGGCGCGCAGGCGCCACTCGAGCATGAACTCGGGTTCGCCCTTGCGTGCCGAGATCGCGCGCACGATGTCCTCGTCGAGTCCCGGCGGCAGGCTGTCGGTCGGGATGTCGGTGACGAAACCGTGCTTGTAGCGACGGTTGACGAGGAGTTCCAGGTTGTCAGTCTCGGCTGCCATGCATCAACTCTTCTTTACGGACAGGCCCTCCACGCGGATCGGCGTGCCGGCGAAACGGAACTGCGGCAACGGTGGATTCACGCGCGTAAGGTCGGTGAGAGACACGTCGTCCAGCGCCCGCCGGATGGCGACGTTGATACGCTGCCAGGCGCTGCCGACGTTGCAGACGCTCTCGTAGTCGCAGTGACTGTCCGAGGCGCTGCATTCGGTGATCGAGACCGGCCCTTCGAGCGCATCGATCACGCTGGCGGCGCTGATGCGCTGTGGATCCCGCGCCAGGTGATAACCGCCGTTGGCGCCGCGCGTCGAGGTCACGAGGCCGGCACGGCCGAGGGACTTCAGCAATTTGCTTACCGTGGGCACGGCGATGCCGGTGGCCTCGGCGACCTCGGCAGCACTGCATACGGTGCCCTGCGTGCTCGCGAGGTGCGCCAGCACGACGGTGCCGTAGTCGGTGAGTTTGCTGATCCTGAGCACGGCCGTTCTCCATCCGGAACTATAGGGGACTATTTTAGTACTAATTAGTTCACGAGACCATAGATGGCGCGGTTTTTTGCTATGCTACGCGCGCTTTGGCGGCCACCCGGACCGCTGTCTGAACGGAGTGGGAACGCTGTCCGATAACATCATCGAAGTCCGCAATCTCGACTTTTCGCGTGGTGCGCGGCCCATCTTCCGGAACCTCAACCTCACGATCCCGCGGGGCCAGGTCACGGCCGTCATGGGACCGAGCGGTACCGGCAAGACCACCCTGTTGCAGCTCATCACGCGTCAGCTCGACCCCGACCGCGGGCAGATCCTGGTCGAAGGCATCGACATTGCGACGCTGGGAATGTCCGAGCTGTACGCGCTGCGGCGGCGATTCGGCGTGCTGTTCCAGCAGGGCGCATTGCTGACGGACATGAGCGTGTTCGAGAACGTGGCGTTCCCGATCCGCGAGCACACGCGGCTGCCGGAGCGCCTGATCCGGCACGTCGTCCTCACGAAACTGCACGCGGTGGGGCTCAGGGGCGCCGCCGACCTGATGCCCGCGCAGCTCTCCGGCGGCATGGCGCGTCGCGTCGCGCTGGCGCGGGCGATCGCACTCGACCCGGATATCCTGCTCTACGACGAACCCTTCGTCGGCCTCGATCCGATCTCGATGGGCGTAATCCTGAAGCTGGTCGCCGAGATCAATGATGCGCTGGACATCACCAGCGTCGTCATTAGCCACGACGTGCACGACGTAAAGGCCGTCGCAGACTACAGCTTCGTGCTGTCGAAGGGCGGCGTCGCCGCACAGGGCTCGCCCGCGGAGCTCGATGTGTCGACGTCGGATATCGTGCAGCAATTCATGCACGGCCTGCCCGACGGCCCGGTGCCGTTCCATTACGACGCACCGGATTACGAAGAGCAACTTCTCGGCAAGCCGGGAGACTAGCCCGCATGTTTCGCGAGCTGATCGAGACGTTTCTCAGGTTCCTGCGCACCTTCGGTGCGATGTTCCTGTTCTTCCTGCGCCTCCTGCAGTATTCGCCGAGCGTGCTGGTCAAACGCTTCTCGCTGGTGGCCTACCAGGTGTACAACGCCGGTGCCCTGTCGATCATCATCATTATGGTCAGCGGCCTGTTCGTCGGCGGCGTGCTTGGCCTGCAGGCATTCTCCAATCTCGAGCGCTTCAATGCGGAGGATGCCACGGGGATCCTCGTCGGCTTCGCGCTGATCAAGGAGATCGGGCCGGTCATCACGGCGTTGCTGTTCGCGGGCAGGGCCGGTACCGCGCTGGCCTCGGAAATCGGATTGATGAAGGCGACGGATCAGCTCTCGGCGATGGAGATGATGGCCGTCGACCCGATGCGTTATGTCGCAATTCCCCGATTCCTGGGCGGTGCCATCTCGATGCCGCTGCTCACGGCGATCTTCACGACGATCGGCCTGCTCGGTGCGGACCTCGTCGCGGTGGAACTTATGGGCGTCGACGTAGGGTCTTACTGGCAGCAGCTGCAGAATGCACTGGACCCCAAGGACGTCTATGAGGGCATCTTCAAGAGCGTCGTGTTCGGCCTGGTGGCGAGCCTGCTGGCCGTCTGGGAAGGGTATAATTGCGTCCCCACGGCCGAAGGGGTGGGCCGGGCGACCACCCGCACCGTCGTCATCACGGCAATCGTCGTACTGGTTTTCAATTTCATGATCACGGCATGGATCATCTAGGGGAGTGACGATGCAACAGACGCGCACAATGGAGATGGGCACGGGCCTGTTCGTGCTACTCGGTATCCTGGCGCTGTTCTTCCTGACGACGCAGACGACGGGCAGTACCGACTTCGAAGCCGCCGATACCTACACGGTGACGGCACGCTTCCAGAACGTCGGCAGCCTGAAGAAGCGGGCCCCGGTGTCGATGGCCGGCGTGACGATTGGTCGGGTGACCGATATCGCGTTCGATCCCAAATCGCTGGAAGCCGTCGTCACGTTCGTCATCGACAGCCGCTACAAGGAGATCCCCGATGACTCGGACGCGAGCATCCTCACGGCCGGGCTGCTCGGCAGCCAGTACATCGGGCTGCAACCCGGTGGCTCGGAGACGTATCTCGGGGACGGCAGCGAGATCTACATGACGCAGTCCGCCGTCATCCTGGAG
>Ga0210095_1000061_pt1 | contig 43583 bp, 41 predicted proteins | sample China_Galinas_PW_FD_184861 | JGI IMG/M metagenome (GOLD analysis project Ga0210095, IMG submission 184861) | Wetland microbial communities from San Francisco Bay, California, USA, that impact long-term carbon sequestration - China_Galinas_PWA_D1... | ecosystem: Environmental > Aquatic > Marine >...
TTTTATCAATCTCTTTCCAGAGGTCAGGCATAAAATCTCTTATATCTATAACAAATTGTTCACTGATACTTATCAGCATGTTGCTAATAAAACTGAACATATTAAATAATTTTTCAACTGCATTATTATCAGATTTAACAATAGCATTAATATTTTTATGCTTCTCTGATAGAAAATGCATTAAGGATTCACGGACTATTTCTTCCTTAGAGCTGAAATGTTTGTAAATAGTCTTTTTGCTGATTTTTAGATATGCCGCAATATCATCCATAGGAGTTTTGTAAAATCCATCGGCTAAAAAGATTTTTTGAGCTCCGAATAATATTTTTTCTTTTTCTTTATTCATAATTTTTACTGGAAACTATTTTGTTAATTTTAGTTTCCAATATAGCAGATGGAAACTTGTTTGTCAAGTTTAAGTTTCCATAAATTTTGAAAAAATTCTTAAAATAGATAAAGTTATTCTTTGTAAAGTATTGAGATTAAATGTATTAAAGCTCTGATTTGAGGAATTGTCCTGTGAGACTTTTTGGTTCTTTACTTATATTCTCCGGTGTACCTTCTGCAATAATTTCTCCACCATGTTCTCCCCCACCCTGTCCGAGATCAATAATCCAGTCGGCCATCTTTATAACATCGAGATTGTGCTCTACTACAATCACCGAATTTCCTTTATCAACCAGCTTATTTAGGACATTAAGTAGAATCCTTACATCTTCAAAATGAAGGCCGGTGGTGGGTTCATCCAAAATATACAAAGTTTTTCCTGTACTGATCTTGCTAAGTTCAGTTGCAAGTTTAACACGTTGAGCTTCTCCGCCTGAGAGAGTAGTCGCCTGCTGGCCCAGCCTGATATATCCAAGGCCAACATCGTGAATGGCTTTTATCTTTCTATTGATCCGGGGAAGATCTTCAAAAAATCCCAGGGCCTCATCAATACGCATTTCCAGTACATCAGAAATAGATTTTGTTTTGTATAGAACTTCAAGAGTTTCCCTGTTGTATCTTTTACCGTGGCAAACGTCACACTCAATATAAACATCAGGAAGAAAATTCATTTCAATTTTTCTTAATCCGTCGCCGCCGCATTCTTCGCATCTTCCACCGGAGACATTAAAACTAAACCTTCCCGTTGAGTATCCTCTTATCTTTGATTCCGGTAATTGTGAATAAAGATCACGAATATGAGTAAACAGTCCGGTGTATGTTGCCGGATTGGATCGTGGTGTTCTTCCAATCGGAGCCTGATCAATTTCTATTATCTTATCAATATTTTCTAATCCTTTCACTGATTTAAAAGGAAGAGGCACAACTTTGGACTTGTAAATTTTGTTCATCAGAATTTTTACTAGAGTTTCGTTTACAAGAGAAGATTTTCCGGAACCACTTACCCCAGTAACCAAGGTCAGGGTACCAAGTGGAATTTTAAAGGTGAGATCCTTTAAGTTATTTCCGGTCGCTCCCGTTAAGGTAATATGTTTCCCGTTACCCTTTCTTCTTTTCTTTGGAATCTCGATCTTCTTTGCATTTTTTAAGTATTGAAGAGTCAGTGAGTTTATTCCATTTTTTGAATTTACAAGATTTTTGGTCTCACCAAATAAACAAATCTCGCCACCATGTTCTCCGGCCGCGGGCCCAAGATCAATCATGTAATCAGAACTTTCGATTGTTTCCCTGTCGTGCTCAACTACAATTACTGTATTTCCAAGATCACGCAGGTTTTTAAGTGAATTAATTAATTTTAGATTGTCACTTTGATGAAGCCCTATACTCGGTTCATCCAGCACGTAGAGTACACCTGCAAGCTGAGAACCAATCTGTGTAGCTAATCGGATTCTTTGCGATTCGCCACCGCTCAGGGTTCTGGCTGACCGGTTAAGTGTTAAATAATCAAGTCCTACATTTAACAGGAATTTCAGTCTGGAAATTATTTCTTTAAAAATCGGCTTTGCAATAATAGCTTCGCGACCTGTAAGTTTTATCTTTTTGAAGAATTCGTGCGCTCTGAATATTGAAAGCCGGGTTATTTCACTAATGTTTTTTTTCTGAAATTTTACTGATAACGATTCCTGTTTAAGCCTTCCGCCCCCGCAAGCTGGGCACAGAACAGTTGTCATATAAGATTCAACCCATTCCCTGACATTATTTGAAGTGGTAGTGTTATAATAATTTTTCAAATAGTTTATTATGCCAGCAAATTTATGATAATAAGTAACCGGCTTTCCGCCACCGTATGAATAAGAGAAAGAAATTTTCTCCTTAGTTCCGTGCAAAAGTATTTCTTTTTGTTCCTCAGTTAAATCTTTAAGCCTGGTATCGTAATCAAAGTTAAATTTTTCTGCTACCGCTTCCAGCTGGTTAAATATCCATATCGACCGGGGTTTTCCAAGAGCGGCAATTCCTTCTTCGTTGATAGTTTTATCCCAATCGGGAATAATGAGATCTAAGTTTAATTCTTTTTTCTCGCCGAGTCCTTCACAATCAGGACAGGAACCATAGGGAGAATTAAAAGAAAACGAATTTGGCGCTAGTTCCCTGTAACTAATTCCGCAATCAAGACAGGCAAGATGCCTGCTGTAAATATGATCCTCAGTACCATCATTAACAATTACAATTCCATTACCGTAATTCAAACCAACATCAACTGATTCTGTCAAACGGCTTCTTGAAGATTCTCTTACATTAATTTTATCAATTATAATTTCAATATTATGAATTTTGTACCTGTCAACATGAAAGCCTTTTGTAATTTCCTTAACTTCGCCATCAACACGAACTTTCAAAAATCCATCAGACTGAATTTCCTCAAACAATTCCCGGTAGTGTCCTTTTCTTCCCCTGACTACAGGTGCAAGAATATTCACTTTCTTCCCGTTCAACGAAGAAATTATTGTATCAATTATTTGTGCTGAAGTTTGTTTGCTTACTGGTTTTCCGCAATTATAGCAATGTGGTGTTCCAAGTCTTGCATATAGAAGGCGTAGGTAATCGTAAATTTCAGTGACTGTGCCAACAGTGGACCTTGGATTACCGGAAGTGGATTTTTGTTCGATTGAAATTGCAGGGCTTAAACCTTCTATAAGGTCAACATCCGGTTTTTCAAGCATGTCTAGAAACTGGCGTGCATAAGCGGACAACGATTCTATATATCTTCTCTGTCCTTCAGCGTAAATAGTATCAAAAGCCAGTGAGGATTTCCCGGAACCCGATAATCCTGTAATAACAGTCAAAGAATCGCGGGGAATATCAATATCAATATTCTTTAAATTATGCTCGCGGGCGCCTCTTATAATTATCGTTTCTTTTTCCAATTTCACATCAAGTTTAAATATTTAAATATTTATATTACCTATAGAGAGTTTGAAAATCAAATAATTTAGCATTGACCCGTACAGCTTTTTAGATCAAAAACGGACTAAAATGAAACAATTAGAAGAAATAGTTACAATACAGAAATTTCACGAAACCGGATTTAAAGAAAAAGGCTCCCAATTTACCGGGCAGGCTTTTCCTGTTAATTCTGAACAGGAGATTTCAGATATTTTAACAGATGTAAAAAAGAAATTCTATGATGCTACACACCATTGTTACGCATACAAATTGCTTGACGGCCAATTTAAATATTCAGATGACGGCGAGCCTTCGGGAACAGCAGGCATAAGGCTATTAAACGCAATCGATCATTTTGATTTATTAAATGTGCTCGTTATTGTTATCAGGTATTTCGGCGGGACTAAGTTAGGGGTCGGTCCGCTTGGTAAAGCATATTATTCTTCCGCCGAATCTGTACTAAACGAAGCGAAAAAAATCACTAAAACAGCATATCAGCAGGTACAAATCAAAGCAGACTTTTCACACACCAGTCTGCTCCACAAGTCTTTTTCTGATTTTGAAATGGTGGTTCAAAATACAGAATATCTGGAAAATATAAATTTTACCTGCCTGATAAAGCCAAAGCTTTTACAAAATTATTCCGATTATATTACAGATAAATCCAGCGGCTCAATAATAATTTCCGCAGATGATGAGATAAGTTATTTCTAAAAATCTAAGGCTTGTTTCTCTTTAAATCATTGAAAAACTTTTTAGTCCATTCCAGGTCCTGCAGAAGTTTATTCAAGTTCTGAAAGGCATCCGGACTCATTTGCAGAAAATTTTCTTCAAAGTAATTTTTATCTGTCTCAGGACCATCTGAGGTCAATTCCCTTAGTTGCCCTACAATCTTCTTCATATTTTCAGCGAGGTCTGATTTCACATTCTCCAGGCTGTCCACATCCGGGTTTGATGAACCTTGCTGCAATACTCTCATAAGCCCCAGGACATATTTAGCGGTGAAAATTGTATCTTCGAAAAGGTCCTCTTTCTTTTCATTCACAGAAACTGAAAATAATCGTTGAAGATCATCTCTGACAGATAATTTATAATTTGAAAATTCGTCAACTTGTTTTACTAATTCTCTCGGATTATCATAAAATTGTTTAAGCATTTTTTCTTACTCCCAGACCTATTCCATCACCAACCGGAATAATTGTAGTATTTAATCCGGGATAATTAGTAAATATTTTGTTGAATTCTCTGATGAATTTCGTTGAGGTTTTATATTTTTCCGGTACATCATCTGATGCTGCGTAACCGTGCCAAAGCAGGTTGTCTACAAAGATTACTCCCTTTTTTTTCAACAATTTCATTGCCAGTTCAAAAAGATCGAGATAATCTTCCTTATCAGCATCCAGGTAGATAAAATCATATTTCTTTTCTAGTGTTGGCATTACTTCTTTTGCATCGCCAAAAAACAGCTTAATTTTTTCTTCAACTCCTGATTTCTTAATATTCTCTTCTGACAGTTTTGCATTGTCTTTGCTGAATTCAATGGTGTGAATTACAGCTTCTTTTTTAAGATTTCTTGCAATCCTTATAGTTGTGTACGCAATTGCAGTTCCAAGCTCCAGCACACGTTTCGGCCTTTTCATTTGAATGAGTATTTCCATCAATTTTGCCGAATCACGGGAAAGAATTGGGACACTATTTTTCCTGGCGAAATCCTCCATTTCTAAAATCAGAGCATCATCTTCTTTATTAAATGATTCCAGATAATTCATTTGTTCGGGATATAATATTTCCTTCATAAATAATCTCTTTTAATTAATGAACTTAAATATTCTATTTAGTCTAAGCGGAGCCAAAAAATCTTTCCAGTCATTGACAGATTTATAACTGTCCCATGACCAGTAAACTATGAAGGCTTTTCCGATAATATAATCTTCGGGCACAAATCCCCAGTACCGGCTGTCCATGCTGTCTTCCCTGTTATCCCCAAGCACAAAATAATAATTTTTTTGTAATACGTATTGTCGGATTGCCTTATCATCAATATTTATTACGCTTCCTTCCACACTAACGGCTTTATGACCGAGTTCCCTGTCTATCAGAGCCTGCCATTCTGCGATGTTATTGTTAGATAACTTTAAGGTATCTCCTTTTTGCGGAACGATAATCGGGCCGTAATTATCATTTCTCCATCCGTTATTAAAGGGATAAATCCGAGGGTCTTCTCTCAAATCCTCAGTAGAATTATTTAATCGAAATAACGCATCTTCCGGTGCTCTAACTAAATTATTATTTATAAAAACACTTTCGTTTTTGATCTGTACGGTATCACCCGGCAAACCAATTATTCTTTTTATATAGCTGCTGTTCTCAGACGGCGTGAATTCATTCGGATAACCGGGGAATTTGAAAACTACAACATCGTTTCTGTCAGGATGTTTAATTTTAACAATCGGATAAGAATCGAGCCAGAGATTTAAAATTGTAATATAGTGTGGAGTAGAAATTGAATATGCCGCTTTATTAATCAGAATAAAGTCACCGGGCAACAAAGTATTCTCCATCGAAGCAGAGGGGATGTTAAATGCATCAATAAAAAAAGTTTTGATAATCAGAGCTGCAACAAGGGCTATAAAAACAGATTTTAAAAATTTTCTAGGTATAAAAGATATACTGTTTTTTTGTCCCATAGATCAAACTGTAGTAATTGATTCTTTAGTCATCAATTTGCAGAACTGCAAGGAAAGCTTCCTGGGGAATTTCAACATTCCCAACCTGCTTCATCCGTTTCTTTCCTTCTTTCTGTTTCTCGAGGAGTTTTCTTTTTCTTGATATATCACCGCCATAACATTTTGCAAGTACATTTTTTCTTAATGCTTTAACAACCGATTTTGAAATAACTTTTGACCCCACTGCTGCCTGAATTGATATTTCAAACATTTGTCTTGGGATCAGGTCCTTTAATTTATTACAAACTTTACGGCCCCAATCATAGGCCTTATCTTTGTGAACAATCATCGAAAGTGCATCAACCGGCTCACCATTCAGGAGAATATCAAGTTTAATCAAATTTGATTCACGATATCCAACATATTCATAATCAAATGAAGCGAAACCACGCGTAGTAGATTTCAGTTTATCGTAAAAATCAAAAATTATTTCCGCGAGGGGAAAATCAAACTGTATATCCGCCCGGGTTGGATCAATATAGTTGGTGTTTTTGTATGTACCTCTTTTATCCATTCCAAGTTTCATAATATTTCCAACGTACTCGCTTGGACAGACAATCTGTGCTTTTACATAAGGCTCTTCCACGTGATCGATTTCACCGGCCGGCGGCATTAAAGCAGGATTATCAACTATTATTTTTTCACCTTTATTGTTGAACACATAATATTCAACGTTTGGAAGTGTTGTAATAATTGACTGATTGTATTCTCTAAATAATCTTTCCTGCACAATTTCCATATGCAGAAGACCAAGAAATCCGCATCTGAATCCAAATCCAAGTGCGGCAGATGTTTCAGGCTGATAAATTAAAGCAGAATCATTAAGTCTGAATTTTTCCAGTGAATCCCGCAGATCTTCAAAATCTTCCGCGTTTGTCGGGTACAAACCGCTGTAAACCATCGGTTTTACCTCTTTATAACCTGGCAATGGGTTTTTAGATCCATTTTTTGCATGAGTTATAGTGTCACCGACTTTAATATCGTGGACATCCTTAATTCCTGAAATAAGATAGCCTACATCACCTGCTTCAATCTCTTTGGATTTTATCTTTCTGAGCCCAAGAATACCCACTTCTTCAGCTTCAATTTCTTTATCAATTACAAAGTATTTAATTTTATCGCCGGTACGAACAGTTCCGTTAACAACACGAATAAAAGTAATGGCTCCACGGTATGGATCGAAAACTGAATCAAATATCAGGGCCTGCAAGGGTGCATCCGGGTCTCCGGTTGGTGGAGGAATTTTTTTTACAATCTCTTCGAGTAATTCATTTATACCAATTTTTGATTTCGCACTAACCTGAAGAATTTCTTCTTCTTCACAACCAATCAGATCAATAATCTGACTTTTAACTTTATCAATTTCAGCGCTCGGAAGATCGATTTTATTTATTACAGGAATAATTTCAAGTCCGGAATCAATTGCCATATACAAATTGCTGATAGTCTGCGCCTCAACTCCCTGCGAAGCATCCACAACAAGTACAGCTCCTTCACAGGCAGCAAGCGAACGTGAAACCTCGTAGGAAAAATCAACGTGCCCCGGAGTATCAATTAAATTAAGTATATAGTTTTCATTGTCTTTTGACTTATACTTCATTTTGATTGCATGAGATTTTATAGTTATCCCACGCTCCCGTTCCAAATCGAGATCATCAAGCACCTGAGACTTCGCTTCCCTCTCGGTAACCGTGCCGGTGTTTTCCAGCAGGCAGTCGGCAATAGTCGATTTACCGTGATCAATATGTGCAATTATGCAGAAATTTCTAATTTTGAGCATTAATTTTTATCCGGAATTTAATTGGCAAATATACGCAGGGTAAAAGACTTATTAAAGGTATTTAGAGGTAATAACTTACACTTTTCGTGGTTTTTGAAAGAAATTTAGCTGTTCTATTTAGCCTGTCTTTTCAGCATTTCGATGATTATTCCCGAGCGCAGAGCATATTCTGAAACCGTCATACATTCAATATCATATAATTGAAAAATTTTTCTCAGTATAATTAGTCCGGCGGGAATAATATCAGCCCGTTTTTTTTCGAGCCCTTTTATCTTAAGCCTTTCTTCCAATGTTTTTTTTGAAAGGACATAATCTGTAGCTTCAAATAATTTTTTCCTGGAAAATCTCATCCCATTTATGGTTTTTTTTTGTTTTTTATTTTTAATAAAATAAATCAGCGACGCGGTAGAAAGTATAGTCCCGGATGAGCCAATTGCAATATCATAATTTTCTTTCGTATTAATGTTTTTATTTATACGAATATGTTTCTCTACATATTGATCGCATTTTTCAATTGATTTCTTATCTACTGTAAAATCAGGGAAAAATCGTTTAGTAAGCCTGACTGCACCAATTTTAATACTTTCTGCATAAACCGGGCTGTTATTTTCTGCAAAAATAAATTCTGTGCTACCGCCGCCAATATCAAAACAAATAGCGCGTTTCTTTTTAACAGGAATTGCAGACTGCACGCCCATAAATATCAATTTTGCCTCATGATGTCCTTCAATAACTTCAACTTCTATACCCGTATTTTCTTTTACTCTTTCAATAAACTCATGCCTGTTTTTTGCTTCGCGCACAGCACTTGTAGCCACAGCTCTGACAGGAGCGTTATAAAAACGTGATATCTTTTTGAATTTGTTAAGGGCTTTTATTGCAGTATTAATTTCTTCGTCGGTGATGACGCTTAACCCTTTACCTTTGTGGGAAGCGAGCCTGATAAGTTCTTTTTCCTTTGCAATAATTTTGAAACTACTGTCCTCATTTACCCGCGCCACTACAAGCCGGAACGAATTTGTCCCCATATCAATTGCAGATAAATAGCTGTAACTCATTATTTAGCAGATTTCTTTGACAAAATATTTTTACACATATCGTAAATATCCTCAACTTCTACGTCATCAATCAATTCTGATTTCCTTATAAACAATTTATTTTCACCAATAGGAGCCCAGTTAAAGGGATTAGTTGGACCAAATATTGTTATTTGAGGAGTATTTGTTGTTCCTGCAACGTGCATAATCCCCGTATCATTGGAGATAAAAAGATCAGATTTTGAAATAAGTGCTGCTACCTCAGGTATTTTTCTATCAATAAAAAGTCCCAGTTTGATTTTTGTTTTTTCAACCATAAAGTTGATTGCTTCGGTATCAGCTTTACTCCCTGTTAAATAGACCTTTGCGTTAAATTCCTTGTTAAGCTTTTCAATTATTTCCAGATATTTATAAAGCGACCACATGTTCGGAATTTTTCCGGCACCCACATGAAGCCCTATCAGTTTATTATTTTCTTTAGAATCAATTGAATTGATAAAATCCTCAGCCACTTTTTCATCATCTTTATCAAAAGATATTTCAGAACGATAGTTATTAGTATTTATTCCAAACGGGCGAAGAATATCTAGAGATCTTTCCGATATATTGGAATCCGGATTTTTTCTCCAGTCCAGCACAACTCTTCTATCAAAGAAAAACCGGCTTCCATTTATTTTTCCATCCAGCATTTGAGGGCCAATTCTGATTTTGGCTTTTGATATTCTTGCAAGCAGGTTGCTTGTAAAGGATATCGAGACTACAACAGGGACAACAGCAACATCATATCCTTTTCTAAGTAATTTTAGAAATTTTGAGAAATAAAATGGATTATAAATTTTCTTTTTATCAAAAATAAAAATCTCATCAATAAACTTATTTTTCATCAATCCGGGATAGTTAGATGGACTGACTATCAGTGTGATTTTACTTGCTGGATAAGTTTCCTTTATTGCCCTGAATAAAGACACACCAGAGAGAAGATCTCCAAGTTGATTATGCTGACGAATTATGATAAAATTTTTCGGATCACCGAGGTCGAGGTTTTTATTTTCCTCAAGTGACATTGTTTTTTCAAAGGCTAAGCAGACTAGTCTGGATAATTGTTTTTCAAAACTCATTAATTTTATTCTTGTGTCTTTTCTTTCTTGGGATTCGATTCTATTTCTGTAAATTCAGCTTCTTCAATATCCTGAAATTTTGATCTGTAATTATTTGTATTGCTATTTCTGTGTACGTGATCTTTACGTTCAACAGGCTTTTTCCACCACCTGGAAACAGCATTGAGTATCTTGATTACTATCCAGAAAATTATCGAATAAAATATAAATTCAAATATCATTGCTCACTCTTTTTGACTCAGGCTTAAAATATTCAGTCATTCCCCTGTCGTCTCTGAAAATCTGCTTATAAAGTTCTTCAAAGTCGGCCTCACTTCTTACAAAATCTATCTCGGTAGAATTAACAATCAGTAAAGGAGTTGTTGTATAGCGAAAAAAGAAATGATTATAAGCTTCACTTAATTCTTCAATGTAACTTCGCGTCAGGTTTCTTTCAATTTTCCTGCTTCTTTTCTTAATATTATACATTAACCTATCAACACCTGACTGCAAATAAATAACAAGATCAGGTTTACGAAGGTTCCTTGATAAAAGAGGGAAAATGCTTTCATAAAGTTTTAATTCTTCTCCGTTCAGGTTTAGGTAAGCAAAAATCCTGTCTTTTTCAAACACATAATCACTGACATGGAATTCTGTGAACAGGTTTTCCTGGTTAAGCTCCTGTTGCTGTTTATAACGATTAATCAAAAAGAACATCTGGGTCTGAAATGCGTAGCGCTTCCTCTCAGCATAAAACTTTTCAAGAAAAGGATTTGCCTCAAATTGCTCAAGCACAAGCTCAGCATTTAGCCGTTCCTTAATTTTCCTTGCCAGTGATGTTTTACCGGCACCGATTACGCCTTCAATTGCAATAAAATTTACTTGTTTCTTTTTGTCCAATTTACAGCCTGGAATTAGTTAAGAATTTTTTGATGCAATATTCTGATTATACTCTTTACAGATCCGGATATACAAATATCCGAAATTTTTTGCTTTAAAACAGGATGTATTAAGTCGGGGTCAATCTCGCAAAGAGGCGTTAAAACAAAGTCTCTTTCCGGGATTCCCTTGTGGGGAACGGTAATTTCTTCATCAGAATATATCATTTCGTTAAAAAAAAGGATATCAATATCTATTTCCCTGGGTCCCCATTTGAAAGTTTCTTTTCTTCCGGTTTCTTTTTCGAGATTTTTAGCAAATTTTAACAGATTATGCAGGTCTAAATTAGTCTCAACTTTAATAACCGCATTAATAAAATTACCTTGATTTTTGACCCCAAATGGTTTCGTTTCATAGATTGATGACGTTTTTAGTATTCTAAAATCAGGACTAAGTTTAATCCCGTTAACGGCATTTTTTAGATACTCTATCTTATCACCTTTATTTGAACCAAATGCTATGTAAACAGTATTTTCGATTAATTTTTCCTTTCTTACAATTCATCTTTTGATTTTACTATTTCTACTTCCACGCAATCCACAACTCCACCCATCGGCGGATTATGTTTTCTGACACGGACAGCCACTTTTTCAATTTGCGGAAAATTTTCAAGTAACTCATTAGCAATTGTAGTTGCCAGCGCTTCAATCAAATAATATTTTTTCTCCAGAGCCAGCCTGTACATAAACTCATAAACTTTCTGGTAATCTATCGTTTGTTTTAAACTATCTTTATTAGCAGCCTCACTAAAGTCTGTATAAATATCAACATCTGCTTCAAATTTTCCACCTACACTCTGTTCCTCTGAAAGAACTCCATGATAGCCGTAAAAAGTAGCATTCTTAATTCTGATTATATTTTGCATGGTTTTTCCAAAAAATGTTTTAATTAGAAAGCTGTTGTTTGTTTAATAAGCTTATTTTCCTCATCGACCTGATATTGCCCAGCGTGGCTGAAAGTACTCCCAGCAGAACCAGGAAACTTCCTATTAAGTGTCTTGCTGATAATTCTTCACTAAGAAATATCCATCCTAAAATTAATGCAATTATGGGGGTAATAAAAGCTATTAATGACAAAACAATTACACTTACCCTTTTTAGTAGCCAATAATAAGACGTAAACGTTACAAGACTTCCGAAAAGTGCCAGGTAAGCAACTGACAAATAGCCTGAAGATGTAAATTTCACTTTACTCATATCTTCAAAGAAATATCCAATTAATGTCATTACAACACCCGCAATTATCATTGGGACAAGATTCATAGATAGCGGGTGAAGATTTCCACCATATTTCTTGATAGTAACCTGCAATCCTCCTTGCATTACTGCGCTAATAACCACAGCAAGCATTCCAGGTAAATATATAGGGATATCTCCGATAAGATTTTCAGAAAATATGACAAGTAACCCTGCAAAACCTAACACAATCCCAATAATTTTATGTGCTCCAACTTTTTCACTGGCAATAAAATAATAGGAAAAAATTGCTACAAAAAACGGGTTTACAGCAAAAAGCACCGAAGCAAGACCGGACGGAACAAATTGCTCGCCCCAGTAAACCAGGCCAAACGGAATAACGAAAGAAAAAAAGCCCATTAACAAATAAAGTGTTATTGAGAGTTTATCTGTTTGAATTTTTATTCCTTTAAATTTCATTAAGGAATAAATAAAGACTGATGCCAACAAAAACCTGAATCCTGCTGAGAGGAAAGGAGTGAAGGAATCAAGACTGATTCTTATTGCCATCCAGGTGGAGCCCCAGATAATACAGGCAATTGCATAAACAATAATGATTTTAACAATAGTCTTCTGCATTAATTTTCCCCGAGAGCAATTACACCAAGCAATCTTCCTGACTTTTTCCCGTCTCTTCTGTAGGAATGAAGAAGATTTATTTCTTCCATCGTACACAACTCCGAAATTTCAACTTGTTCCTTTTTCAGACCGTAATCCAGCAGCATCTGGTAATTTACAGAAGCAACATCCAGCAAATATTTATTATTTTTTTTGATCCTAAATTTTTCATCAAAAAGTAAGGCAACCTCTTCTCCAACTTCATAATCATTCTGGCAAATTGAAGGGCCAATAAAAACGATGAGATCTTTTTTATCAGAATTAAATTCCGCATTCAACCTGGACAAAGTTTTTAGTAATATTTTTTTCTCAGTCCCCCGCCAACCGGAATGTATTCCTGCAATAATTTTCTTCCTTCTATCATAAATAAAAACGGGAGTACAATCAGCCACACCAATTGCGAGCCCAAGATCACGCTTATCTGTAATCATTGCATCACTTTCTTCAGGAGTCATCGGTTTGTCAATATATCTTATAATGTCGCTATGGGTTTGTTTTTGCAAAACAACTCTGTCAGGATTTAGTTCAAGTTCTTTGAAAAACATTCGCCTGTTTTCTTTAACAATTTCTTCGTTGTCACCAACTGAAAGGGAAAGATTAAAGAAATATGGGGCGGGTCTTTCCAGGCCTATTTTTGTACTGAACCCGAATATAACTTCAGGATATTTGCTGAAAATTTCAGAACGAATAATTTGCATCGGACCAAGTAATTTAATTGAATAGGCTCCAATTTAGCAATTTTTTATTTAACAAGAGAAATTCAGCGGTGATTAATAAGAACACTACATACTCCAGAGCTCAATTGAGAGTGTAGGCTTTTAGTGTTATATTATGTGCTCATTTTTAGATAAAATAAAGGCAAAAAAGTTGAAAATAATGGTCTGCAACGATGATGGAATTGATTCGCCCGGGATACAGGTTCTTGCGGAATCATTACGTGAATTAGCTGAAGTAATAGTAATAGCACCTCTAAATGAACAAAGTGCAATAGGGCACGCAATAACGATGCATTACCCTCTGCGCGTGACGGAAAACTTTAAGAATGGCAAATTTTTTGGATATGCGGTTGACGGAACACCAGCAGATTGTGTGAAAATAGGAATACGAAATTTGATGAAAGAGCCCCCTGATCTGGTTGTCTCGGGAATTAATCATGGTTCAAACACCGCAATTAATATAATATATTCAGGCACTGTTTCGGCGGCAAGAGAAGCTGCAATAATGGACATTCCCTCAATTGCTATTTCTGTAACAAATCATTCTGTAAAAGATTTTAAGTATGCAGGAAAAGTTGCGAAACTTCTGGCTAAAGAACTGGCCGGGAAAGATATTCCTTTGGGAACTTTGCTAAACGTAAATGTACCGGATGTGACAGAAAAGGAAATTAAAGGGATCATCCTGACGAAACAGGGTAAATCAAAGTGGGATGATATTTATGAAAGAAGGCAGGATCCCTATGGAAAAGATTATTATTGGTTAACCGGTAATCTGCTTGAAGTTGATACGGATATTGAGACCGATCAGGCAGCAATTAAAAACAATTATGTTTCAGTTACTCCTGTTCATTTCGATCTTACAGATTATGAAACTTATAATAAAATGAAAAAATGGGGAATTGAGGAAGTCTTCAATGGCAAAAAAGATTAATATTTTCCAGGTTGATGCATTTACAAACCAACCATTTGGCGGAAATCCTGCCGGCGTAACTTTCGGAGAAGAATTAGATAAAAATGAAATGCAATTAATAGCTAAGGAAATGAACCTTGCCGAGACCGCATTTCTTTCAAAATCTGATAAGGCTGATTATCACCTGAGATGGTTTACTCCAACTGTGGAAGTTGAACTTTGTGGCCACGCTACCATTGCATCACTACATTTTTTAAATGAAAATAATCTGATAAAAGATGGGCAGGAAATTTCATTTGAGACATTATCGGGTATACTAAAATGTAAATTTGAAAACAGTAAATATTATATGCAGGTCCCTATCTATTCAATGGAGGAATTTACTGGATGCAAAGAAGAAATACTTGACTGCCTAGGTATTGACCGTAACGATGTTGATGATAAAATCCCTTTTGTACTTGCCGGGAATAAATATCTTTATATAAATATTGAATCCTTAAAGTCATTGCACGATCTCAAACCCGATTACAAAACTCTTAATCAGATAAATAATTCTAAAAAAGAATTTGAAGCAGCAGCGATTTATACTTTGGAGACAGTAGACAAAGGCAGCTTTGCACATTCCAGATTTTTTGCTCCTTTTTATGGAATTGACGAGGACCCGGTAACCGGTTCTATGAATGGCCCGTTAGTACAAGTTCTTATTAAAGCCGGCATTATTAAAGAAAATGGTGAATGGCTAAATTATACATTTGAACAGGGTGATGTTCTTGGGAGGAAAGGCAGAGTTGGAGTCAGATATAACAGTGATAAAAAGGATCTTTATATTTCCGGAAAAGCTGTAACTATATTTAAAGCAGAAATGGCTTTTTAATGTTTGATTTTGAAAAAATTAATCTTGTACTTTCTTCCAATCCCGTTTTCTTTACCTTTATATTAATAATCCTGATAGCATACGCAGTTTATGTTTACCGCTTTACTGTACCAGCTATCAGCAATTCTAAAAAAACTTTTTTAGTTATCCTGCGTTCTTTAGCAATAATATTACTACTCTTTGTTTTTTTTGAACCAATTTTATCTTTTAGCAAAAAAATAGAATTAAAACCGGTAAATCTGTTTTTTATTGATAACTCGAGATCCTTAAATATAAAAGATGGTACTAAAAGAGAAGAAACTATTAATAATTTTTTAAAGAATCTGGAAAGTAATGATATAGCAAAATCAGCAGATTTGTTTTCATTCGGAAATAATGTAAAAAAGATAAACCCGGATAGCTTATCACATCTTAATTTTTCGGAAGGCAGTACAGATTTTTCAAAAATATTTTCCTACCTAAAAAGTTCAAACAGAGATATATCATCACTTACAATTGTTAGTGACGGAGAAATCACCGAAGGGACAAATCCTTTGTTTTTAGCCGAAATATTAAATATCCCGGTTTACACTGTAGGCATCGGCGACTCAACTAAAAAGAATGATATCTCTGTAAAATCTGTACTTTATAATCAATTTATTTATTCCCAAACACCAACCACAGTTCTTGGAACGATAATAAATAATGGGTTTGGTGATAGAAATGTAACAGTTTCTTTGCAGGAAAATGGAAAGACGGTTGATCAAAGAAGTCTGACTCTTTCTCAGGGAGGTATTCAAAGTGTAGAGATGAATTATTCACCGGTTTCAAGTGGAGAGAAAAAACTAACTTTTTTAGTTAGTAGTATTGACGGTGAGTTTTCTAAAGAAAACAATAAAAAGATATTTTACGTAAAAGTTTTAAGCAATAAAGTTAAGGTTCTGGTTATTGCAGGCTCTCCCTCACCGGATTTATCATTTATCAAGAATACATTGTCCCATGATAAAAACCTGCAAGTTAATTCAATAACACAAACTTCACAGAATAAATTTTTAGAGAACAATAACCGGGAAGAATTACTTGACAGTGCCGACGTATTATTCCTAATTGATTTCCCCACTACAAATACTCCCCTAAATCTATTGGCAAGGATTAAGAATCTTATTACAAGACAAGATAAACCATATTTCTTCAAAGTGAGTGTACAAACAGATTTTCAAAGATTAAAAACCTTAGAACAAGTTCTTCCATTTACATTTCAAAACATGGTTTCTACTCCATATGAAGTTCAGCCATATTTACTGGCATCAGAAATCAGTAACCCGATTATTCAAAATAATTCTTCAAACATAATTGCAGAATGGAATAACCTCCCGCCGGTTTTACAGCCAGACGCATTACTAACTGCAAAACCTGAAAGCGAGATTATCTCGAAAACTGTAATAAATAATGTGCCGGTAAACCGACCATTACTCTTGTCCAGAAAACTAGGAAGGAAAAGGTCTATTGCTGTGCTTGCAGACAACATTTGGCGTTGGGAACTTCAGACAGCTACAAAAAATTCTGATCTTTTTGAGAGATTTATTTTAAATAGTGTTAAATGGCTCAATAATAAAGAAGAACAAAAACAGGTAGCAATCAAAACGACAAAAAAGATATATTCCACGGGAGAAAAAATTGAATTTACAGGACAGGTTTATGATGAATCATTTAATCCTGTTTCTGATGCTGAAGTTAATATCATAATAAAAAGTGGTAAAGAAAATTATAATGTTTCTATGAACTCACTTGGTAATGGACTTTACGACGGATTTCTTGAAACGAAGCAGCCGGGAGATTACGTATTTACAGGATCAGCTAAAATAAATGGGAAAATAATAGGTAAAGATTCCGGCAAATTTAACATCGGTGAAGTTGATATTGAATTTGTAAACACCAGGATGAATTACGATTTTTTGAACTCACTATCACGCACAACAGGCGGTAAATTTTTCTTTCCCGCCAAACAGAATGAGCTATTTGATATTCTCAATAAAAAAGCAAAACAATCTGCAAGTACAAAAATTGAGACAAGTGAATTTAATCTTTGGTCAAACGAATGGTTGATGGCAATTATTATTTTATTATTTGCAATCGAGTGGTTTTTCAGAAAAAGATTTGGCATGTTGTAAAAAAAATAATTTGGGGATATGCTTCCTTCAGTAAATAATTTATTAGATTTTTTTCTTCCATCATTTTGCTCACACTGCCGCACAAAATTAAAAACCGATGAGGAACATATTTGTGCTGAGTGCTTACAAAGAATAAATGTAGCGGATAATGAAAGGAAAGAGTCGGAATTTGGAAGAAAATTCGGGGATAATAAGATTATTTCTGAATTTATTACGCACTTCATATTTGAAAAAGACCGCGGATTACAATCCTTAATCCATTCATTAAAATATAATAACAAATTCAGAATTGGGATTTACCTTGGAAAAATTTTAGCAGAGTCAAATTCAGAGTTTTTTACAAGCAGAAAAATTGACCTTATCGTACCGGTTCCCTTGCACCAACTCAAAAAGGCTGAAAGAGGTTACAATCAGGCACATTATATTGCGAAAGGTATCAGCCGCTTTTCTGGAATCCCTCATAGTGAGAATATCTTAAAAAGGAAAAAATTTACACGGACACAAACAAAACTCAGCTTGTCTGAACGTGAAGAAAATGTTAAAAATGCTTTTAAAAAACGAAGACATGCAAATGTTGAGGGTAAAAATATATTTCTAATAGATGACGTAATAACAACAGGAGCTACAATTAACGAATGCGGGAAAACTCTTCTTAAAAGTGGGGCTAATAAGGTATTTGCCGGTTCAGTTGCACTGGCTGATTAAAATTTGATATCCTTACATCCTTTCGGGTGCATTAACACTCAGTATCGACAAACCATTTTTTAATACAATCTTTGTTGCTTCAGCTAATGCTATCCTTGCTTCTGCCAGGTTCTTTTCTGTGCCTAAAATCCTGCAGAAGGTGTAGAATTTATGGAATGCTGCCGCCAATTCTTCAAGGTAACTGCATATCCTGTGGGTTTCATAAAACTGAGCACTAAGCAAAACTTCATTACTAAACTGATGAAGCTTTTTAAGTAATTGCTGTTCCTCATCCATTGTTAAAAGACTGATATGCTCAACAGATGCCTGAAGCTTTTCTTTTTCTGCCATTTTAAGAATAGAACAAATTCTTGCATGTGCATACTGTAAGTAAAACACAGGATTTTCATCATTTTGTTTTTTTGCAACTGCAAGGTCAAAATTCATATGAGTTGTAATATTTCTCATATTGAAAAAATATCTGACTACATCACTTCCCACTTCCTCAATCAGCTGATCAAGAGTGACATAGTTTGCTTTCCGGGTTGACATTTTTACAACTTCCCCGTTTTCAAGAATGGTCACGAACTGGTGAATCAATACTTTTACTTTTTCCGAATTATAGCCAAGTGAGGAAATTCCGGCCATAACATCAGGATAAGTTGCATTATGATCAGAGCCAAAAAGATCAATTATAAGATCGTAATTTCTTTCAAATTTAGTAATATGATAGGCAATATCCGGAAGCCTGTAAGTCGGTTCCCCAGTTGATTTTATAATTACTTTGTCTTGTTTATCCCCAGAAGAATTATCCTCGCCCATTTCACTAAGCTTCAACCAAACAGCCCCGTCTTTTTCATAAGAAAGATTTTTGTCCTTAAAAATATCTATCAGTTTTTGAATCCTTCCTTCTTCATACAAAGTATTCTCATTAAAAAAGATTTTATGATCTATTTTTAGCAAATGAAGAGTTCTCTTAATATCTTCAAATATTTCTTTTTCAGCAGCGGCTTTAAATATTCCTTCAGGGGATTCTTCTTTTAGTTTATCATTATATTCATCAAATAGTTTTTTTGCTATTTCTTTTATGTATTCTCCCTGATAATAGTCTTCGGGGAAGATAATTTTTTCACCAAGCAATTCCAGGTACCTGTATTTTACCGAATCACCAAGAACTCTCATCTGCCTTCCGGCATTATTAAAATAATATTCCCTGTCAACATCGTATCCAATCCATTCCAGAAGATTTGCTATGGTATCACCACATACAGCATTTCTTCCATGACCAACTGTCAGTGGCCCTGTAGGGTTGGCGGAAACAAATTCTACATTAGCTTTTTTACCCTTAAATTTTTCTGATTTACCGAAACTGCTCTCTTCTGTTCTTATTTCCTTTATTATCTCCCCAACAAATGCCGGCTTAAAAAAGAAATTAATAAATCCCGGTCCGGCAATTTCAATTTTTTCAATAATATCAGGATCAGGTTTTAGATTCTTAATAATTTCATTGGCAATTTCCTTCGGATTTTTTCTCAGCTGTTTTGTTAACAGCATAGCTACGTTGCATGAAAGATCGCCGTGAGTTTCAATTTTAGGAATTTCAAATGTATAATTCTGATCTTTAAGATATGCAAGGCTTTCAGACGCTGTTTCAAAAATTGTATTAAGATATTTTTTCAATTGTTTTTCCGAGATTCAATATAGAAATTGATAAAAAGATTACTACTAAAATATGAATTATTTCTTTTTTGTACCCGATCCCTTTTTAGAGACTTTAGAAGTTTTAGTCGTAGTCTTTTTTGTTGCCATACTTGTGGCCTTTTTGACACCTTTTTTAACTGCATTAGCTTTTTTCGGCGTTTTGGATACAGTACTTTTTTCTTTCCTTGTCTTTACTTTTACCATAGTTGGGTCTTCAATCTTAAGAAGTGGAGCATCGCCCCATAGTTTTTCAAGATTATAAAATGCCCTGGAATCTTTTTTAAAAACGTGAACAACCACATCCACATAATCGAGCAAGACCCAACTCAGAGAACTATATCCTTCACGATGCCAGGGTTTTATTCCGTCGTCTCTAAGTTTTTTATCGATATCATCAGCAATGGCTTTTACCTGTGTATCAGAATCCGCTGAGCATATAACAAAATAATCCGCAAAAGAAGCGATCTTAGATAAATCCATTACCAGTACGTCGAAACCTTTCTTTTCAAACATCTGATCTGCAATTCTTAAAGCAAGTTTTTTTGATTCCAATTTTTCCCTCTTAATTATATGGTTTTAAACTAAAATAATCTTTCCCGATAACTATCGAACAATCAAGTAAATAGTCACTATTTATTTGCTGTACAATATTTTTTTCATCAATACCAAGAGCAGCGGCAACTTTTTTAGCATTTACCTTATTACCTGTTCTGTCAATTACAATCGATTTGTCCATATCAAAAGAAGTATAATTACCGACCTGTACAACATCAAAATTATTATTGCGCAGATACCCTGTAATTTTATCAGCAATTCCTGAAACACCGCAGCCATTCAGCACTTCAACCTGAACAATTGCAGCCGCTTTATTCTGATCTGCCTCTACAAGGTTTTCATTTCCACTAATAATTTTATCAAAAAGGGAGTAACACATAAAAATGATTATTACTCCCAGAAGTACAATAATAAAATTTAGAAATAAATTTGATGAGGAAGTTTTTAGATCTTTCCGAGGTGCCCTTTTAGAGGATTTATTTACCTTCAATTATTCTCGCTTTATTCTCAATTATAATTCAAGTTTCAAAAATATATTCTAATTGTCATCGGATTGATTACTATTCCAGTTATCAAATCCATAACGATTTAGAAACCCAGATCTTCCGCTGAATCCATATCCAAAGCCATAATTTGAATAAGGATTAAAATATCCGCCTGGAATTTGACTGTACTGCAAAACAACATTAACATTTTTTGACGGCCTAAAATTCAGCGATGCATTTCTGATATATATCCCATTTATACTATTCTGAAAATTTTTGCCAAGTGAACTGTACGGTGAATTAATTATACTTGTCTCAAGCTGAAAATTTAGTTTCTTGCTGAATTTAAAAAGCATGCTGTTTGTATAAGACCCAACTGCCAGTCCCTGCCCAGAAAATGTCATATATGACATTTCAAAAGAATGGTGCATCTGGAAATTATCTGAGTTCAGGAATCCAAACAGTGAATGAGAATCGGTTTTAACTATTCCATCATAAACTGATTCAGTTGGAAATCCTGAATCACGATATTGAGCAAAGGTTGTGAAAGTAATAGCTAAAATAGCCAATAACAGCATTTTTTTCATAAACAAACCTTTAATTTGAACCAATATTAAATAAAAGGCGAAATAAAATCAATGTCGTAATATTCGCATACTTACTAACATTTCAATGAATTCGACTTTTTCTGCTCGCTAGCCATGTCGTAATTTTACAAGCATTTCAATTTCAACCGGGGCGTCAATCGGCAGTTCACTTACACCCACAGCGCTTCTGGAATGTTTCCCGTTTTCGCCAAATATTTTACCTAATAATTCTGATGCTCCGTTTGTAACTTTCGGTTGTGCTGTAAATCCGTCTGCACTGTTTACAAAAGCAGTTAGTTTTACTACCTGTTCTATTTTATCCAGATCTCCTATTACACCCTTAATGGCACCAAGACAGTTTAATGCACAAATCTCAGCAGCTTGCCTTCCCTCGTCTTCGCTAACTTCCTTTCCAACTTTGCCTTTAAATTTTAATTCCCCTTTTACAGTAGGCAGTTGACCTGATGTCATTACAAGATCATTCACTTTTATTGCCGGAATATATGCCGCCAGCGGTTTAGCAGCTTCAGGAACAGATAATCCCAATTCTTTTATTTTATCCTCAATCATTTTTTAGTCTCCATTTTTGTTATTTTTAACCGACAAATCTGAAAATAATTACCTAAAGCTAAGGAATAATGAATATGATTGAAAGAAAATTCGGAGAACTGGTTGCGATTATGAGAAAACTAAGGCTAGAATGTCCATGGGATCGGGAGCAAACCAATGATTCTATAAAAGCGGCCACAATTGAAGAAGCATACGAAGTTGTGGAATCTATCGATAACAATGACTACGATGAACTAAAAAAAGAACTTGGTGACCTGCTTCTGCATATAGTGTTCCATTCTATAATAGCAGAAGAAAATCAAAAGTTTAAACTGGAAGATGTAATTGAATCTATAAAAGAAAAATTAATTAGAAGACATCCGCATGTATTTGGTAAGACTGTTGTTAATGACTCCAACGATGTGAAGAAAAACTGGGAAGTAATTAAGATGAAGGAAGGCAGAGATTCTGTGCTGGAGGGAGTTCCTGAAAAGCTTCCATCTTTACAGAGAGCGCACAGACTGCAAGAAAAAGCTGCAAAAGTAGGTTTCGACTGGGAAAAGAAAGAGGATGTCTGGAAAAAGGTAATTGAAGAAATTGAGGAAATGCATATTTCCGAAAAGGAAGAGACACACGAAGAACTTGAAAATGAAATAGGCGATGTATTTTTTGCGATGGTGAATTATGCAAGATTTTTAAACGTAAATCCTGAAAACGCATTAAGAAGAACTAACAAAAAATTTATTAAACGATTTAATTATGTTGAAAAGAAAGTTGCAGAATCCGGCAGAAAAATTAATGAATCCAATTTAGAGGAAATGGATAAATACTGGAATGAAAGTAAAACCCGGAAACTTTAAGTAGGATTATCACCATTATTAAATTTTTCGTACGCGTCTATAATATCTTTTACAAGCCTGTGTCTTACCACATCTGATTTATCAAAATAGACAAAACCAACCCCCTCAATATTGCTCAAAATGTCTTTTGCCTGTACAAGTCCGCTTACACTTTTACCGGGCAAGTCTATCTGTGTTACATCCCCTGTAATTATGGCTTTTGAATTTGCTCCCAAACGTGTTAGAAACATTTTCATTTGCGTATCTGTGGCATTCTGTGCTTCATCAAGAATGACATATCCGTTGTTTAAAGTTCGTCCCCTCATATAGGCAAGCGGAACAATTTCAACAACACGTTTTTCAATATAGCCTTTTAATTTATCGCTTGGCATCATATCATCAAGAGCATCATATAACGGTCTAAGATACGGATCAATTTTTTCGCGGAAGTCACCTGGTAAAAACCCGAGACTTTCACCAGCTTCAACTGCGGGTCTGGCAAGAACAATTTTATTTACAATCCCTTTTTTAAGCGCTGCTACAGCCAGGGCTACTGCAAGATAGGTTTTGCCGGTACCGGCAGGACCAATAGCAAAGCAAATATCGTTTTTATTTGCTGTTTGTAAATATTTAGCCTGCCCGGGTGTGCGGGCGCGTATTGCGTCATTCTTTGTATAGAGGATAACAGAATCAATATCTTTTTCGTCAACAACTTCCTTCCCTTCAACAGTCAGGTCCAGGATTGTTTCAACATCAGAAGATTGTAAACGGCCATTAGTATTTAGAACATATATCATTTCTTTAAATACTTTTTCAATTATCGTTATTTCTTCTGTAACTCCTTTTACAATAACATTATCGCCTCTAACTGTAATGCTGGCATTAAATCTGTCTTCAACTAACTTCAGATTATTATCATTTGAACCTAAAAGGGAAAGCATATCAGCATTTTCCAGGATAATATGTTTTTCAACAGCAGTCATCATTCTCCTATAAAAAAAGAAACCCTTACCACAAAAATATGATAAGGGTTCCCTACGTTCAAGTAAATAGCTAAGCTAAGAAAATATTATTGAACCGGAGCTGGTTTATAATTTCTTCTGATTTTATCGTATTTAGCTTTTTCTGCGTCAGTAAGATTTGGAATTGTAAAAACTTGTTTTGGATAAATCAGATCAGGATTTTTAATTTTATCACGATTAGCTTTGTAAATATTTGGCCATGCAAAACCGTTTCCATAAAAATCTTTTTTCTTAGCAATATTCCAGAGACAGTCTCCTCTAACAACTGTGTAGTCAACTTCTTTCGGAGCTTCTATCCAGTTATCAAGTGCTCTCTGCATATTCTGTACTCTATCATAAAACTGTGGCAATGCAGTAATTTTATTCATTTTAAGTGCATCAAGATCTTTCTGCCTGTCAGCTTTTGGACCTTCTTTCATGTTAATATTTGATTCTAATTCGCTTACAGCTTTTTCAAAGTTGTTAACATCAGCTTGTGTAGCACCAACCATTGCATAAAGTTCGCTCATGCAATCGCCATAGTCCTGTACATTTGTGTTTTTAAGATTGTCAACTTCTGTCTGTAAAGAATTTAATTCTTGTGTCAGACTTTCTTTTTGTGACCTGAGATCAGTCATCATAGCTTCCCACTGATCGCTCGATAAAGTATCCTGTTCGGTTTCCTGAGCAAAAATATTTGCAGAGAAAAACAACAGAATGGCAAATAAGCCTATTAAATATTTTTTCATTTTATTCTCCAATTTCATTTTTAAACTTAAATTCCTAAAAGATTAATTTTCCATTTTTTCCAAGTTAGCTTTAGTTTCTGCTTTTAACTTATTGCATTGTTCAAGTTTAGCATTTTTTTCAGCTATTTGTTTTTCAAGATCTGCCCTCTGATCTTTTAAGGAATTAACCTGAGCTTGTAGAGAATTAACTTCACTTCGTAAGCCATTCAATTGAGCCATTTCAGCGTCACTTACGCCTCCGCACCCGCTTATCATTGCAGTAGATGCAGCAAATACTGCGACTAAAGCAACTGTTCTAACTAACTTCATCACCTTCATTTAGTACCTCCAAGATATTATGAATTATTATACGAGAAAATAACAGTTTAATATTGTTTTCACAAACTCTAAATTAGTTTTTTTAATTTTAAAATCTTTAAAAACTTAATAAACAATAGATTATAATCGTGTAACGCAAAATATGAAATTTTTGTAGTAAAAAATGCTACTTTTATGGTACATTTAAAACTAATCAAAAAAATGATTAAATCAGCCTTTTTTCAACAAAACTTGTGAATTTATTTCCTGCAATAATTAAATGGTCAAAAACTGGAATATTTAGCAATTTTCCGGCATCTACCAGTTTTTTTGTTTGGTTTTTATTTCAACATAATATCAACATTTACGAGGAATGATTCAATAGATCATTGGAATGAAAATAGAACTACATCCTTTGGGTGAGTTTATAATGTATATTCCCAGAGTACGCTTTTCAAATTTGTCCTTTGTAAAGAATTTACATCGGAAATAAAAATTTATAAATTCGAAAATTTCTAAGAACTTAATATATAATCAAAAAATAATTAAATCAGCCTTTTTTCAACAAAACTTGTGAATTTATTTCCTGCAATAATTAAATGGTCAAAAACTGGAATATTTAGCAATTTTCCGGCATCTACCAGTTTTTCTGTAATCGAAATATCCTCCCTGCTGGGTTCAGTATTCCCGCTGGGATGGTTATGTAACAAAATGATACTGGCTGAACTATTCTCGATTGCTGCTTTAAATATTTCTCGTGGGTGAACTACACTTGAGTTCAGGTTACCAATAGATATTACTTCATATTTAATAATTTTATTTGCTGAATTCAAACACACTACAATAAATTTTTCTTTCAATTCATCTTTTAAAAGAGGAATAAAAATTTCTGCAACATCCCCTGGTTTTGTAATCTTTTTTTCAGAAAACCATTTTGATTGTGATTGAATTCTTCTGCCAAGTTCAAATGCCGCCAGTAAAGTAGCGGCTTTATCTTTGCCAATACCCTGAGTTTTTATCAATTTAGAAAAAGTAGTTGAGGCTAATACAGCAAGGTTTCTATTAGAATTTAATAACTCCTGCGCTACACTTATTACTGAATTCCCTTTTGTTCCGGTCCGTAAAAGAATTGCAAGTAATTCTGCATCGGTTAAACTACTAACACCTCTTATAGATAATTTTTCCCTGGGCCTGTCATCAAGTGGAAGATCTTTTACTTTTAGAATATTTCCTCCCCTTTTAATTTACTGGTTTATACCTTTCAATTAATTGGTAAAGACCTGACTGATATTTTAAAATATTCAGATACATATTTACATGCTCATCATTAAAAGAAATGTTATTATGAAACCCTTTCATTTCTTTTTGAGAGTTTAAAATTTTATTTATCCTATCTGTATCATTATTTGAAGAATTTATTGCAGAAAGAATATATTCCGCTGTATCGTAACCGTAAAGGACGTTTCTGTTTGCTTCCATATTTGTCTGTGAAGAAAACTCTCTGTTTAATGTGACATATCCGGGATCTTTATAATCAATGTAAAAATCTGAGGTTATTTTTAAATCATTACTCAGCGTAGTTGAGGTTTCTAATCCTTTAGCAGAAAACCAATCCTGATTTCCATACATTGGAACATACAGACTATCTAAAACAAGGCTTGATAGAATTACCGGTGCATCATTTTTATCAGAGATTGGTGCATAAATTGCTTCAAGAGTGTCCCTGAATACATTTAGCTGATTAATCTGCTGCGTTATCTGAATACTATTAGGAGGGAAAACCTGGTGATCAAGAACGTCGCCCCCTAGCAATTTGTATTCCCTGATAAAGGCATCTGCAAGATTTCCTGAATATCCCAGACTTGAATTTAGCACCGCAACATTATTTTTTCTTTCCACAAAAAACAAATAATCTGCCATAGCCTTACCACGTGCAGCAAATGATGGATTAGCCTGGAAGATATTATTATTCCTGCTGGCCAGTAGATTATCTGTAGCTGTTGGAGAAATTACTTTGATGTTACTTCCCTCAAAAGCATTTCCAGCTGCAATTACTTCATCACTAAATACCGGTCCGATTACAATTTTAAGTGAGGGAATACCTTCAAATTCATCGGCAATGTCTTTAATTCTGTCTTTATCGCGTTTTGTATCTCTGATCAACAAACCGATTTTATTCCCGTGTGTTCTGTTATATCTGGAAACAGCAAACTTAATTCCTTCAAGAATTTCGCTCACAGGTGTTCTACTTTGAAGTTGATTCTCTGAATAATTTAATGGAAGCATTACACCAATTATTGCGGAGCTGGGAGTTATTTGTTTGTTTTTCGAGGCTGCCTCGTACAGTCTTCTTGCTTCAATGCTTTCCGGGCTTGATGGATAATTCCTGAACACTTCTGAAAATATCCGCAGTCCATCAATTGTATTCCCATTATACACGTAAGATTTCGCAAGCAATAATAATAAATATGCTTTTACTTTTTTAGAAGAAGCAGAATTATAAAGCCCCTGAATATCATCCGGATTTAAATAATTTGCAGATAATTTTTCTCCAATAGATTTTGCTTCCTTTAAATATGAAGCTGATTCAGATTCAGCTATTATCAAATCAATTTCTTCAAGTGCACTATTATATTCTCTTTGTTCTATATAGGCTTTTGTAATTACAATCCGGGCCTCATCTGCATATTTGCTGTCTGCATAAAAATTAAGGAACTGGTTTAATGTACTGATTGCATCGCTATACTGTCTGATTGCAAGCAGACTTTTCCCTTTAAACAAAAAAGAGGCTGTTGTTTTGGAGTTGAAATCATTTTCTCCAATGATCTGGTCAAATAATGATATTGCCTGAGAATAATTTCCTGAATTGTAAAAATTCATTGCCGATTGGAATTCTCTATCAACTTTTTGATTTAATCCCTGACTATATACGGAGGAAATTATAAATAAGAGTAAAAATAAAATTTTTGACTTAACCATTGTTAACCTTGTTATTTTCAAGAGCAGTTGATGCATTCTTTTTGCCGGTTATTGCAAATTTATTCTCCGGATCTAATTTTAGAGCCATATCAAAATATACAATAGCGTCTTTAGGTTTTTTAGCCTGATAGCAGGCTTCACCCAAATTTGCATAAATTTCAGAAGATGCTACTTCTGTAAGTTCAATATATTTTAAGAAATTTTCTTCAGCTTTTAAAAAATCACCGGATTTTAAATAGATTTTTCCAGCCCACTCTCTAACAGAAGCATCATTTGGATTTAACTTCTTAGCCTTTTCAACCGGAAGAATTGCGTGGGCATACATTCCTAAATGATAATAAGAGATTGCAAAAATAAGACTTAATTCCCAAAAATTTCCATACAGTAGTTCAGCTTTCTTGGCAAAAGATAGAGCACTTTCAAAATTTGTTAATTCAATTTCTATTTTGGCCATATAAAGGTATGCTTCGTGCAATAATTCGGAATGTTCTTCAACAGAGATGAAATTTAATAAATTGATCTTGGCCATTTCATATTCTTCCAGCATAAAGTTGGAGTAGCCAAGAAAAAATGAAACTATCGGTTCTTCTTCTGGCGGGATAAAACTCAGAACATCATTAGACTCTTCCCACATAGAGTTCCTGAGCAGAAATTGTCCTAGATATAACCTTACTTCTTTATTTTCCGGATCAGTAATTAAGAAATCTTTAAGTAGCTGTATTGCTGAAGTAGTTTTACCCAGTAATTCATAAAGATCGGCCAGTAGTAAATAAGGCTCTGTATTTTCAGGGTGTTGATCAATTAATGATTTATACACCTGTATAGCGTGCAGGTGTTTCCCCGAAGTCTCGAAATCTCGAGCCTGCTTAATTTTATGATCTATCCTGTATTTTGTTTCTGTTTTTTCTATTCCCATTCTATTGTTGCCGGAGGTTTGGAACTGATATCGTAGACTACTCTGTTCACTCCCCTTACTTTATTTATTATTTTATTAGAAACCTGTGCAAGAAAATCTGTATCAAACTTAAACCAGTCTGCCGTCATTCCATCTGTTGAAGTAACTGCTCTTAAAGCGAGTACATTTTCGTAAGTTCTGGCATCACCCATTACACCCACAGTTTGAACCGGGAGTAAAACGCAAAAGGCCTGCCATATTTTATTATATAACCCTCCGCTTCTAAGTTCAGAGATAAAAATATCGTCAGCCTCGCGTAAAATGTCAAGTCTCTGTTTTGTGATATCTCCAAGTAGTCTTACAGCAAGTCCTGGGCCGGGAAATGGATGCCTGTCTATAAAATTCTCAGGAATTTTCAATTCCCGTCCTACGTTTCTTACCTCATCCTTAAATAATTCTCTGAATGGTTCAATAAGTTTTAGATGCATTTTTTCGGGCAATCCACCCACATTGTGGTGTGTTTTAATAGTTACAGAAGCACCCTTTACAGAGACGGATTCAATAACATCCGGATACAGAGTTCCCTGGACCAAAAAGTCCACCTGATCATATTTTTTTGCTTCTTTTTCAAAAACTTCGATAAAAGTATTCCCAATGATTTTTCTTTTCTTTTCAGGATCAGAAGTTCCTTCAAGCCTGCCCAGGAATAATTCAGATGCATTTATATTTTTTACATCGAGGTTTAATTCTTCATTAAAGACTTTTTCAATCACAGAGCTTTCATCTTTTCTCATTAAGCCAGTGTCGATATGAATACAAATTAAATTTTCTCCAATCGCCTTTTTCACTAGTACTGCAGCAACAGTTGAGTCTACACCACCACTTAACGCACAAATTGCCTTTTTATTTCCAATTTTTTCTTTTATTCCTGAAATTGAATCTTCAACAAAATTATGAGATGTCCAGTCTGCAGAACATTTACAAATTTCAAAAAGGAAATTATTTATGATTTTGGTGCCTTCTTCACTGTGTACAACTTCAGGATGAAATTGGACTCCATAAATATTTCTGGATTCATTTGAGATTGCACAAATTGGTGTTGAATTTGAAACTCCATTAACAGCAAATCCTTCCGGAACTTCTGTGACATAATCTCCGTGGCTCATCCACACTGTAGATTTCTTCTTTACATCATTAAATAATCTTGTAGAAGTACCAGAAATTTCAAGTTCTGCTTTTCCGTATTCCCTGTCATCTGCGGGTTTAATTTCGCCATCAAAATTTTTACAGATTATGTTGAATCCGTAGCAGATGCCCAGGAGTGGAATTCCAAGTTTTAGTATTTCATTTTCTAATTGCGGAGCATCATCGTCATACACACTCATTGGTCCACCGGAAAGAATTATTCCAATGGGGTTTAACTCTTTAACTTTTTCCAGTGTTATTGTATGAGGATGAATTTCAGAATAGACATTGGCTTCTCTAACACGCCTAGTAATAAGCTGTGTAAATTGTGAACCAAAATCTATGATAAGGATCGTTTCTCTTTTATGCATTTATTTTAGGATGGGGTTTTAAAACAGAAACAAAATCCTATATAAGGATTTTGTTTCTGTAAAGGAATTCATTAAAATTTACGGATATTCGGAATCAAATAACTATTTATTGACCGATCTGCTTTTTGTATGCTTCGCTGTCCAGCAGATTATCCAGATCGCTCATATTGTTGATCTCTACTTTAACCATCCAGCCTTTTCCATAAGGATCAGAGTTAACTAATTCCGGACTATCAGCTAATTCACCGTTGATCTCGGTGATCTTTCCGCTGCAAGGTCCGAATAACTCACTCACTGTTTTAACTGCTTCAATGGTTCCGAAAGATTCACCAATTTTTATTTCTGAAAGATTCGGATCGATATCAACAAAAACTACATCACCAAGTTCGCCCTGTGCGTACTCTGTTATTCCGATTGTTCCAATATTTCCTTCCACAGATATCCATTCATGATCATTTGTGTATTTCAATTTCGAAGGGAAGTTCATTTTTACCTCAAATTTTTCTATTTATAGTAAATCCGGGATTTATCCCCAAATAATAATTAATAACGCCACTAACTTAAGACTAAAACTTAAAGTTTTCCAGAAACCCTGTATCAAAATTTCCTGATACAAATCTTTCATCTTCCAGAACTTTCTGATGAAATGGAATCGTAGTTTTGATACCTTCGACAGTAAACTCTTCCAGTGCTCTCTTGCCGCGTGCAATTGCGTTGGGCCTGTCTTTTCCCCAAACAATCAATTTTGCAATCAGTGAATCATAAAAAGGAGGAATTGTATACCCTTCGTAGGTATGAGAATCAACACGAACTCCGTAACCACCAGGAAAATGCAAAGATTCAATTCTACCCGGCGAAGGTCTGAAACCCTTGGAAGGATCTTCAGCATTTATTCTGAATTCAATGCTATGCCCAACTGGCTTTTGCGGCAGGGTATCAATTTTTTCACCCGCAGCTACAAGAATCTGTTGGCGGATAAGATCAACATTATAGACAAATTCAGTTACCGGATGTTCAACTTGAATCCTAGTATTCATTTCCATGAAGTAGAAATTCTTATGCTTATCGAGGAGAAATTCAATAGTACCGGCACCTTCATAATTTACAGATTTTACACCCAGAATAGCCGTCTCACCCATTTTGTCTCTAATAGCCTGATCAATTGCAGGTGATGGAGATTCTTCAATTAATTTTTGATGCCTGCGCTGCACTGAACAATCTCTTTCTCCGTAATGATATGCATTGCCAAACTGGTCGCCCATTACCTGTATTTCAACATGCCTCGGGTTCTCAATAAATTTTTCTATATAAACTGCCGGATTGCCAAATGAAGCTTCTGCTTCAACAGCCGCAGTCTGGAATGCCTTTTCAAATTCTGAATCTTCCCATACGACTCGCATTCCCTTTCCACCGCCTCCTGCAGAGGCCTTAATAATTACCGGGTATCCTACCTCTGCAGCAATTATTTTTCCTTGTTTTTTATCAGTAACTACTCCGTCGCTTCCGGGAATAACCGGAACTCCATTTTTCCTCATCGTATCTTTTGCAAAGGATTTATCACCCATCGCATTTATCATTTTAGGAGATGGCCCTATAAATTTAATATCTGATTCCGCACAGATCTCAGAAAAATTTGCATTTTCTGCCAGGAAACCATACCCCGGATGAATAGCATCCGCACCTGTAATCTGGGCTGCTGAAATAATAAGGGGAATTTTTAGATAACTTTCCCTGCTTGGGGCAGGTCCAATACAGACGGCTTCGTCTGCAAAAGTTACGTGAAGTGAGTCTTTATCTGCTTCTGAATAAACTGCGACAGTTTTTATGCCTAGTTCTTTACAGGTTCTGATAACACGTAGTGCAATTTCACCACGATTAGCAATTAAAATTTTATTAAACAATTTTTCCTCAAAGTCTTGAGTAAAGTTAGCTGGTCTGAATTAAAAACAGAGGCTGATTATATTCAACCGGCTTTCCATTTTCAACTAATATTTTTACAATTTTCCCGCTGGCATCCGATTCAATTTCGTTCATAAGTTTCATAGCTTCAACTATACAAAGCACAGCACCTGATGAAACCGAATCTCCAACCTGAACATATGCATCTGAGTCAGGTGCTGGAGCCCTGTAAAATGTACCAACTATAGGAGATTTTATTTCGTGTACATTGTCAGCTTTTTCTTCATCCTTCTTTTCTTCTGGTGCGGGTGCTTGTGCTGCAGCAGGAACCTGTTGCATAGCAACATTAGCAGGTGTCATAAACTGATGACTTTCAATCTGATTGGAGTGAAGATTTTTACCAATCTTAACTCTTAAACCTTCTTCTTCTACCTCAAGGTCAGTTATGTTATCGGTAGTATTTACAATCTTTATAAGTTTTTTAATAAGGTTTAAGTCCATTTTATCCTCTTGGTTTTAAGATTTAACTCTTTCAACGTATCCGCTTATTCGCGTATCAACTTTAAGAACATCATCAACGTTTATGAAAAGCGGAACATTAATAGTAGCACCGGTTTCAAGTTTTGCTGGTTTAGTAGCACCAGTTGCGGTATCACCCCTAAATCCAGGTTCTGTTTCCACAACTTTTAACTGTACGAAAATCGGAGTTTCAACATTGATGATTTCTGTACCATTAAAAAGGATTTCAACTTCCATACTTTCTTTCAGGAAATTTACTCCATCGCCAAAATATTCTACAGGTACATTTATTTGCTCATAAGTTTCGTTATCCATGCACACTAAAAAATCGCCTTCTCTATAAAGATACTGGTATTTTCTTCTTTCCACACGCACAACTTCAACGCCTTCGCCTGCCCTGAAAGTATTATCAATTACTTTTCCTGATCGCAGATTTTTTAATGTACTTCTTACAAAAGCACCGCCCTTGCCGGGTTTTACGTGTTGGAATTCTACTATTGTATAAAGATCATTTTTAAACTTAATGATCAGCCCGTTTCTGAAATCTGAGGTATCTGCCATAAATTTTAATTTTTGAAAGATTTTTAAGATAGTTATTTAATAAACAGACAAAAAAAATAGAACAATAAGGCCTGAAAGTCAAGAATTGAAATTACTAAGAATTGGTAGTTTTTTAACAAAAACTGATAAAAAATGGCCTAAAAATGACAAAAACCGTAAGAAATCTTACGGTTTTAAATCCTGAAAACATTAGATAATAATATCAGTTAAGCTGTACTAAATATTTTTGGACATCTCTTGCTGCAGCAGAATTTTCATAGTCTTTTTTAACTTTATCAAAGGACTCTTTGGCTTCCTTATTTTGCCCAGCTTTCATATAGTTGATACCGGCTTTGAGCAAATATTCAGCATCCAGAACATCCTGGTCAGATGTGTGGGCGGCTTTTGTGTACATTTCTGCTGCTTTTTCAAATTCTTTTTTAGAAACAAAATATGCACCTTGTCCGGCGTATGCTGTAGCTTCATACATACTAATGCTTCCACTATAATCACTATAATATTTGTAAGCATCATCCATTTTATTCTGGAAACTATACGCATTCGCAAGATATATCTTCGCAGTTTCACCATTTTCAGTGCTACCGTATTCATCAACAATTTTTTTAAGTCCAATTATAGGTGTGCCGGGTCTCCCCTGTATCGCTTCCATATAATTACCTGAATCATACATATTCATTACGCGCGAAAGCTCCACGCCTGCTAATTGGTTTTGCTGACTTTTATGTTTTACATAAAAAATTGCAGCAAGAATTACTACCACAAAAATACCACCATACAGTATTACACGCTGACTGTTTTGTTCAAAAAAGCTATAAGCTTTATAATAGGTTTCTACAAGTTTATCCTGTTTAATTTCTTTTTTGGACAACTTTTTCTTTTTTGTGAGCATTTCTTTTCCTTTTATCTGAAAATTCTTTTGTTTTTATAGTCTTATTTATACAAGACTACTAATTTATAACAAAATTAGTCAATCTTCCATAAAATTTTAAAGAAAGTGTACGCCCGGAAGGATTCGAACCTTCAACCACCAGAACCGGAATCTGGCATTCTATCCAATTGAACTACGGGCGCGTGTAAAAAGTGCTGAATTTAGAACTTATTTCAACGGTAAAATTACTATTAATCAGAATTAAATGAAAAATTACTTAATACCTGGATTAGCATTTTTAATAGACACCTTTAATAGACAATTATTTCCATTGAGCGAAGATAATTTATGCTTAGTCTAAAATATATTTGCTTACCCTATATTATTTAACACTTTACACCATAGGATATTAAAATCTTAGAATAAATTTTAAATGATAAAGGGGGAGGAAAACCCTTCAGTATTCTTTTGCTTGTGTCCTTTCCCCCCCTTTATCGACGATAAAATAATTAGGTGTATATCAAAAACTATATCAGCTCGGCCACCCAAAAGAAAATTTTTCAGAATATACAATTCTCTCTCGACATCTTCAGATATAGAGCAAACCGTAAACGAAATTTAAAAAAGATATTGTGATTCCAGTCAGAGGAATTCGTATCAGAATAGACTAATATAATTTTTGATATTAAAATCGCTTTCAGAGGTTATAAAACTTCCGCAAACAATGATTTTTGTCTGAAACTTATTGAACAGTTTATTCTAAGAATATGGAAATCTTAAAGAAGATTAATTTTTTGCAATATCAGGAAATAATAGTAATATTATTAATACAAAGCTTAATTTAATTAATTTTTTATTATAGATATTATACTTAATGAGAGGATTAATGATTCCAAATAGAACAAATCCAGTTAAAAGATTAATATTCGTTGCATTATCATCCTTGATATTGTTTGTTATTATGTACTTGATGACGAATAATTCAAATAATATGGCATTCCATAATTTTATGAAAGACAATTTCGGTATGACAAATAAATGGTCCACTTCTTTTGGTCCAAAATGGTTCGTAGACATATGCAGGAATGTTTCTGCTTTAGGTGGTCATATTGATTTTATATTAATTGTAGGATTTGTCTCAAGCTTCCTTTTTTTTCTGAGGGAAAGAAAAATATTCTTTGAATTTTTGATAACAATAGGCGGCGCTATTATTATATTATTCATTCTAAAATTTACAATGAATAATAACAGCCCAGATTATTTATTGAATATTTTATTTAGTGACGGATTTGGATTCCCTAGCGGACATGCCTTAATTTCGCTCGTTCTTTATTCATCCTTAGCAAAATATTCCGGCAGAAAATTAATCTATACAAAAGCACGTTATGTTATTTATATTTTTGCAACAATATTAATTACTTTAATTGGTTTAAGCAGGCTATTTACTTCACATACCTTGACAGAAGTAATAGCAGGGTGGAGCGCTGGATTGTTCTGGCTTTCAATTGTTAATTATATATTCAGAAAAAATAGTGCCCGTTGGAAAAGGATCTGACTGGGAGATAATTTAGCCGTATTATCTATCTGATCACACCCAATCGACACACTAGATTTTAACAGTAATACAACAAAAAGACAATTATTATTGCATTAATCTAAGACAATACTCCAGTAATGAACCTTATACATTCATAATTAATAAAGATCGTAGTTACTAGTATTTTTCGTCAAATTAGCTTAAAAAAATCATTACATTTAAAGTATAGAATTGTGGGTTAGGGGAACCGCAACAATTTTCCTTCTAGACGACCGTTATAAATCTTTGTCCCCCCATAGATATAAGCTACTTAAATTATACAGGAAATAATTTTGCTAAATAGTGTCAAATATATTGCGCTAATTATTTTAATTTTTCTGCTGGTTTTTAATAATGTACTAACCAGTAAAATAGTAGACAAGGGGAAACACATAAAAAATAATAAATACTTTGTCAGCATTATTTCCTCCCCCGTTAAACATCATATTTCTCAAATACAAATGCTTTCATCAAATCGTGGATTTGCCACCGGATCATATTTCCTGGAATACAACGGTAAAGATTGGAACCTGTCACAACATACAGAAGTGCTGAACAATATTTTTTGTTTTTATGCTGAGACAAGGGACAATATTCTACTAGCAAAGATTTTGAATCCTTTAAGTGAAAGTGAATTGTATTCCTATAACGGCAAAGACATTAAAAAATTGCCTCACCCTTTCGGTAACACAATTACATCTTCTTTTGTAACACCCAAAGGTAAAATCTGGATTGGCGGAGACAGAGAGATAGCATTTTATGATGGCAAGTGGCATAATTTACCTTTCCCCCGAAGTCTAACCAGAGTCGGTCAGATTTTTGCCAATGATAATAATGAAGCCTGGATAAATACTCTTGATGGGAAATTATTCTATTACAGCAATAATAAGTGGACACAGTATCTAAGTGAAGAATACATAAAGAGCATTGATTTCAAAAACATAAATAACGGAATCATTCTGGCCGGTAATAAGATACTTAATTTATCTAATTTTTCTGCATCATTAATTGAAAGTGATCCTATCTTAAGCAAGGCTTTAAGCATTTATTCAACCTCTACCGGCTCTATCTGGCTGATCGGAACAGAGGGATTAATTGTCCATTACAAAGATAAGACTCTCGAAATAATTCCATCAGGCGTCAAGGTAAAATTAAATTCATTATCGGTTGTAGCCGATAACGAAATTTGGATAGGCGGTGACTATGGAACTATTTTAAAAATCGCCGACAAAGAAACTCCGGATAAAGGTAAAAAAGGACTAAGCTTTATTAGTATTCTACCAGTACCATATGCCAGGAATCTTGACGATCAGTATGGTGTTGCAATTGAAGATTTGGATAATGATGGTTTCAAGGATATATACATTGTTTGCATCTTTAATCCCAATAGCCTTTATATGAATAACCTCAAAGATTCATCTGATGCACGGAAAGAAACGGAATTCTCATTCAGTGAAGAATCTGTTATCAGGAATGTATCGGGCGTGGTACCAAAAGAAAAAAGTGACAGCTATACAAAACTACAACTGGGTGCAGGTGTAGCTGATATTGATAATGACGGTGACCAGGACATTTATATTTGCAGTCTGATAGATAAAAACAAACTGCTATTAAATGATGGCAACGGTTATTTCAGAGATGTATCAAAACAATCAGACAGAGGAATTGGTGATATAAAAGACAGAACTAACGCGGTTGCCTTTTCCGATATTGACAACGACGGCGATCTGGATTTGTTCATCACGAATGAATATTCAACAAACAGACTATATGAAAATAATGGAAACGGCTTTTTTCACGAAATAACTAAAGAAGCAGGGCTTAGCAGTATAGGTGGCTCTATGGGTGCATCTTTTGCTGATGTGAATAATGACGGCTTACAGGACCTTTGTGTTGCTAACTGGGCAAGGAAAAATAATTTTTATAAAAATGTCACAAAAGATGGCGAAATAAAGTTTATCGAAGTATCTGAAACTGCTGGCACAGGTGGAGATCCTTCTACTAAAAGTAATGCAGTCGTTTTTGCTGATTTTAATAACGATGGACTACTGGATCTGTTTATAACAAACCGCGGAGCCTCAAACAGGCTATATAAGAATATCGGACACTTTAGATTTGAAGATGTTACTGAAAACACGATTGGACTGAAAAGGATGCAATCTTATGGCGCGGAATTCGGAGACTTTGACAATGATGGTTTTCTTGAATTATACGTCGCTAATGTCGGCAAAAATAATATGATGGAAAATTCTTCCGAGGGAACCTTTTCGGATGTAACTTTCAGCAGCGGAACTGAAGCTAGTAACTATTCAACGGGCACATCAATTGGCGACCTTGATAATGACGGGGACCTTGATCTTTATTGTGGAAGTTTTACCGGTGGCTCAAGTAGTTTGTTTATTAATAAGACAGATAATAATAACTTTATTACAATTCAGCTTGAAGGTACAAAAACAAACAGGGATGCTATTGGCGCTGAAGCCTGGTTATATAAAGCAGGTCACATCAAGCAAAAAAAGTACTTGCTCGGTTATCGCCAGGTTTTAAGTGGAACGGGTTATTGCTCACATAACACAAAAGAAATACACTTTGGTACCGGCGGAAATAATTCCGTTGATATTTTAATTACCTTCCCGGCAAAAAGCAAAGAGAAAATACTTTTAGGCATACCATCTGGCTCAAGACTCTTTATTTCGGAAGAAACGGGCTTTGCAAAATCTTTTATATTTTTTAAAAAATCACTGACCAGATTTTTTATTGACACCGAGATACGAAGCGAAATGATGAAATATTTGCTTGCATTTATTTTTATAGCTTTTTCTATTATTAGAGGCAAAGAAAAATACAAATGGAATTTCCGTTACATTTTTCTATCCCATAGTATCGGACTTATAATTTTTTCTACCCTGATATTACTTTTTATTCACAGGGAATTTTTTCTTTCAACAATACTTCCATTGTTATTTATAATTGTCTACCTGGTTGTTGTTCGCTTGATTTTCGAAAGGGTAATTCTTGAAAAAAGGATTAAGGAGGATAGAGAAAATACGAGAAATAAAATCGCCAGAGATCTACACGATGATCTTGCTTCGACCATTAGCGGAAGCAAATTATATCTTGAAGTGTTAAATCAGTCTGTTAACACAGACACAAACTCAAAGAGAATTCTTTCTCAGATCAGTAGTCAATTATCAGAGGCATATGAAAATATATCTGATATTGTCTGGGCAATATCTCCTTCACATGATTCATTAAAGGATCTAATAGCCAGAATCAGGTTCCATATTAGAGAAAGTTGTAATGCGAACAATATTTCTTACAGAAATATTTCAAATATAGAGGAAAAAGACATTGAGATTTCTGACGAAATAAGGCGAAACATTTACTATATATTTAAGGAAGCCTGCCATAACGCATTAATCCATTCAAAAGCTACTGAAATAACTCTGACAACAACTTTCACCGAAAAAGTACTAAAAATTCAGCTTGAAGATAATGGTAAGGGTATAGATGATAAGACATTACAAATGCATAAAAGTGATGCTACAATTCTGGGTTCACTGCATGGAAATGGATTAAAAAATATTACAAAAAGGGCAGCAGAGATTAGTGGCGTTATGGATATTTCATCACATCCGGAAATTGGGACTGCAATTTCTTTGACGATAAAAATGACTTAAACGGGCTATTGTCTATCGCCTTATTCATTATATTTTGGAATAAATAAAAACGCAGGACTATGTCAATAAAAGTTGCAGTAATTGAAGATCATAAGGCTTTCAGAGAAAGTATTGTCTACTTACTCAAGAATTCCAAAGGGTTTTTACATAATGGAGATTTTGAAAGAGTTGAAGAATCTTTTGAAATGAACCAGGAACCTAATGTAATTTTACTTGATATTGAATTACCCGGTATTAGTGGAATTAAAGGAATACCACAGCTTAAAGAGAAATACCCCGAAGCAAGTATTATTATTTTAACAGTTTTTGAAGACAATAAGAATGTTTTTGAGGCCATCTTAAATGGAGCAGATGGATACCTGCTCAAAAAAAGCTCCCCTGATTTAATATTAAAAGCAATAACGGAAGTAACTGAAGGCGGTGCACCTATGACCCCAACTATTGCTAAACAAGCTCTCGGTTTATTTAAGAGTCATTTACCTGCTAAAAACGAAAATAATACTTTAAGTGAAAGAGAATCAGAGGTCTTGAATTTAATAGTTCAGGGGTTCGGCAACGATGAAGTAGCAAAGAAATTGTTTATAAGTCCATTGACAGTAAAAAACCACATAAGACACATCTACGAAAAACTACACGTTCATTCAAGAGCACAGGTTGTTTCCAAGGCTATTAAAGAAGGCCTGGCAGAATAAGAAAAAGCTCACACTTATCATTCCCTATACCAAATAAGCCATTCGGGCTATTGAATACAGGCAATTTTAGACTTAAAATTAAAATGAATTTAAAGTAACGTTGAACAGTTTTGATCAGGGGGGATAGAACTGAGCCGGAAGAAATTCCGGTTCTCTTATATTAATATCAAATTATTCTAATATGATTTGAATAAATCCAGGCTTTATTGTTATAATATATTTCTACACGATAGGCACCTTTTTTTTCAACAACAAAACTTGCTTCATTAGATTCAACGGAATCTATTTTCTTTCCATTAAAGATTAATCTTATTTCAGCTTTTTCAACAGGAAGAATTACTTTTAATTTTATTTTGTCTTTAGCTTCTATTGAATCCCCAAGCCCATAAGTTTTACCATCAGCCTCTCCCCAAAATCTGAATCCCTTTGAATCACTGTGATAATCATTAGCAACAAAACTATTTCCATAAGCAAGTGCGGAATAAATAACCTCTTTTGCCTTTTGAATTTTATCCGGACTATCGCCAATATTTATTTCTTCGTTTATTAAAATGTGTGTTCGAATCGATTTAAACAAAACCTTGTAAGGAAATATTTCAACTTCAAGAAAACCAAGTAAATTGTATTTATGTGCATGAGCATCAACACCACCAATTGCTACTACTTTTCTTTTTTGATTAATTTCATCCCATTTTTTTAATGTTTCTTCCGGAGGAGCAATAATTGATTTGAGAGGATGCATAAAGGCCTGGTATTTATTTTCTTCAGTGAGATTTTCCATCCACTCAGACATATGATTCCAAATCTCAATTCCGTTAAATTCTTCAATTTCCCATTCCTGCCAGGGATATGGCGGATGTTCTTTCATATGCGTCCGCTTCTCGTGTGGATGAGCTAAAAAACCAATCCCTCCCTTCTCCTTCACCATTTTTACATATTCCTTTGCTGAAAGCCTTGTTGAAAAAGCATCCTCAATTCCAAATGCCAGGTAATGATTCTTATTTTCTTTATCATTAATCTCGCAACCTACAAGAAGCAAAGTATTCCCGTACCATTTTTCGTAACCTTCTTTTAGTGCTCGTAAAGTATTGTGATCTGTAAGTGCAATAAAATCCAAACCGACTTCATCAGCAGCTTTTGCAATATCCGGCACGTCCCCTGAACCATCGGAGAAAGTCGAATGCATATGTAATGCACCTACGTATTCGTACATAAAATATTAATTGGGAAATTGTATAATTAACCTGAGGGAAAAATAAAGTATTACCCGGCCTTTTGCCAGAAATAATATTTAAAATCTTGTAGTCAAATCAATAAAAAATCTGCTAAAAGTATTGGAATTTTCAAAAACGCCTTCATAGTTAATAGTAAAATTCAGGTTTCTTAAAATCAAGAAAGAAAGATCGGCTGAGAATATATCCTGAATTGTCTTACTATCAAAAGAAGTATAACTATACTGTAGTTTCCTGTAACCAATAGACATATCTATATTATCGGTTATATACTTGTTTAATTTAAAACCGAAGTCACTACCATCAACATAACTGCTGATAATTTTTGTATATGATAGTGAAGGTGAAATATCAAGCATCGGGATCCCTGAATAACTTATATACCCGCCATAGTTGCGGCTTGGTTTTAAATCCCCCTGCCTGTACCTGTAGCCTGCATTTAGTCCCAGAAACATCCTGTTAAACGGTCTGAAGTTAGCATTAAGCCGGAACCCCTGCCGCATTTCATTCTGGAATAGCGTGTCAATCAAAAATTTATATGTCTCATAATAAATAACATTCTTCCGTGTATCATATGTTGCAGATAAAGAAAATGCATTGCTAGGAGCAAACCTTATAGATAAGTAAAGACTTGTAAGATCGAAAGTGTTTTTTATTACACCTTTTTCTTTTTTAAAGAGATCAATTTCTGAGGATAAAAACAGCCTTATCATCGGAATTATTGAATTAGTATGCTGAAAATAAAGATACCTTCTGTCAGTACTCATATTGTTCATCTGCTGGAAAACTGCTACAGCATTATCCATGTACCCATCTCCCATCTTATTTTTTATGCCTGCATAACCTCCAAACTCAAACAGTTTAATATTGTAACTGTAATCATTAAAATTTGGCCTTGAACCGATCATAAATCCCGTATAAATATTTCCGAATTTTCTGTCGACCTGTAGTCCGTCAACAGCACCAATATTACTTACCCTTGGATTAATGTGTCTGCCCATCCAAAATGTTGTTTTATTATCCAATCTATAAGAGAGAGTAAAATCATAAATTTTAAGGTTATTATTCAAATTAGTTTTTATGTCAGACCAGCTGTTCGCATTGTATGCAAATACAATATAATTTGAGAATGAAAATTTTTCGCTCAAATCATTATTATAGTTAAAGGAATATCTCCACCTCTGTAGGTCTGCAGAACCCTCAATATTTGAAACGCTTGAAATTGACTGAACCGATAGTCTCCCATTATATGAAGACGGGTAATACCGGCCTGTTTTATTTGTAATTTGTACAGCAGTCACTGTTTTTGTTACTATATTTGTATCTGCTCTTATACCTGCAGTTGTATCTTTTACCATTGCGACGTTTTCCGGTTTGCTCATTTCTTTCAATTCATAAAAAGCGTAGATTATATTTTTATCATTCAGTGAAATGGTTGATATTTTTTCACCGGCGCATGACTTGCTTGAAATAAATTTTATTTTTACAACAGGGACTAATTTATTTTTTTCTTTTATATACAAAGTATCCCCAGCGGTTAGTCCGTCCGTATTTTTAAAACTTACGTATACATTTTGCGATGATTGGTAGGTTATTTTTCCCATTTTTGAATTTATAGTTACAGTGTTCTGTGCATAGGAATTTATTGACTGAACCATGCATATTACAGCCGGTAGTAAAATTAATTTTAGGATTGTATGTTTCATATCAAATTTTCTTTTCATTTATATTATCATTCTCTTCCTGTTGGATGACACGAGTAACAATCTTCATTCTGATGATGATCGCTTTTATGACACACTGCATTGCAGGTATGTGACATAAAATTATTTTGATTTCTGTGACAATCAGAGCAGGCGTTCCATCTCCCGTTATGTTTACCAGAATAAATCGGGAAGTACTGATTGTCATGATCATAAGTTGCTGGCACCCAGGCATTTGAATTATGACATTGCGTGCAGGTAGTTGGGAAATTCGCCGCGGCATGATTAGGATTAGTAGTACCATCATAATTTGATTTATGGCAGCTGTAACAATCCGTTGAAGTACCCTGGTAACCATTACTGTGGCAGGAAGCACAGGAAACTGTTTTATGGCTACCTGTTAATGGGAACCCTGTTGAGTTGTGATCAAATGTCGCAGATCCCCAGGAAGTTGTTGAATGGCACTGTTGACATGTTGTCGGAAAACCCTGTGCAACGTGATTTGGATCAGTCGTACTTTCATAATTTGATTTGTGACAGCTATAACAATCGGCAGATGTACCC
>Ga0210095_1000063_pt1 | contig 43208 bp, 37 predicted proteins | sample China_Galinas_PW_FD_184861 | JGI IMG/M metagenome (GOLD analysis project Ga0210095, IMG submission 184861) | Wetland microbial communities from San Francisco Bay, California, USA, that impact long-term carbon sequestration - China_Galinas_PWA_D1... | ecosystem: Environmental > Aquatic > Marine >...
CCCCGCCCGCCGCCGCGAGTGGCAGAATCTCCGGGGCTCGGCGCCGTGTGGCTATTTTTCGAGGCGGGCGATCAGGCTGGAGGTGTCCCAGCGGCTGCCGCCCATGGCCTGTACTTCGGCGTAGTAGCCGTCGACGATGCGCGTGAGGTCGAGCCTGGCGCCGTTTCGGGCCGCCTCGTCGAGGGCAATCGCCAGGTCCTTGCGCATCCAGTCGACCGCGAACCCGAAGTCGAACTTGCCTGCGACCATCGTCTCCCAGCGATTTTCCATCTGCCAGGACTGTGCGGCGCCTTTCGAGATCGATCCGATCACTTGCGCCGGGTCGAGCCCGGCCCGCTTCGCGAAATGCAGTCCCTCCGCAAGGCCCTGCACGATGCCGGCGATACAGATCTGATTGACGGCCTTGGCCAGCTGGCCGCTGCCGGCCGGTCCGATGCGCGTGATCGCCTTCGCGTAACAGTCCATGACGGGCACGGTGCTTTCGAACACATCGGACTCGCCGCCGACCATGATCGTCAGCTGGCCGTTCTCGGCGCCGGCCTGGCCTCCGGACACCGGCGCATCGAGGAAGCCGACGGACCTGGCGGCGGCGGCCGCGTGCAGCTCGCGCGCCAGTGCCGCCGACGCCGTGGTGTGATCGACGAGGACCGCGCCGGGCGACATGGCGTCGAGCGCTCCGTCGTCTCCGAGTATCACCGCGCGCACGTCTTCGTCGTTGCCTACGCAGACGAAGACGACGTCGGCATCGCGAGCAGCGGCGCGGGGCGTGGGAGCCGACGTGCCGCCGTATTGTCCGCACCAGCGCTCTGCTTTCGCGGTCGTACGGTTGTAGACGACGACGTCGTGGCCGTTCTCTTGCAGGTGTCCCGCCATGGGATAGCCCATGACGCCGAGTCCGACGAATGCCAAACGCATGTTTTTGCTCCTCTGCAATGTGTTCGCGGCTGCAGCCGCGATCGCGCGCCCGGGTGGCGGGTCGATCAGGCCGCGTCCTTGCGGGTACCCTTCTGCTTCTTGCGCGGATCGAGTCCGATCGATCGCGCGATGATCTCGCGCATGATCTCGGAGCTGCCGGCATAGATCCGCGACACGCGCGCTGCCGTGTACATACGGCTGACCGGATATTCGTCCATATAGCCGTTGCCGCCGTGCAGCTGCACGCAATGATCCGTCACCCGGTCCTCGAGTTCGGTGGCGAAGAGTTTGGCCTTGGCGGCATCCTCCGCCGTCAGCCGGCCCGCGTTGTGCTCCATGACACACGCGTCTATGAACGCCTGCGCGACGTCCATCTCGGTGCGCATGTCCGCAAACTTGAACCGGTTCGCCTGGAACTCGGCGATCTTGCGGCCGAACGCCTCGCGCTCGCTGGTATATTCCAGCGTCACGGCGAAAGCGGCCTCGGCATTGGCCAGCGAGCCGACGGCACTCAACAGGCGTTCCTCGGCAAGGAAGTGCATCAGGTGATAGAAGCCGCGGTCGCGTTCTCCCAGCAGGTTCTCTTTCGGGACCTTGACGTTGTTGAAGAACATCTCGGCCGTATCCTGGCTGTGCATGCCCATCTTCTTGAGATTGCGGCCGCGCTCGAACCCTTCCATGCCGCGCTCGACGACCAGCAGGCTGAGGCCGTGCCGGTTGTCCGGATCGGTCCTTGCCGCAACGATGACGAGATCGGCGAGAATGCCGTTCGAGATGAAGGTCTTGGAGCCGTTGAGGAGGAAATGATCGCCCTTGTCCTCGGCACGCGACCGTATGCCGGAGACATCGCTGCCGGCGCTGGCCTCGGTCATCGCGATCGCAAGGATGTTCTCACCGGAGACGCACTTCGGCAGCCAGCGCGCCTTCTGCTCCTCGGTGCCGAGCAGGCCGATGTAGGGCCCGACCAGCCGGCTGTGCAGGAACATGAAAAATCCGACGTCGCCATAGCGCGCGTTTTCCTCGATGAGAATCTGTTCGTAACGAAAATCCTCGACGCCGGCACCGCCGTATTTCTCGTCGGCCCACATGCACAGGAAGCCCTGTTCACCCGCCTTCTCGAACGCCTCGCGATCGACGATCTCCTGCTCGTTCCAGCGATCCACGTGAGGTTGTATCTCGTTGATCAGGAAACTCCGTGCAGCATCGCGGAATATCTCGTGTTCCTCTTCGAAAATTCGTCTGTCCATACCTCTACCTGCCCTCGAATCGGGCCTTGCGCTTCTCGAAAAATGCCTTGATCCCTTCGATGTTGTCGGCGCAGCCGAGCAGCCGGTCCTGCAAGGCCGCTTCGACGTCGTACGTGCTGGCCCAGTCCCGATCCACCGCGTGGCGCATCGCTTGCTTCGTCGCGGCGATGGAGAGCGGCGCGCGGCCGGTCAGCCGGCGGGCCCAATCCTGCGCCGCGGCCTGCAACTCGGTGGCCGGAACGGCACGATTGGCGAGGCCGAGTTCGACGCAGCGAGCTGCCGGGATCCGCTCCGATTCCACGCTGAGCTGGAATGCCCGCCGGTAGCCCAGCTGCCTGACGAGTTGCCAGGTGAGGCCGCCGTCGGGTACCAGCGAGATGGTCGTGAACGGCGATAACAGGAACGCGTCGTCCGCCATGATCAGCAGGTCGCAGGTCAGGGCGAGCGACAGGCCGATGCCCGCGGCCGAGCCGGGCACCGCGGCGATCACGGGTTTCGGCAGGCTGGCGATTTTCTCGAGTACGGGCCGGTACTCCGTCTGCAGGATCTCGGCGACGGAGCGGTCCGGGCGATCCTTCAGATCTGCGCCGGCCGAGAAACAGCGTCCCTCGCCGGTGAGGATGATCACGCGCACGCTGTCGTCCGAGCCGCCGAGTTCCAGCGCCTCGAACAGGTCGGCGCGCAATGCCGTCGTGAAGGCATTCATGCTCTCGGGCCGGTTCAGGGTGATGGTCGCGACACCCTCGTCCGCCCCGTATCTGACGATATCGCTCATGCCTCGTTCCTCGCGGCCTACATGTTGCGGCGGTATTCGCCGCCGACATCGTACAGGGCGGACGAGATCTGGCCGAGCGTCGCGGTCTTGACGGTTTCCATGAGTTCGGCGAACACGTTGCCGCGCTCGCGAGCGACGCGCTGCAAACGGGCCAGCGCGGCGGGTGCCTCGTCCGCGTGAGTCCGCTGGAAGGATCTCACGTGCCGGATCTGGTCCTGCTTCTCGGCGTCCGAGGAACGGATGAGCTCGAGATCGACGACCTCGTCCTCCTCGCCCTTCTTCGGCAGGAACGTGTTGACGCCGATCAAAGGCAGCGTGCCGTCGTGTTTCCGGCTCTCGTAATAGAGGCTCTCGTCCTGGATCCGGCCGCGCTGGTACATCGTATCCATCGCGCCGAGCACGCCGCCGCGATCGGAGATGCGCTCGAACTCCCTGTACACCGCCTCTTCGACGAGATCGGTCAGCTCGTTGATGATGAAGCTGCCCTGCCAGGGATTCTCGCAGAAGTTCAGGCCCAGCTCGCGCGAGATGATCATCTGGATAGCCACGGCGCGGCGCACCGACTGCTCGGTCGGCGTCGTGAGCGCCTCATCGAATGCGTTCGTATGCAGGCTGTTGCAATTGTCGAACAACGCGTACAGCGCCTGCAGTGTCGTGCGGATGTCGTTGAAGCTGATCTCCTGCGCGTGCAGGCTGCGCCCGGACGTCTGCACGTGGTATTTCAGCATCTGTGAACGCGGCCGCGCACCGTACCGCTCGCGCATGGCGCGCGCCCAGATCCGGCGCGCGACGCGCCCGATCACCGCGTACTCGGGATCCATGCCGTTGGAGAAGAAGAAGCTGAGATTCGGCGCGAAGTCGTCGATCGCCATGCCCCGCGCGAGATAGTACTCGACGATCGTGAAACCGTTTGCGAGCGTGAAGGCGAGCTGCGAGATCGGATTCGCGCCGGCCTCGGCGATGTGATAGCCGCTGATCGAGATGCTGTAGTAGTTGCGGACGCTGTGCTCGATGAAGTGCTGCTGCACGTCGCCCATCATCTTCATCGCGAATTCCGTCGAGAAGATGCAGGTATTCTGCGCCTGGTCCTCCTTGAGGATATCGGCCTGCACGGTGCCGCGCACGGTGGAGAGCGTCTCGCTGCGGATACGGTCGTAAGTCTGGGCGTCGACCACCTCGTCGCCCGCTATGCCGAGCAGCCCCAGGCCCAGCCCGTCGTTGCCGGGCGGCAGTTCGCCCTCATAGCGCGGGCGCTCGCGGCCTTCGAACCAGGCATCGATGGTCTTCTGCGCCGCCTCCCAGCCGCCCGTCTCGCGAAGATATTTCTCCACCTGCTGGTCGATGGCGCTGTTCATGAAAAAAGCGAGGATCATCGGCGCCGGGCCGTTGATCGTCATCGACACTGACGTCGTCGGCGCGCAGAGGTCGAAGCCCGAGTACAACTTCTTCATGTCGTCGACCGAGGCGATCGACACGCCGGAATTTCCGACTTTACCGTAGATGTCCGGCCGCTCGTCCGGATCCTCGCCGTACAGGGTGACGGAGTCGAACGCCGTGGAAAGCCGCGCGGCTTCCTGCCCCTGCGAGAGGTAATGGAAGCGGCGGTTGGTGCGCTCGGGCGTGCCCTCGCCGGCGAACATGCGCGTCGGGTCCTCGCCGAGCCGCCGGTAGGGGTAGACGCCGCCCGTGTAGGGATAGGCGCCCGGGAGATTCTCCTTCGACAGGAAGCGCAGCAGTTCGCCCCAGTCCTGGAAATCCGGCGCGGCGACCTTGGGGATCTTCTGCCGGCTCAGGCTCTCCCGATAATTCTCCCCGCTGAGTTCGCGGTCCCGCACGGTATAACGGTAAGTCTCGGCGCGGACCGCATCGCGACGCGCAGGCCATTGTGCGATCAGTTCGCGGGACTCGGCAGACAGCGCGGCGCGCGCCGTCTCGTACTGCTCGCGGAGAATCCGGACGGCGGATTCGGCCTCGTCGGCCGTGGCGCCCGCCGGATACGCGCCGAGCGGCTCCGGCAACGTCGGATCGCCGAGCGTCTTCAACGCTTCGTACAGGTGTTGCGCTCGCGACGCGTTGCTCGCCTGTGCGTCGATGGCCCGGTTGATTCCCCGGCCCTGTTCCGCGATCTCCGCCAGATAGCGGACTCGCGCCGAGGGGATTATCGTGGCCGCACGAGGCTCGTGAGCCGTGGTATCCGTGTCCGCCTTCCACTTCGCCGCATCGAGGCCGCATTTCCCGGCCACGCGCCGGCACAGTTCGGTGAACATCCAGGTCAGTCCGGGGTCGTTGAACTGGCTCGCAATCGTCGGGTAGACCGGCACGTCTTCGTCGGCGACGTCGAAGGCCACGTGGTTCCGGCGCCACTGCTTGCGGATATCGCGCAAGGCGTCCTCGGCACCGCGCCTGTCGTACTTGTTGAGAACGATCATGTCGGCGAAATCGAGCATGTCGATCTTCTCGAGCTGGCTGGGCGCGCCGTATTCGTTGGTCATGACGTAAACCGAGAAGTCGACGAGGTCGACGACTTCGCTGTCACTCTGGCCGATGCCGGCGGTCTCGACGATGATGAGGTCGAAGCCGAGCGATTTCAGGAAGGCGATCTGGTCACCGAGCATCTCGCTCGTGGCGAGATGCTGTCGGCGCGTCGCGATCGAACGCATGAACACGCGCTCGGACCGCAGGGAGTTCATGCGGATCCGGTCGCCGAGCAGTGCGCCGCCGGTCCTGCGCCGCGTCGGATCGACGGCGAGTACGGCGATGCGCAAATCGGCAAAGTTGCCCAGGAAGCGATTCAGCAGCTCGTCCGTCACGCTGCTCTTGCCGGCGCCGCCGGTGCCGGTGATGCCGACGACCGGAGCGCGTGGCGCCTTCACGCGCCATTGCCTGCGCAGGCCCTCAAGCGTGGGCTCGTCGAATGCGCCCTCCTCGATCGCCGAGATCATGGCGGCGATGTCGGTGTCCCGTTCGCCGCGCAACGCCGTGCCGGAAGGCCGCTCCCGGCGCCCGGCCTCGGTACGCTCGACCAGGTCGCGGATCATCGCCTCGAGACCCATTGCCATACCGTCATGGGGATGATAGATCCGTTCGACGCCGTAGTCGGTCAACTCCCGGATCTCCTCCGGAGTGATGGTCCCGCCGCCGCCGCCGAAAACCCTGATGTGCGGCGCGCCGAGCTCGCGCAGGCGGTCGACCATATACCGGAAGAACTCGATATGCCCGCCCTGGTAAGAACTGACCGCGATGGCGTCGGCATCTTCGTGTACGGCAGCGCGCACGATGTCGTCGACGCTGCGGTTGTGACCGAGGTGGATCACCTCGACACCCTGCGCCTGGATCAGGCGCCGCATGATGTTGATGGCCGCGTCGTGGCCGTCGAACAGCGACGCCGCCGTCACTATCCTCAGTGGCGCGTCACGCGTCTCGCGAGGCGCGCTCGGCAGATCGCTTGCCACGCTCTCCATCGGTAGTCGGTCTCCGGATCATGCACGCCAGAGGACCTCCGTCATGTTCGCGGAATCCTCAATAAAATCAAACGCTTTTGTCGTTGCAAAAATTTTAATCCAGATTAAAATAATCCAAAATCGATCAAACCTCAAGTGCACGACCGACGACAGGACACCAGGGACCCGACATGGCGCGAAATCCGGACGGCACACGCTTCGCGATCAAACGCGACCGCGTGCTCAGGGCCGCAGCCCACTGCTTCAATCAGAAGGGCTACAGCGGTACTTCGTTGAAGGACGTGGCGGCCATGCTGGGGCTCACCGATCCCGCACTCTACTACTACGTCCGCAACAAGGAGGAACTGGTCTACCGCTGCTATCTGCGCGCCGCGGACGTCGGCAGCGAGGCCATGAACCGGGCGATAGCCGAAGGCGGATCCGGTCTGGACCAGCTGCGCGCCTACCTGCGCTATCACGTCGGTTTCATGGTCGGCGATCGCGGGCCGATCGCGATCCTGAGCGAGATCCCGTCACTCGAGCCGCCACATCGAGAGGAGATCCTGAAATTATCCCGGGTCCACAGCCGCAAGTTCGAGGCCATCCTCGAACGCGGGATCGAGGATGGCAGCATCGTCTGCCCGGACGTCAGGATGACCGGCAATGCGGTGATGGGCGCGATCAACTGGATTCCAAAATGGTTCCACGGCGACGCCAAGCTCGGCGCCAGGATCGCTTCCGAGTTCCCCGAAATCCTGTCGCGGGGGCTCGCTGCCTGACGGCGCGACCCGGGGGTAGTAGCTAGGGGGATTCGAGATTCCGGTCGACTTGCGCTTGCAGTTCGCTGATATCCAGCGCACCGGGATTCAGGTCTTCGATGCTGATGTTCGTATGCCTGGCGATGTAGTCGAGCCGTTCCGCCATCCGCTGTTCGATCCGTCCGTAGAAATCGGCTCCGGATGCCGCGGTTCCCATCCGCTTGGGATCGATCACCGTCATGGGGCCGGTTTCGGATCCGATCGACGATCCCGTCCGCGATCTGAGAATCTCGTAGTCCGAACGGATGGCATTCATCAACAGCTTCAGGTCGCCCAGCTGCTTCTTGAGTTCGACGAACTGGCGGTCGGAGGAGGCCCGCTGGTCCGCGGTCAGGGTGTCCATCAGTTCATCCCGCACCTTGACGAACTGCGGCGTATCGCGCTCCGCGGCCAGCCGATACCAGGCCGACGCGAGGACCTTGTCGGCCGGCACACCCTTGCCGGTCAGATACATGTAACCGACCATGTACTGTGAGTACTTGTCCCCGATCGGAGCAAGTTCCTCGCGATAAATGAAAAAAGCCCGCTGGTAATTGCCGCGCTCGAAGACTTCTTCGGCCTTGCTCTGGATCTTGAGGGTGGCCAGGTTGGCCGGCGCACCCGGGAACGCTGCGGGCACTTGTGCATCGGCGACAAGCGGCTGCAGGGAGAGAAAAAGGACCAGAAGGGCAACAGGCTTTGCGGCCAATGAACTCACCGGAATGGAACAACCAAACGCACTCATTTCGACTGTTCGCCCCCGAACATAGTTCCTGCCAGGTTTCCGGGCGGCCCAGGATCAGCTCGCCAGCGTGCACTTGCCGTTGCGGAGCACGACGACGTCGCGTTCGGGTACCGTGCACTGGAACGATACGATATTGCCATCCTGCCACATGTCGGTCCGCAGCGTATCGCCGGGCAGGACCGGAGCAGAGAATCGCGCGTCGAACCCGGTGATCAGCGTGTAGTCGTAATCGCAGATCGTCCTCAGGATGGCATGGCAGGCAATGCCATAGGTGCACAGGCCGTGCAGGATGGGGGCGGGGAAACCTGCCCGGCGCGCCGTCGCCGGATCGGCATGCAGCGGATTTCGGTCGCCGTTCAGGCGGAACAACAGTGCCTGATCCGGCCGCGTCCGCATGCTGCAGGAGAGATCGGGTTCCCGTCTCGGGACGCGGTGCGGAGTCGGTATCTTCCCTGCGGGTCCGCCGAATCCGCCGTCCGCACGGGCCACGATAGTGCTGTTGACGGTAAACAATGCCGTGTCGGTCTTCGCGAGCCGCCCCTCCGCTTCGACGATGAACACGGCGCCCCGCGCTTCGCCGCGGTCGAGCACTTCGACGATGCGCTTGTTGATCGACAGCTCGGCGGCCGGCGGCAGGGGTCGATGGAGCTGCAGCCGCTGCTCCGCATGCAGGACCTGCGTGTAGTCCCAGCCGAGGTCCGCCGGGATCATGTCGGGCACAAGCACCGTGGCCAGCGTGGGCACCGTCCTCAGCGGCTGCCCCTGCTCATACACGTACGCCAGTTCCCGCGATTCGAGCGGGTCCCATCCGAAACCGACACTCTGCGCATACAGGATCGTCTCCGTATCCCTGTACCGGTGCCGGAGTTCGGCTTCCGCCGCTGCCATCAGCTCGTCGTATCGAAGTGCCATATCGTCGCCCGGCGGCCGCTCAGCCACACCTCATCGGGGCCCGCATCAGGGCGCCTTCGGTTCGAGAAAAAAGTCCGGCGCAGGTTCCAGGGCGGGATCGACGGCGTAGCCACGCAGATCGTCGATCCCTTCTGCCTCGAGTACCTCGTCGTCCACGCAGAAGTTTCCCGTGAACTCGCGGCTGGGCCGCGTCAGTATCGCGTGCGCCGCATCGGCCATGATATCCGGCTTCCGGGACCGCCGGAGCAGCTCATCGCCCCCCAGCATGTCCACGGCTGCGGTCGCGATCGTCGTGCGCGGCCATAACGCATTCACGGCGATCCCGCGGTCGCGGAATTCGCCGGCCATACCCAGCACCGCGAGGCTCATGCCGAACTTCGCCATCGAATAGGCGACGTGCGGTGCAAACCATTTCTCTTCGAGGTTGAGCGGAGGCGAGATCGTCAGGATGTGCGGATTGTCTGCCGCGAGCAGCCACGGCAGGCACAACTTCGACACCAGGAACGTGCCGCGCGCATTGACCTGGTGCATCAGATCGAACCTGCTCATGGTTATGGTTTGAGTATCCAGCAGTGCGATCGCGCTCGCATTGTTCACGACGATGTCGATGCCGCCGAAATGGCGGGCGCCCTGTTCGATGGCGGAGTGCACCGCGGCGTCGTCGCGGATATCGCAGACCACGGGATACGCCCTGCCGCCGGCCTCTTCGATCTCGGCGGCTGCCGAATGAATCGTGCCGGGCAATTTCGGATGCGGCCGGTCGGTCTTGGCCGCGACGATGACGTTCGCGCCGTCGCGTGCCGCCCGCTTCGCGATTGCGAGGCCGATACCGCGGCTTGCGCCGGTCACGAACAGCGTCTTGTTCTTGAGCGTCGTCATGAGCTCCCCTGCAAGCGGCGATGATACCGTAACGTGTGTCCCGGCGAGGCCGCTACATCCTGAAGATGCCGAAGGGGGTCTCCGCCTCGGGCGGGCGATTCAATGCCGCCGACAGACCCAGCGCCAGTACCTTGCGGGTATCGACCGGATCGATGACGCCGTCGTCCCAGAGCCTGGCGCTTGCATAGTAGGGATTGCCCTGTGTCTCGTACTGCTCGCGGATCCCGTCCTCGAATGCCGCGCGCTCGTCGGCCGGCCAGTCCTCGCCGCGCGCATCGAAACCGTCCTGCTTCACCGCGGCGAGGACCATCGCGGCCTGCTCGCCGCCCATCACCGAGATCCGCGCGTTCGGCCACATCCACAGCAGGTTCGGTCCATAGGCGCGGCCGCACATCGCGTAGTTGCCGGCGCCGAACGAGCCGCCGATCACGACGGTAAATTTCGGCACCGTCGCAGTCGCCACCGCGTTGACCATCTTCGCGCCGTCTTTGGCGATCCCGGCATGCTCGACGCGCTTGCCGACCATGAAGCCCGTGATGTTCTGCAGGAACACGAGCGGGATCCGGCGCCGGTTGCAGAGCTGGATGAAGTGCGCGCCCTTCTGGGCCGATTCCATGAACAGGATGCCATTGTTCGCGACGATCCCGATCGGGCAGCCGTCGATGTGCGCGAAGCCGCACACCAGCGTGGAGCCGTACAGCTTCTTGAATTCCTGGAACTCGGAGGCATCGACGATACGGGCGATGACTTCGCGCACGTCGTACGGGAACCGGTACTCGCGGGACACGATGCCGTAGATCTCCTCGGCCGGATACACCGGTTCCGCCGGCGGGCGCATCGCCAGGCGCTCCGGCTTTCTGCGATTGAGACTGGCCACGATGTCGCGCGCGATCGTCAGCGCGTGCGTATCGTCGTCGGCGAGATGATCCGTAACGCCGGAGATTCGTGAATGCACGCTGCCGCCGCCGAGCGATTCGGCATCGATGACTTCCCCGGTCGCGGCTTTGACCAGCGGCGGACCGCCGAGGAAGATCGTGCCCTGGTTGCGGACGATGATCGCCTCGTCGCACATCGCCGGCACGTATGCGCCGCCCGCGGTGCATGAACCCATCACGACGGCGATCTGCGGGATGCCGCGGGCCGACATGCGCGCCTGGTTATAGAAGATGCGCCCGAAATGGTCGCGATCCGGGAAAACTTCGTCCTGGCGCGGCAGGAAGGCGCCGCCGGAATCGACGAGGTAGATGCACGGCAGATGATTCTGCTCCGCGATCTCCTGCGCCCGCAGGTGCTTCTTGATGGTCAGCGGGTAGTACGTGCCGCCTTTGACGGTCGCGTCGTTCGCGACGATCATGCATTCGGTATTCTGCACGCGGCCGATGCCCGCGATCAGGCCGGCGGCCGGCACCTCGTCTTCGTAGACGCCGTAGCCGGCAAGCAAGCCTATCTCGAGGAACGGCGAGTCATCGTCGGTCAGCGCGTCGACCCGATCGCGCGGCAGCAGCTTGCCACGCACGAGATGCCGTTCACGCGAACGCGCCGGACCGCCCGTGGCGATATGCGCGCTGACCTCGCGCAGCCTGGTGGCGAGCTCGATGTTGGCGGCCGCATTCTGCTGGTATTCCTCGGAAGACGTGTCGACCCTGGACTTAAGTACTGGCATTGAATAACTCGCGCCCGATCAGCATGCGCCGGATCTCGCTCGTACCGGCACCGATTTCGTAGAGCTTGGCATCGCGCAAGAGCCTACCCGCCGGATACTCGTTGATGTAACCGTTACCGCCCAGCGCCTGGATTGCCTGCAGGGCCATCCAGGTGGCCTTCTCCGCGGCGATCAGGATACAGCCGGCGGCGTCGAAACGGGTAGTCTCGCCTCGATCGCAGGCCCGCGCGACGGCGTACACGTAGGCCCGGCTGCTGTTCATCGCCGTGTACATGTCGGCGAGCTTCGCCTGCATGAGCTGGAACTCGCCGATCGATTGCCCGAACTGCGAGCGGTCGTGGACATACGGCAATACGATGTCCAGACAGGCGCGCATGATGCCGAGCGGACCGCCGGCCAGCACCAGCCGCTCGTAATCGAGACCGCTCATCAGGATCGCCGCACCCTGCCCCTCTTGCGCCAGCCGGTTCGCCGCCGGCACGCGGCAGTCTTCGAGCAGGACTTCGCTCGTATCGGAGCCGCGCATGCCCAGCTTGTCGAGTTTGCCGGGCGTCGAGAGCCCGGCCGTGCCGCGCTCGACCATGAAGGCGCTCAGCCGGCGGCTGCCCGCCTGCGCGTCCGTGACGGCATAGACGATGAGCACGTCCGCGCCGGGCGCGTTGGTGATCCACATCTTGGCGCCGTTCAGCACGTAGTGGTCCCCGTCCCGTACGGCCGTCGTGCGCATCGCCATGACGTCCGATCCGGCGCCCGTTTCACTCATCGCCAGCGCTCCGAGGTGCTCGCCCGACACCAGTTTCGGCAGGAACCGCGATTTCTGATCGTCGTTTCCCCAGCGCCGAATCTGGTTGACGCAGAGATTGGAATGCGCGCCGTAGGACAAGCCCAGCGAAGCGCTGGCACGGCTGATCTCCTCCATCGCAACGACGTGCGCCAGGTACCCCAGCCCGGCCCCGCCGAATTCCTCCTCGACGGTGATGCCGAGCAGCCCGAGCTCGCCGAGTTCGGTCCAGAGCTCTCTCGGGAAGCGGTTGTCCGCATCGATGCTCTGCGCGAGCGGCTCGATACGGTCGGCCGCGAAAGCGCGCACCGTGTCGCGCAACAGGTCGATGTCCTCGCCGAGCCCGAAGTCGAAATCCAGCATGAGCATTCACCTTTAACGGGGGCTTCCATTGTCGGCCGAAGACGTACCCGCCTGAATACCATTCGGCGGGTACGGGTAAGGCAAGTTGCCGGGGCATCGCCCAGCGCCTGTAGGAGTCGCGCTCCTACGGACGTGACAGGTCTTCGATGAAGCGCGAGAACAACTGGTATTGGGAACTGATACCGAGCTTGGCAAACAGGTTTCGCTTGTGGACCATGACGGTGCCCGGCGCGATGTCGAGTTCGCGCGCGATCGACTTGACGGAGTGGCCGCGCAGCAACAGCTGGGTGATCTCGCGTTCGCGGTCGGTCAGCGCAGTCTCGCCGAAGTTTTCGAAACACCGCGTCAGGCGTTCGTGCAGGCTCTCGTCCCGCCTCGCGCCGCTGTGTTCAGTGGCCCAGCGGCCCCAGATCTTGCGCATGGCGGCCCGGACGGTCGCCGCGATCAGCCGCAGCCGCTCCAGTTCCGCCTTGCTGAACATCTTCGCGCGCCGCCCGACGACGAGGACGACGGTCGTTCCCGCAGCGACGTCGACCAGGAAATCCATCTCGTCCAGCAGATGTGTCCGTTCGCAGTACTGCCGGTAGTATTCGCTCGAGCGGAACCGATCCGGCGTCAGCTCCCGGAATCGGCATACGCCGGGCTTGTCGACGCGCAGCGCCAGCTCGTAGAGGGGATCGAGCAGGTAGGGCCCCGCGAGGTAACGGTCGAGATAGAGACTCGCCGCGGCGGGTTCTATCGTATGGTGGATCACTTCGGGAGGGGCATCGGCGTGGAACACGAGCAGACAGGTACCCTCGTGATTCACGGCGAGTCCGATCGCGTCGATCAGGGCGTCACACGTGGACTCTACGTCACCGCCGTCTACCAGCCTGGCAACGGCATCGTGCCATGCCGGCACCTCGAAAACCGTGCTCACTCCGGAGTCCCGTTCTTGACCTTCTTGCTGCTATGTTATATCGAATAGCCTACCCGGCCGCGCGCTGCGCCGCGCGAGTCAGCGATTGAACCCAGGGAGTCAGCTCGAGATGGCACGCGATAACTGGATGTTTCTTCAGGCTTTCCTCAAATCACCGCGTGTCATCGCCTCGGTATTCCCCAGCTCCTCGTTCCTTGAACGGCGTGTCGTACGGGCCGCGGACGTGGGTTCGGCCCGCGCCGTCGTCGAACTCGGTGCCGGCACGGGCGGCATCACGCGGACCCTGCTGGAAGCCATGGGCCAGGACGGACGCCTGATCGCAATCGAGCGCACGGCAGCCTTCGTGGATGGCCTCGGCCGGATCGGCGATCCTCGCCTCGACGTCGTACACGGCTGCGCGAGCACGCTCGTCGCACAGCTCGAACAGCGCGGCCTGCCCGCCGCGGATGCGGTCGTCTCGGGGATCCCGTTTTCCACGCTGCCCAAGGCACTGGCGGCCCGTATCGTCGAAGCCATCGATGCGGCGCTTACGCCGGGCGGCCGTTTCGTCGCCTATCAGTTCACGGACCGGGTCGCCGCCTATACGCGGCCCGTCATGGGCAAGCCCGCGGTGGAGCATGAGGTGCGCAACGTGCCGCCGGTGAGAGTATTCACCTGGCGCAAGGAAGGCAGCGCCCTGCCCAGGGACGGCAAGGGCTACGATCTGGACGCCCACCAGGATCTCAGCTGATACTGCCGGCAGACTGCGGCTAGAACGAGGTCAGGAACGACGCGGCATTGCCGCCGATCTCGCCCTCGCCGGTCCTCGCCACTCGCAGATAACCGTCGCCCTGCGGATAGCCTTCGGGTTGCGGGTTGTAGACCCGCGCGACACGGTTGCGATGATACAGCGCGAGCTGGGCGCCGAACGGGATCACGCGGTCGGGATCGTTGCCGGTCAGATTCGCGTGCAGTGCCGGCAGGCGGTACCAGGGCACGTTCATGTCCGCATGGTGGGCATTGTGATACCCGAAGTTCAGCGTCAGCCAGTTCAGCTTCTCGAACCTGAGTGACAGCGGATTGCTGAACGTGTGTTGCTGCTCCCACGTGCGGTCGCCCCTGTGCGGCGCGGGCACGTAGTCGAACAGGGTCGGGCTGTAAGGGTAATCGTGCTGCAGGCTGTCCATGAACCGCAAGACGTGCATCATCATCAGGTAGGCGACGACGTACAGGATCGCGGCTCGCGGAAACCACAACGCCAGGGCAGCGAACAGACCGCCTCGAATCAATATGACCGTTACGTTGCGGATGCGCTGGTCCCGGCGCTGCGGTATGACGAAAGACGTGAAGATCATGATGCAATGCATGATCAGGTCATGCGCCGGAATGTAGAACCATTCCAGCGCCCGCGTGACACGCGTGAGCGCCGGATGCCTCTCGAAGAAGGCATCGTACTGGAACCACACCACGTCGTCGTTGTCCACGTGGTGCCGGAAGTGCTTGTAGCGCATGTCTTCGTAGGTGCCGTAGGCCGCGCCGCACACCCAGCTCATGAGGCGTCCCAGCCGGGCGTTGTCGCGTGCGCGGCGGAATACGAGATTGTGGCCGCATTCGTGGATGAGGTAGGCAGCGATGACCATCGAATGGGCCAGCAACAACGTCGCCGGCAGATTGACCGGCCACGAAGGAACCATGACGCCGGCCAGCCCGAGCCCGTAGCCGCCAAGGGCATAGACGACGGCGGCCGGGTTGTACCGCAAGCCGTCCGGTTCCTTCAGGAGTCGCGCTGACATCGCCATAGCCGACACTTGCTCCCGGCGTGCCCTTCTACACTTGGTCTGTCCGTATTGCTAGCATAGGCGCACCGGCACAGCAACCTGCAGAGAGAGACTGGATGAAGCTTGTCACCGCGATTATCAAGCCGTTTCGCCTCGATGACGTTCGCAACGCATTGAGCGAGGTCGGCATACAGGGGATGACCGTAAGCGAAGTCAAGGGCTTCGGCCGGCAACGCGGGCACACCGAGCTCTACCGCGGCGCCGAGTACGTCGTCGACTTCCTGCCGAAGGCCAAGGTCGAGGTGGCGGTTCCCGATGACCTCGTCGAGCGCACCGTCGAAACCATCGTCGAGAGCGCCAAGACCGGCAAGGTCGGCGACGGCAAGATCTTCGTCACGGAACTCGCGCAGGTCTGGCGTATCCGCACCGGCGAGACGGGCGACAGCGCGTTGTAGGAGAAAAAGGTGTCAGAAAAAGGTGTCAGGTTTATTTGTTGCCGATGCAACAAATAAACCTGACACCTTTTTCTCTCCTACAGGGACCACGCGAGGGCGGCGCGCCACCGTTCGAGCTTGTCGGCGAACGGCATGGCGGCGTAGGCGGGACTCGTCGAGGGCAGGACGATCGGCTCCGCGCCGGACGTGCCGGTCGACGGTTCCACGAGTTCCTTGAACAACCGGGCAGCCGTGCGGCCATTGAAACAGATGCGTCCGAGGTCCGGATGGTCCCGGAAGAAGGCTTCGAAGTCGTTCGCACGGGCCGTGTCCCGCCGAATCGCGGCGTCCATGCTGCCGGGTCGTTCGGAGCTCTCCAGCACGTCCCACAGCGCGATCCGGTGCCCGGTCAGCGCCGCGCAGCGCGCGGCATAGGCACCGCTCACCCCCGTCAGCTCGGCAATGATGGGCCAGAACGCGTTGCGCGGATGTGCATAGTATTCGCCTTCCTGCAGGGAGCGACGGCTCGGCAGGCTGCCGAGCACCAGTATGCGGGCGTCCCGCCGCGCGATGGGCGCAAAGCCGCGTGACGGGCGGTTCGGGTCCGTTCGGGTCAATAGCCGCGTTGCGGATCGACGACGTTCAAAAGCGCATCGCCGGCGACGAACCGGCGGATGTTGTCCTCGAGCAGGACCAGATGCCGCGTCCGGCCGCCGCCGCGCCCGCCGACGTGCGGCGTGATGATGACGTTGTCGAATTGCCAGAGTGGATTGTCCGGTGGCAACGGCTCCGGGTCCGTGACGTCCAGGCCGGCGCCGGCGATCCGGCCGCTCTCGAGGGCCGCGATGAGGTCCTTCGTCACGGTGCTCTTGCCGCGTCCGATGGAGATGAAATAGGCACCCGGCTTGACCGCCGCGAAGAAGGCCTTGTCGAAAACGCCCTCGGTCTCGGGCGTCAGCGGCAGCGCGTTGACGACGAAGTCGGCCTCGGCAGCGAGCTTGTCGAGCTCGTCCGGGAGACCGACGTAGTCCACAAACGCCGGACCTTCGTGCGAGCTCCGGCGGGTCGCGGTGACGCGCATGCCGAGGGCCGCCGCGCGACGCGCGACTTCCGTACCGATCCCGCCCAGACCGACGACGAGCACGGTCTGCCCGTCGATTTCGGTCAGTTTCGGCGCCTCCGGACCGCTGTCGAGCCACTGGCCGCTGTGCATCTCCTTGCCCCAGGTCACGAGTCCGCGCGCCAGGCTCAGCATCATGGCGACGGCATGCTCTGCCAGCACCGGCGAGGACATCTTCTGCATGTTCGTGAGGACGACTTTGCCGCTCCGGACCTGGGACACGGGAGTACAGTACTCGGCGCCGGCGCTGAAGAGCTGGATCCAGAGTGCATCCGGAGCCGCATCGAGCAGTCGTTGGCTGCAGAATCCGATGATCGCATCGGCTCCGGCCGCATTCGCGATCGCCTGGTCCTCGGTCTCGACGTCGACGAACCGGATCGACGGATACGCCTTCTCGAGTCGATCGATGTAATCGGCCGCGGAGCGGACCAGGATCTTGTCGGGGGCGTGCCATCCGCTCATCGCGCGGACCGGGACAGGTCCTTCCTCGACGCCGGTCTGCTCGATCAGCCGGTCGATCGCGCTGTCCGCGCAGGCAAGTGTCGAAGCCGCCAGCAGCAGCAGTGCGACCAGGCCAGGACTCAAACGGGACATGCGGCGTCTCCTGCAACGGGTACGCCGCTCATCTTAATGTGTCGGCAGCTCGGGAACCAAGCCCGTCAGGAATGAGCCGATCCCGGTAAACCTAGCAGCTGCCAGGGAGCGTCAGGCGAGCGCGAGACGAGGCGCGAAGCGGCTCAAGAGCGCAGTGTATACGCGAATACATGAGCATCTTGAGCCGCTTCGCAACGAAGTATCGCGCCGGCTGACGCTTCCTGGCAGCTGCTAGGCGGGGAAGAAGTCGATCGGCTTGGTGGTCGTGATCGGCTCGACGTCCTTCGCCTCAAAGCGGAAGAGCTTCACGCGCTGCACGAGCTTATTCTCGAGCTCGGGATCGTTGAGTTCGCTGGAGACGACCTCGCAGAACGTCACCTCGCCGCTCGGCGCGATCGTGAGCCGGAGTACGAGCTTGCCTTCCAACGTCGGATCGACGCGCAACGCCCGGTTGTACAACGCGAAGATGGCGCCCTTGTTCTTGTCGAAGACCAGCTCGATTTCCTCGCGCGAACGCGACGCCTTGCCGCTCGAACCGCCCGTGCGGCGCGCGCCGCCGGCCGGTCCGATGCCCGCAACCGGGCTGGCCACCTTCGTCGTCGTGCGGGCAGCGATGCCCGAACCGCCGGTATTGCGGCTCATATTGGCGGTATTGATGCCGGCCGAGGCAGCGCCGGCCTTCGAGGTAATCATCGAGCGCTCGTTGCGTGTGCTCTCGCCGACCGCGCCGGTCAGCGGACGTTCATCTTCGACTTTCGCGAGCAGGTCCTGGTCGACGAGGCCAGACAGGTCGTCGGCGAACGGCATCAGGGCCGCCTGCGCCTGGGCACGCGCGACCTCGGTCTTGTCCGGCTCGGGCTGCGGTTCCGGCTTCGTCTCGGGCTCCGGCTCCGGCTCGTTCTCGACGACCTTTTCGGGCTTCTCCTCGGGCTTGGGCTCGGGTTCTTCCTTCTTCACCGGCGGCGGCGGCGGTTGCGGCTTCTGTTCGAGCAGGAGCTGGGCGATCCGCGGCGGGATCTCCTGCACGTCGTAGGGTTCGGGCTCGGGCGTCGGGATGAACGGCCAGACCAGGCCCAGCACCAGCACGACCAGGAATACCGTCCGGAGCAGGCGCCGGTACTTGCGCTCCTGCCCCTCGTCGGCCGTCCATGGCAGCTCGAACTCTCTGTAGAACGGTAGATCCACGCGCTGCTCCCTGGTCTTCCCTAGCGTGCCGCCTGCAGCTTCTCGAGCTTTTCAGAGCTCTTCTGCAGGACGGCCAGCGAGATCCGGCCGTAGTCCGATTCCGTGCAGGTCGCCATCACCTTCTTGAGGAGCCGGTACGGGATATCCCGGTCGCCCATGATCGTCACCTCGCGTCCGGCGATGTCCTGCTTCGCCTCACGCTTCAGTACACGGTCGTTCTGCGACTTCAGCGCCTCGCGCAGCGCCGGTATATCGTTACCCTTGATCCTCATGACGTCGGCGACTTTGGCGACGGGCGATCCCTGCACGATGATGTCCTCCTCGCCGATCAGGATGACGACCGTCTCCTTGGCCTTCTGCTCCGCGATCGATTCAGGCAGCTGGACGTCCTTGGCGTTCGGCAACGTCTCCACGTCCGAGGAGTTGACGAGCAGGAAGAACACCAGGATCGTGAAGATGTCCATGAGCGAGACGAGGTTCAGAGTTCCGAGACCCTTGTGTCGCTTGTGGTGTTTCGCCATCCGTTTGGCGCGTGCCGACTTGACCATGGCTCAGGCTCCCTGGCCGGTGACGGGCGCATCGCCGATCGATATGTCCGGGAACAAATCGGTGCGGACGATGGAATCGTCTTCGACCTCTTCCTCGATGCGGACCCGATCCATAACCTGGACCAGCGTGTCGTACGCAATGTCCGACTCGAGGAGGATCGACGCGTCGGTCTTGGATGGATAGTGTCGCTTGAGTTCCGATAGCTTGGCACTCAGCGCGTCGAAGTCGTATTCGCCGCTATTCGAATTTGGGTACACGCCGAGCAACCCCTGATTGCGGTCGCCCACTTCGATCTTGTCCTTCCGGATGATGACCTCCAGCTGGAATACCTGGTCCTGCGGATCCGCGGGCTCGGTCGAGGAGCCTGGCAGGTTCAGTTCGAGAACCGCCAAACGCGAGAACACCGCCGTGATCAGCAGGAATGGCACCAGGATCACCATCAGGTTCATGAAAGCCGTGATGTTGAGGTCGGCCGTGTCTTCGTTGTGACGGCGGCCGCCCCTGCGGCGAACACTCATGGTCAGGCTCCGGCGGACTTCAGCTGGCGTTCGGTTACCGCGTTGAGGAACTTGACGCTCGCCATCTCCAGGCTATCGACCAGCTGATTCGTCTTGGTCTGCAACAGCGCATGGATCAGCAGCAACGGGATGGCCACCATGAGGCCGAAGGCCGTCGTGTTCATTGCCACCGAGATGGATGCCGACAGCATGTCGGCCTTGTCCGCCGGATTTGCATTGGATACCGCGGTGAACGCGTTGATCAGGCCGATAATCGTGCCCAGCAGCCCCAGCAGGGTGGCGATGTTGGCCAGCGTCGCGAGATAGTGTGTGCGCTTCTCGAGACGCGGCAGCACTTCCATCATGCTCTCCTCCATCGCCTTCTCGATGTCGTCGCGGCGCCGCGCCGATTTCACGCGGTACAGGCCGTACGTCAGGATCGAGCCGATGGCGGCTTTCGATTTGGCGGTGACCTGTGCCGCTTCCTGGAAGTTGCCGGCCTTGAGAAACGGCACGATCTTCTTCCAGAGCGCGCGATTGCTCGCACCGCTCATCGTGAGGTACATCCAGCGTTCGATCGCGATCGCGACACCGAATGCGAATACGAAGACGATCGGGTACATGAACGGACCGCCTTCCTGAAAGAATCGCACAATTGCGCCCATGGTCTTGCTCCTCGGTTTTCGCTCTGTCAATTTGCGGCTCGTCCCTCTCGCGCGTCCCTGCGCTCCGGGACATTCGGCCATCCTGGCCAAGAAGCCGCTCCTACGGTTTGTCCTCGTCGTACAAGTCGTCGTAATAGCCGACCTGGCGAATGAATTCGTTTCTGTCCAGCGGTGCCAGGACCTCGTCGAGCAGCGTGTTGACCGGTTTGCCGATCAGGTTGCCCGGGTCCGCTTTGTGCCAAGGCACGATGTACAGGACCTTCGGCAGTTCCTGGTTGCCCGTGATCTCGGTGCGGCCCAGTTCCAGGCTGTCCATCACCTTGCCGCCGCTCGCCTTGCTCGCCACCGCGGGCGCCGGATCGGGGCTGGCCGCTCGCGGCTTCGCCTCTGCCGGTGCCTCCGAGCGCGTCGCCGACGTGTCCGCCGCCGGTTCCAGCGCCGCGGAGGTGTCAACGGCCGGCTGGAGGTCGTCGTCTGCCGGCGCGTCCTGGCCCAACGCCAGCGCCGATACCAGCAGCAGCGCCAGCGCGATGCCGGATCTTGTGCCTTTCAGGTCTGCTGCTTCCATTCCGTCATTCCGCCACGTTTGCGGTCCGCTGATTCGCCGTCACGCGCCGCTTCAGGTCCGCGATCCACTTTTCCACTTCTTCATCGCCGCCCACGAGCTCCTGGTAGGCCTCGAAATGCTGCAGTGCGGCATCCAGGTGCTGCAGGTACAACTCGTTCAGCACACCCAGGTTGTAGTGTGCCAAGGCGTAATCCGGTGCCGCTGTGACGGCCTTCAAATATGCGGCCTCTGCCTCGGCAAATTTTCCCTTTCTGCGCAGCAGCATGCCCAGCTGGTTCAGCGCTGCGGGATAGTCCGGGTCCAGCGCCAGTGCGGCGTCGATCGATTGCTGCGCCGCCTGGTCGTCGCCGTTTTTGGCCTGGATGATCGCGAGATCGACGTAGGCGCCGGGGTACGCCGGGTATTGCAGCAGGAATTCCTTCAGGCGCAGTTCGGCCTCGTCGTAGTCGCCGGCCGCCATGACCGAGACGGCCTGCTCGAACAGGGTCTGGGCCTGCGCCGGGATCTCGGGCTGGGCAGCAGTCGCGGCGGCGCCCGTGTCCTCGTCCCGCGACCCGGTCGACGCACAACCCGCTGCAGCCAGCACCGCGGCCGCGGCCAGCAGCTTCAGCGCCTGTTCAAAACAGCGTCGTAACGACATCTTCACTGCGCTCCGCCTTCGCGTATCTCGCCGGCATCATCTCGGCCAGACGCTCGAAACTCTTCTTCACCCATTCGTCATAGACGCCGTCGACCGTGCGGTCGGCGTTTGTCTTGTAAAGATCGATCGCTTTCTCCTCGAACGGGTAGACCTTTTCCTCCAGCAACACGTCGTATTGTTCGAGAGCCGCTTCATCGAGATCCTTCGGCCGTTCCGATGCCATTACGTCTTTACTGAACTGCTGGTAGGCTTCGCCGAGCCGGTACGTCGCCGCCGTGGTGACCTCGGCGACGCCGTAGTCCGCCGCATCCGTGTAGGCCTTGATAACGTCTTCCATCAGCGAGCGCTTCAGCTTCATGCTGTCGGCGAGCGGCTGCGTCAGCTTCACGACCATGAAGCGCCGCCGGACCGGCTCGGCGAGTTCCAACGACGCCTTTGCGGCCAGGTACCGGGTGCGGTCGGAGCGCTGCGCGCCGGCCGTAGCATCCACCTGCACGAGGTCGTGCAGCCGGGCCGTCACAGCAGCTTCGTCGCCTGCGGCACGCGCGATCTCCAGCAGGCGATTGCGGGCCTCGATGGATTCGGACAGCGGATCCGGATAGCGGGTGACGATGTCTTCGAGCACGCGCTGCTCGTTGGCGGCGGAATCTGCCTTCTTGTAGAGATCCGCGGCCTTCCAGAGCGCCTCGCGGCGTTCCGCGTCGGAGGCCGACGCGGTGCCGGCGATTCGCTCGAACTCCTGCGCGGCTTCCTCGCCGCGCCCCGAGTTGAGGTACGAGACGGCCAGCTTTTCCGTCACGTCGTCGGCGAACTTGCTGTCCGGATAGTTGCGGCGGAAGGCCTCGAGCACGCCGGACGCACGATCCCAGGCACCCAGAGTGATCAACGCGGCGGCCGCGTCGTAATCCGCCGTCGCGCGAATCTCCGAGTCCGGCACGACCTGCCCGATACGCTGGAAATGCGCGACGGCCGTCTCCAGGTCGCCGGCGTCCCTGGCCGCCTCACCCTGCTTGTAGATCGACGAGGCGATGCGCTCCTTCACCTGCTGCGTCGCCTCCGTATCGTCCGCCGGGATATACGGGCGCAGCTTGTAGTAGGACTGCTCCGCGTCGGCGAAGTCGCCGAGATCGAACTGCGAGTGCGCGATCACCGTCCACGCCGTCCTGGCGAGCTGCGGCTCGACCGGCGGTTGCTTGGCAATCACGGTCTGGCCGACAGCGATCGCGAGATCGTATTGCTTCTGCGCATACAGGTCCTCGGCGACCGTGGTCAGCACGGGTCCCGACTCGGGATGCTCGGGGAAGGTGTCGGCGAAGCGGAGGCCGCTGTCCAGGTAGCGCTTGTGCCAGACCGCCCTGGCATCCCCCTCGAGAGACTTTTCCTCCTCCCGGTAGGCGAGGATCGCCGCGTAACCGGCCTCGGCCGAGTGCGAGTGCGGCGGGTAATCGTAGGCGGTGTGCTCGTACTCGGTCGCGGCCTCGGCGTATTGCCCGCTCTCGAACAGCACTTCGGCGAGCAGGAAGTTCGTGTTGGCCGAATCGGGCTCACCGGGGAAATACGAGAGGTACTTGCGATAGTAGCGCGCCGCCTCCTGGTAATTGCTCTTGGCGCCGTCCTTCTGCGCTTCGGCGTGATAGTACTTCGCGAGGTCGGTCAGATTGTCCTTCAGGTGCGCCTCGACGGCGGCGTTCTCCGCAGGCGGGTTGCGCAGCCAGAAGCCGCCGTCCATGCCGTAGCGCTCTACGAAATCCTTCTTGCCGTCGAGCACGAGGCTCGGGAATCCACCGCGCTTGTAGGCTTCAATGACCTCGACCTGCAACAGCGGCGCCTTGGGATGGAACGGATCCTTGTCGACGAATGCCTCGTACGCCTTCGCCGCGTCGACGTAGCGTTCCTTCTCAAGGTACAGGTCGCCGAGATTCCGGTAGATCACGTATGTGTAGGTCGGGTGGCCCCGCTTATCGAGGTAATCGTCGATGCTCTTCGGGCCGTCCATGTACGAGAAACTGATGCTGAGCACCCGGAACGTGTCCTCGACCAGTTCCTGATCCGGCCGGCTCAACTGTGCCAGCCGATCGTCGCCGTCCTTCAGTTCGATCCCGCCGATCTTGCGGTCCAGCAGGTCGAAGAACGGGTCCAGGCTCTCTTCGTGCCGGCCCAGCTTGAACTGCGACCAGCCGAGCTTGTACAGGGACTGCTCGTAGAACCGCGAGGCGTCGCCCATCGCGACGACCTGGCTGTACGCCTGTTCGGCGCCGTCGTAGTCCTTGCGCAGGAACAGCATCTCGCCGCGACGGAACTGCACCTCGCCGATCAGCGGCGTCGAGGGGAATTTCTGCACCAGCTCGTCGAGAACGGCGAGCGCTTCGTCGTTGCGGCCGCCGATCTCGTAGGCCCGTGCGAGCTGGTACAGCACGGTGTCGTTGCGCCGGTAGTCCGGATAGGCCTCGAGCAGTTTCTGGTAGAGTTGCACGGCGTTGTCGTAACTCGCCTGGTTGAGCGTGTCGACGTTCGACGCAAGCTGCTCGGCTTCGGTCGCGTCCAGCTCGAGGTCGCCGAGCCGCCGCATCGCCTCCGCCCGGAGCTCCGGGTCGTCGGAGACGAGGTCGAGGAAGGCGCGGTAGTTCTCCCGCGCCAGATCCGTGCTCTGCGCGATGACCTTGCCCGGTCGCACCTCGACCGTCTTGCCCTCGAGGCTCTTGATGGTCTCGCTTTTCCTGACCTTGTCCGCCAATACCGGGGATGCCAGCGCCGCGAGTGCCGGCACGACGAGCCATGCTGCGCGCAGCGTCATTGTCCGGATCCCCCGCCCGATGCGGCGCGATCGTAGATCGCGGCCAGCGCGAAGCGCGCCTGAACCGTGTAGATGTCGAGACGCTGTTTCTGAGCCTGCAGTTCGTCTACCGCGATGTGTTGCAGGAACGCGCGCTGTTTACCCAGCGATTCGGCGACGCGCAACTTCAAGCCGTCGATTCGCGGGCTTAAGCCTTCGACCCGGGCGCTGAGTTCCTCGAAGCGTTGCGGTTCGTTGCGCATGCTCTCGTCGATGTGGCGCCGCGAGCGCTGAGTGTCGACGAGCGCTTCGCCGGTCTGGCGCAGGTCCCGTCGCACGCGCCAGAGGCGATCGGCGAATTCACGCTCCAGCCGCCACTGCAGCACGCCCTTCAGGAGCCGGATCTTGTCCCTGGCCTCCTCGGCTTCGGGAATGTCCGCCGACAGGGCGGGCGTGCTTTCCAGCCCGGTGATCTCGCCCCACATCCGGAATTCGTCGTCCGTGGCGAGCGCGAGCCAGTCGTGACTCTTCTCGATCTCGTTCAACATCGCGTCGTAGTCCAGTTTCCTGTCGACCATCGCCTCGAGGTCGGCGCGACCGAGCGCGTCCTCCACCTTCGGCAGTCGCTCGGCGTACGCCTGGATCCGGGTATCGAGCATGTTGGCGAAGACGTCGACGCTGCGCTGCCAGTCATCGAGATTCCTGTTCAGGTAGCGCAGGTCGCGATAATTCTTCAGGCCCTCCTGGAATTCGTTGGTCGCGAGCAGGTGATACAGATAGCGCGACTCTGCTGCGTCGGGGAGTTTCTTCAGATGCCAGTACCAGCCCGTCCCGTCGAGCGGGTCGTTGGCGAGGAACTCGTCGAACAGCTTACCGGACTCGACGAGGCCGATCGTCCGATCGATGCGATTGGCCTCCTCGTTGAATGCCTCGATGGCATCGAGATAGTGATCCGCTGCCTGGCTGATCGAATCGAGCTTGGCCAGCGCATAAGGGACCGCCAGCATGGATTCCTGCACGGCCGGGTCCAGCAGGTCGCGGCCGCGCAATTCCATCCACGGCACGAGTGCATGCTGATAATCGTCCACTTCCGCGTCGGCCCATCCGACGCCGAGCAGCGCCTTGTTCGAGAAAGGCCCGCTCAGCCTCACTCGCTCCAGCGGTGTCTTGGCCGCCGCGGCCTGCCCGTCCTGCAACAGAGAATAGCCGAGGGCCAGGTTCGCGCGGTCCCGCAATGCGGCGAGTTCCTCGTTGAACGGATCGATCTCACCGAGGTCGCCGAGGATGCGCGACGCCGCCTCGATCTGGCCGCTGCGGACCAGTGCCACGCCGAGATTGAATTTCGCGTAGTCCGCCCATTCGCTCCTGCCCTTCCAGTTCTGCAGCAGATCGATGGCATCGGCATAGCGGCCGCCGTCGATGTAAACCTGCGCCTGCAGCATGCGGGCCTCGCGTGCAAGATTGTCCGGCAGCGTGTCGCCGATGTTCGCCAGCGCCTGCTGTGCCTTGTCGAGGTAGCCGCGCTCGTGCCAGATCTTGGCGAGGAAAAACCAGGTGCGATCGCGGATCGCCGGGGACACATTGTCCGCAAGCAACCGATTGAATATGTCCGCCGCCTCGAGATGATGCCCGTAAGACAGGTACATCCCGCCCAACAGCAGGTCGGCCTGGTCGGCATGCTCGCCGAGGCGGGCCTTCTCCTGCGCGGCCAGCAGCCTTACGATCGCCGGGAAGTAATCTTCCTGGTAGAAATAGAACAGGACTTCGCCGTACTCGGGGCTCTTGACGACGACCGGGTCAAGCCCTTCCGTTGCCGCCGCGGCCGGTTGCACTGCCGCTCCCAGGTATGCGCACAGTGCGACGACAATGCAGATGCGCAGCAGCAATGATCACTCCCATTCCTTGATGGCGAATTCGGGTTGCTCCTTCTTTTCGCGATCCGTGATTTTCAGTTCGACGTACTTCGCGCCGATGCCCTTGTTGAACGTCATGGTCGCACCGCGCCGGTAATCGCGATCGTGCGGTCCCTTGCCCGTGAAGACCGCGATCAGCTCATGATCGCCCGTCTTCAGGTTGGCCATGTGCAGGCGTTGCACGCCGCCGCGCTCGAGCGCACCGACCTCGCGCTTCGTATAGAGGTAGTTCGCCACCTCCTTGCCGTCGATCTTCAGATTGATCGAATCGAGATCGAAGTACTCGCCGACGTCCAGCGAAACGAAAAACGCGACCTCGGAATTGGCCGGGAACAGCAAATCCTCTTCGAGCAGGTACAGGTCACGGTTCAGGTCCAGGATCTCTTTCTTCAGGTCCTGGACGTTCTCGTCGAGGCTGCGGAACTGTTGCCGCGATGCGGCCTCGTCTTCGGCCGCCTGGTTCGCCTTGGCCACGGTGGCTGGCGCATCCGTCCCCGCGTCCTGTGCATTCGCTGCAATGCCGGACAGCAGCAAAATGCTGACGAGGAGTCCGGCCACTGTTTTTCTTGCCACCTGTACCCTCCTGAATCCGATGCGCGCCATCACTCCCTGAGCAACGAGCGGATCTGATCGAGGTATTCGTTCTCGTACCCGGGCTTGTAGCCGTGGTGTATGTAACGAACGGTGCCTTCCCTGTCGATCAGAACGGTCGCAGGCATCGTGTCGACCTGATAGAGCTTGCTGACCTGTTTCCGTGAATCGAACAGCACGGGGAACGAGACGCCGAGCTCCTGAACCATGTTCATCGCCTTGCTGGAGTTGTCGTCGATATTGACGCCGAGCAGCGTGAAACCGACCCGCTCGTAGCGCGAATACAGCTGATCCAGCAGCGGCATCTCCTGGCGGCAGGGCCCGCACCAGGTCGCCCAGAAATTCACCATCACGACGTCACCCCGGTACTCCGACAGGCGCAGGTTTTCGCCGGTGCTGCTCTTCAAGGCGAAATCGGGCGCGGCCTGTCCGGTCAGATCTGACGAGGCCAGTCCGCTCACGGCAAATGCGCCGAGTACGAGACCCAGCAGAAGCTTCCTCATTTTCATCGTTTCCATCCCTGTTGTGAGAGCCGGGCCAGACGCCATGCCCGACGCGCCAAAGCAGACTGTGCATGGTGACAGCCCCGGCCGCATGAGGGCCGTGATTGAATTCACAATTGCCCGGACTTCCCTGAACATAATCGCAGCGCCCGGGGCGTTTTCCGGCCTCATGCCGTTCGACCAATGATAGGCGTATCAATATGAATTTAAAGTGAAAAGCCGTCTGTTTTCGGCGACAGATCGATGGTTTTTTTGCGACACGCACGCACCCGTCAAGTCCTGCGCACGGTACGGCGGAGGAGCGGCCGACTCCGCCGTTACCGGCTCCGCGGCCATCCCCACCGCCGTCCCCGGTCAAGTCAGGTGGGACGTGCGCACGTGTCTCAGGGTTCGGGTTCAGGGGGCGGCGGCGGTTCGAGGCCGTCGGAGTAGTAGATCTTGCCGTCGGCGTCGATGACGATGCTCTCATAGTCCGGCAGCGTCGATATCAGTGTGAGGCCCTTGTCGACGCCCATGACGAACACGGAGGTCGACAACGCGTCCGTCAGCACGGCATCGGGTCCGATGACGGTTGCGCTGTGCACCCCGGTCGCGGGCATGCCCGTCTTCGGCTGGATAATGTGGTGGTAGCGTACGCCGTTCTCTATGAAGAAACGCTCGTAGTCCCCGGACGTGGAGATCGCCTCGTCCTGCAGTGGCAAGGAGATCGCGACCTCGCCCTCCTTGCGAGGGTCGCGGATCCCCACCATCCAGGGCTGTCCCCGGCGGTCGCCGAGCAGGCGGGAATCGCCGCCGGCCGTCACGATCGCGTGCTCGATACCCTTGGCGCGGAGGATATCGACGCCACGCTCGACGACGTAACCCTTCGCTATGCCGCCAAGGTTGATGCGCACGCCCTTCTGCAGGAACCGGACCGTCCCCGCGGCCTGATCGAGCTGGACCAGGTGATAGTCGATGAACTTGCGCTCGGCTGCCACGGTCTCGTCGCTCGGCCGCTGATGCGTGTGCCAGTCGTAGAATTGCCCGACGCTGTCGTAGGTGATGTCGAACGCCCCGAGCGTCAGCACGGATATGTCCAGTGAGCGGCGGATCAGAGTGAACAGCTCGTCGCCGGCGACGACGGGCTCGTCGGCGGCGCGCCGGTTGATGTCCGAGATGCGGCTGTCCTCGATGTAGGTGCTCATCAGCCGATCGATACGGGCCGTCTCTCCGAACACCTGCTCGACGAGTTGCTTGCCCTCGTCCGGATCGTCATCCCAGAGCAGGACGCGGACCTCGGTGCCCATCATGGCCCGTACGTCGCCCACCCATTCGGCGTGCGCCGGCATTGAAAACGCTCCGAACGCCACCATTCCTAGAGTTAGCGTACGTCCGAGGTTATTCTTGCCTGTCAGGCGATTCGACAAGGAGCGGGACTGTGACTTCATTCCTGATTTTCCTCGCGATCATTATCGCGATTGTGTTCTGGGGGGTCAGCATTTACAACCGGCTGATCAACGAGCGAAACCGGGTAAAGAACGCATTCGCCCAGATCGATGTGCAGCTCACGCGGCGCCACGACCTGATCCCGAACCTCGTCGAAGCCGTCAAGGGCTACATGAAGCACGAGCGCGAGACGCTCGAGAATGTCGTCAAGGCGCGCAACGCGGCACAGTCCAGCCTCGCCGCGGCCAAGGCGGACCCGGCCAACGCCGAAGCGATCAAGGAACTGGGAGCGTCCGAGGGCGCTTTGACGTCCGCTCTCGGCCGGCTTTTTGCCCTGTCCGAGTCCTATCCGGATCTCAAGGCCAGCCAGAACATGATCCAGTTCCAGGAAGAGTTGTCCACTACCGAGAACAAGGTCGCGTTCTCGCGCCAGGCGTTCAATGACGCCGTGCTGCGGTACAACAATTCCGCCCAGAATTTCCCGAACAACATGATCGCCGGCTTCTTCCACTTCGAACTCGCGAGCTTCCTGGAGATCGAATCCGAAGAGAAGCGCGAAGTGCCCGAGGTGTCATTCACCTGAGGACGGGCATTCGGCTGAGAGCCGGGAGCGGATTTGGACTTCTTTGATGCTCAGGACAGGGCGCGACAGGCGACTCGGCGCCTCGTCATCGCCTACATCTTCGCATCCCTGCTCATCGTGGCCGGCGCAACCGCGGTTGTCGGCTTCGCCCTCTTCAATTTTACCAATGCCGGCTACGGCCGCCCGGCCGCCGTCTTCGTCCAGGAACAGGCGCCGCTGCTGGTATTCACGGCCATCGCGGCGGCGCTGCTGATCCTCGGCGCCACCGCGTACAAGACCGCGGCGCTGTCCTCCGGCGGCGGGCGGGTCGCCGTGGACATGGGTGGCACACTGGTGCCGACCGACGTCCGCGATCCGCAGCAGAAACGATTGCGCAACGTCGTCGAGGAGATGGCCATCGCATCGGGTATGCCGGTACCCGAGATCTACGTGCTCGAGGCCGAGCACGGCATCAACGCTTTTGCCGCCGGTTTCACGACCGGCGATGCGGCGATCGCGGTCACCCGGGGCGCGCTCGAGCTGCTCGACCGCGAAGAGCTGCAGGGCGTAATCGGCCACGAGTTCAGCCACATCCTGAACGGCGACATGCGGCTGAATATCCGCATGATGGGCGTGCTGTTCGGCATCATGGTACTGGCCCTGATGGGCAGGGTTATCCTGCGGGGCGGCTACCAGGCCCGTCTCGTGTCGAGTCGCCGCGATCGCGGCGCCCCGGTCGTGCTGATGATCGGCCTCGGGCTGGCCATACTCGGCGCCATCGGCGTGTTCATCGCGCGCGTCGTGAAAGCCGCCATATCCAGGCAGCGTGAATCGCTTGCGGACGCGTCCGCCGTGCAGTTCACCCGGCAGACGACCGGGCTCGCGAACGCGCTGAAGAAGATCGGCGGATTCAGCGGAGGTTCGTACCTGCAGGCGGCGGATCCGGAAGAGGTCAGCCACATGCTGTTCGGCGAAGGCGCGCAGCTCAGCAGCCTGTTCGCGACGCATCCGCCGCTTGTCGAGCGGATCCGTGCCCTCGATCCGAGCTTCGACCCGAAGGACTACCCGGCCGTAAACCTGCACGAGAGACCCGTGGCGACAGCCGACACGGAACCGCGCCCCGCGGCGGCCTTCGCTTCCGCGGCAGCCGCCGGCGCGGCCGGCGCCTCGATGGCCCACCGGGTCGGCAGGCCCGAAACGGAGCACGTCGCCTATGCGGCTGATCTCCGTCGGTCCGTGCCCGAGTTGCTGGACGACGCCGCGCATTCCAGCGAACTCGCCTACCTGCTTGCGACCGCGCTCATCCTCGATCGCGACGGGCGCGTACTCGACCGCCAGTTGTCCCTGACTGAACAACGGTTCGGTCGTGAGCGGACAAATCTGGTCCGACAATACTACGATGCGCTGTCCGGTACCGGCGCGGAATATCGGCTGCCGCTGCTGCAGATGGCGTTCGCCGCGCTGAAACGACGTCCGGCCCCGCAGCTCGCGTACCTCGTCGACCTGGCGCGGGACCTGATCGAGGTGGACGGCGACATCGACCTCTACGAATTCTGCTTTTATCGCGTACTCGCGGCCAACCTCGGCGCCGCGGCAGACCCGGGCGGCCGCTCACGGCGGCGCGGCGCAGGCAAGGACGCGATTCGCGGGGCCGCGGTCGACCTGCTTTCCATCCTGGCCCGCCAGGGCAACGCCGATGCCGACTCGGCGCGGCGTGCCTTCGACGCGGGTATCGGCGTATTCGGCCACTGGGGTGGCCGCTACGACTATGAGCCCCATGACAAGGACACCGTGAAGACCCTCGACCGCAGCCTCGACATACTGCTGTCGCTGAACGGCGACGGTAAGAGGAAGCTGCTCGATGCGATCGCCGCGGCCGTACTCGCCGACAAGCGTTTGTCCATCGTCGAATCCGAGCTTATCCGGGCGGTCTGCGCGAGCCTGGATTGCCCGTTGCCGCCGATCCTTTTCGAAGCGGCGAAGCACTGAACCGGAAATGAGCGCCGCGACGAATTGGCGTATCATCGACTCTTCAGCTTTGGGCCCGCAATCCGGCGACGCCACACAAGTTACCCCGTATCGCCGCCACTGACACAGCCACGGAACACGATGATGCGCCAATTGATGAGCAAAGCCGTTCTCGTTCTGCTCGCTTGCGCGGTCGCAGTACCCGCAGCGGCCGAAACGAAGGAAGAGAAACGCGTGAGCGACGCCGCCGACGTGCTCGCGCAGCTGAACCGCATCCCGGAGTCGGCCATCCCGCCCAGCCTGCTGGCGCGGGCCTATGCCATCGCGGTGATCCCGGACGTCGTCAAGGCGGGTCTGGGGCTGGGTGTGCGGCACGGCAGGGGGATCATCGTAGTACGCCAGGACAACAATTCCTGGAGTAACCCGGCTTTCATCTCTCTGACCGGTGGCAGCCTGGGCTGGCAGGCCGGTGTGCAGTCCACCGACGTCATCCTCGTTTTCAAGACGCGCAAAGGCGTTGACGACATCAGCAAGGGTAAGTTGACGCTCGGTGCCGACGCCTCCGTCGCCGCCGGACCCGTCGGCCGCCACACCGAGGCAGCTACCGACCTTCAGCTCGAGGCCGAGGTCGTGTCGTACTCTCGCAGCCGGGGCCTGTTCGCCGGCGTCTCCTTCGAAGGCTCCGGCATTACGATGGACCGCAAATCCAATGCGGCGTTCTACGGATCGTCGACGATGACGCCGGAGCAGATCTTCAAGAGCTCGCCGAACATCGCGCCGGACATCGCGAACAAGTTCGTGCAGATCCTGACCGCGCAGACCAGCGGCCTGCCGACACAGCCGGGTATGCAACCGGGCGCGACCACCGGCCCCGCAACAGCCGGAGAGGATTCTCCCGGTGTGCGTACGTTCGGCATACCGCCGGACGACGAGTCCGGCGACTCCCAGACCAATTACGAATGAGGCGTACTTGCGCCGCGCCGCTTGAGTGAGTTGATCGACAAGGTTCAGCAACTGGCCGCACTGCTCGGCCCGAACCCGTACCTCCAGGCGCTCGCAATCGCCGTCATATTTGTCGCCGTCGGCAAGGTGGCCGACTGGGTGCTGTCACGCACGCTCGGCCGGATCGCCAGGCGCTCGAGTACGGACTTCGACGATCGCCTCGTCGAGCTCCTGCACCGCCCGGTTTTCATGACTTTCGCCCTTGTCGGGCTCGCCCTCGCGACGCAGCGGATCGGTCTGCCTGCCTCGCCGCTGTTCCTCACGATGGGCGTACTCAAGACGATCGCGATCGTCATCTGGTACAGCATGCTGCACCAGCTCGCGAGCATGTTCGTGCAGGCGGCTCGCCGCAAACCCCATGCCAAGCTCGCCCAGACGGGCATGGTCGAGCTGCTGGAGAACGTCCTCAAGGTCGTCCTGTTTTCGCTCGCCGTCTACTTTGTGTTCCTCGCCTGGGACATCAACGTCACGGCCTGGGTCGCATCAGCGGGCATCATCGGCCTGGCGCTCAGCTTTGCGGCCAAGGATACGCTTGCGAACCTCTTCGCCGGCGTCACCATCATCGTGGACGCGCCTTACAAGGTCGGCGACTACATCGTGCTCGACGCCGGAGACCGTGGCGTCGTCACGCACATCGGCCTGCGTAGCACGCGTCTCATAACGCGCGACGACGTCGAGATTACGATACCGAACGGCATCATCGGCAACAGCAAGATCACGAACGAGGCCGGCGGACCATCGGAGAAGCACCGCATTCGGGTCGCCGTCGGAGTCGCGTACGGTTCGGATATCGACCACGTGATCTCGACACTGGAGTCCGTGGCCGGGGACCACGAGGAAATTTGCCGCGTGCCCGAGCCACGCGTTCGCTTCCGCGCCTTCGGCGAGTCCAGTCTCGATTTCGAACTGCTCTGCTGGATCGACCATCCGGTCGACCGGGGACGCCTGATGCACGAGCTCAACTGCCGCGTCTACAAGGCGTTTGCCTCGGCCGGCATCCAGATCCCGTTCCCGCAGCGGGACCTGCACGTCCGCAGCATGCCGCCCGCGCCGGACGCTTCGTCCTGACAGCCTCCGGGCACGTCCGGATCAGTTTTCCTCGGGCGCCTCGCGCTTCTGCAATTCCTCGCGGATCGCGTCGATGTCCATCGGGTGATCCTCGGCGACGACGGGGGCCGGGCCTTCATCGCTTGGCGGCGGCGCCGCCGGTTGTGCCTCGCCGGTCGCCTGCTGCGCGGGCTGGGCTAATACTGCGGTCGGCGCGTTCGTCGTACCCGGTGCCGGCGCCGCTCCATCGGCGGGTGTCGGCGGGACTTCTCCGAACTGACTCAGGTATTCGGCCTCCTTGCGCTGCTGTTCGGCCTCTTCGGAACGCCGCCGCGCCTCCGCGGCTGCCTGCTGTGTGCGCCTCAGGGCCTCTCGCTTGCGCTCGGACTGAGCCTCGAACGCCTTGGCTTTCTCGCGGTCCTGGCGTTGCGCGATGATCGATACCGCCTGACGCGCATTGACACACTCCGCGTCGTAGCGCTTCTCGTGGCGATTCTCGCCGCAGCGTACGACGGCGGCTTCCAGGAGTATGGGATCGTCGACAAAATCGGACACCGACGGCGGCGGCGGCTCTTTGCCGCAGCCCGCCAGCAACAGCCCCGCGCCGACGCATGCGGCGATCTGATACTTTGTCATCGTCGTCACCAACCCCGGAGTCGACTAAATGGTATAGTTTTCAGCATCCTGCCGTTGCGGATGATAGCACTGCTGTCAATATGTGAAATGGCCCGAGTTCGCAGTTTTGACGCCCCGATCCTCAGAATCGGGCGGGTGCGGCCCGATCGCCGGCGCATGACGGCAGCCGCGTGAACGACTCGAGCCAGTTCTCATTGCTCCGCCAGCGGCGCTTCGCGCCGTTTTTCGGCACGCAGTTCCTCGGCGCGCTCAACGATAACGTCTTTCGTAATGGCTTGCTCGTGCTGGTCACCGTACAGGGCGTCCTTGTCGCGGGCATGAACTACAGCCAGCTCGCCAACGTCGCCGGCGCGCTGTTCATTCTCCCGTTCTTCCTGCTTTCGGCGACGGCCGGGCAACTTGCCGAGAAGTACGAGAAATCCATGCTCATGCGGCGCATCAAGCTGCTCGAGATCGTACTCATGCTGATCGCGGCATTCGGTTTCCTGGTACAGAGTTATCTGCTGCTGCTATTCATGCTGTTTTTGATGGGCGCGCAGTCGGCGCTGTTCGGCCCCGTGAAGTACGCCTATCTGCCGCAGCATCTCTCGGCCTCGGAACTCGTCGGCGGCAACGGACTTGTCGAAGCGGGAACCTATATCGCCATCATTCTCGGCCTGATCATTGGCGGCCTGACCGTCTCATCGGATCCGGGCACGCACTCCCCGATCTGGCTCTGCCTTGTCGCCTTCGCAATCTTCGGCTACCTCGCGAGCCGACAAATTCCGGCGACGCGCGCCGTCGATCCGACGATACGCATCAACAGGAATGCGTGGGCCGAGACCTGGCATATCGTTTCATACGCGCGCGAGGACCGCGGCGTCTTCCTGTCGATCCTCGGGATTTCCTGGTTCTGGTTCTTCGGCTCCGCCATGACGCTGCAGGTTCCGGCTTATGCGCTATACATACTGCATGGCGACAAGACGGTAATCACATCGCTGCTCGCCGCATTTGCCGTGGGCGTGGGGATCGGATCGCTGCTGTGCGAACGCCTTTCGGGTCACCGCATCGAACTCGGGCTGGTGCCGTTCGGTTCGATCGGCCTCAGCCTGTTCGCGGTGGACCTGTACTTCGCACAGCCGGCCGCCTCTGATTTCGCGGTGTCGTCGATCCGGGAATTCGCCGTACGGCCAGGCAGCATCCGCGTGTTGCTCGACGTGTGCCTGATAGGTGTGTTTGGCGGCTTTTACAGCGTACCGCTCTACGCGTGGATCCAGAATCGTTCGAACCCGTTGCACCTCTCGCGGATCGTGGCCGCCAACAACATTATCAATGCGCTGTTCATGGTGGCCGCATCGATACTGTCGATCGCGGTCCTGCTGATGGGTTACACCATTCCACAACTGTTCCTGGTCCTGGCAGCGCTGAACGTCATCGTGGCGGTCTATATCTACTCGCTGCTGCCCGAGTTCCTGATGCGCTTCCTCGCGTGGATCCTGATCAACCTGTTTTATCGGCTCCGTGCGGTCGGACTGGACAATGTCCCGGACAAGGGACCGGCTATCGTCGTCTGCAATCATGTCAGTTACATGGATCCGATATTGCTTGCAGGTTCTGTGCGTCGCCCGATGCGTTTCGTCATGTACTACCGGATTTTCCACATACCCCTGCTGCGCTATTTCTTCGAGCACATGCGGGCGATCCCGATCGCCGGTGCGATGGAGGACGAGCAGTTGTTGCGGGAAGCCTTCGATCGCGTCGACGAGGAACTCGCGGCCGGCAATGTCGTGTGCATCTTCCCGGAAGGCGGCATCACGCGGGACGGCGAGGTGCAGCGCTTCCGGCGCGGGATCGAGAAGGTCCTCGCACGGCGTCCGGTCCCCGTCGTGCCGATCGCACTCGGACGCCTGTGGGGCAGCTGGTTCAGTCGCCGCAAGGGCGGCGGCGTCCGCAAGATGCCGGGGCGCCTGTTCGCCCGCGTGCAAATCAGGGCCGGACAGCCCGTGCCAGCAGCAGACGCCACGGCCGCGAAGCTCGAAATGCTGGTGAGGACCCTGCGGGGCGACGAACGCTAGCGATGGGCTAGGTGTCGTCGTTCAGGCCGAGCCTCTCGCGCCACTCGCCGAGAAGCTGATCCTTGTTGCCGAACAACCCCGGCCCCTTCGCGCCGACGAAGCTTAATTGCGTCAGATGGACGAAACCGCTACCGACAACCGGCAGGTAGAGGCGATTACCCGGGCCCGACTTCTGGTCCGTGCCGGATTGACCGAACACGATGCGTGTACGGTCCGGGACGTGTGGCGCCAGGATGGCATCGATCCAGTTGAGCCCGGTTACCGAGGTACTGGCACGGTGTATCCAGTTGGCGGTCCGCAACAGCACGCGGGAGCCGCCCGGCGTAAATCTGACCTCCTGCACAGGGCTCGGAAGCTGCAGAGCTGACTCGCCGATGCGGCCCTCCGCCAGGTCGAACAATTGCGCGAGATTATTCCTGTCGACGAGTACCAGCGTGTGACCCTTCGGAGACGCCTCCAGCCACCGGATGGCCGCCTCACCCTGCCAGATCTGCTGCATTGCCCAGGTATCCGCCGCGTTGCGGGCGATCGCTCGAAGCGCACCCGACTCGCCGCCGACGTAGAGGCGATCGGCGTCGGCGAAGGCGAGACTCCGGTGCGGCTCGCCGAGGTCGAAGCGCGCGAGCACCCGACCGGAATCGGCCGCCATGACTTCCGCGAAACGTCCGTTCAGGATGCCCAGGAGCGTCCCGTCAGGCGAGAACGCCAGCTTGTCGATCGGCGCACCGGAAACATTACCGAAGAATGGCCGCGGCAAGCGGGTCGTGGTATCCCATACGCGAACCGTATTGTCGGCCGCGGCACTCGCCACGGTCGAGCCGTCGCGACTGACTTCGATGAGGCGCACGGCACTGTTGTGGCCGACGAATCCGATATTGCTCTCCTCGCGTGCGAGCTCCTCGCTACCCGTATTCGCCGGCAGGATGTAGACATCGCCCGAGGCATCGCCAATGACCAGTGTCGACGCGTCCGGCGTCGCCACCGCGATCGCGTCCGCCGATGGCGGCCATATTTCCTGGCCGGCCTGCTGCGGCGTCCGGGTATCGGGGGGCGGGGCCGAAGGCAAACGCCACAACCGCGTCACTCCATCGGGGCCGCCGGTGACCACGGACTGTTCGTCGGCGCCGAAGGCCAGCGGAAACGCCTGCTGCGACGAGCCGCCGGCACCGAGCGGCGGTCCGATCAAGCGGCCATCCTCGGTGTCGTAGAGGTGGAATCCGGCCTCGGGCGTTCCCACGAGCGCTTTCGATCCCGATGGCGAGAAGGCGAGTTGCCAGCGCCCATCCCCATGGACGGCCAGCATCGGCCGTTTCGCCCGGTCGAGCCGCCAGAGCGAGGCCCCGCCCTGTCCGGCGACGACACCGAGCACGTCGCCACCCGCCGACAGGCTGATGCCGCTCGGTTGCGCCTCGAGGTCGACCTGTGCAACCAGGCTGCCGTCATCGAGGTCCCAAACCCGGACGGCGCGGTCGAAATCGGCGACGGCGAGCCGGTCTCCGCCGGCGTCGGGGGAGACCAGCGCCGGCGCGCCGGCGATGTCCAGCGTCGCCGCGATGGATGCGCTCTCCAACGACCACAATTCGAAGCGCGTATCGCTGCCGCGGCGGCGCTGAACGAGCAGATGGGTACCGTCGTCGGTCAGCATCGGGGCCGTCACGCTTGAACCGGTAGCGAGTGTCGCCATGCGCCCGCCGGTCCCGATGTCCCAGAGATGGATCGCGTCCTGCGTGGCCGTCACCAGCAGCTGCGCGCCGCGACTCAGGCCGATGAGGCGTTCCTGCTCGCTGACGGCGACGGCCCGGACCGGCTTGGCAAATTCCAGATCCCAGATGCGCGCGCTGTCGCTGCGCATCGCGCGCGCCACCGCGTAGCGCCCGTCCTTGCTGAACCACAGGTGATCCGTCTCGCGCGCGACCGGTTCCGGTACGTCGAGGCCACGCTGGAAATCCTCCACCACGCCCTGCGAGTTCAGGCTCAGGTTCCAGCCCACGAGGTGGCCAGCCACTCCAAGCGCTTCGTCGCGAATACTGAGGCTCCAGGTCCCGCTGAGCGGCTCGCCGACGAGATCGTGAAGTTGTGCCGCCGGAATCCGGATGTCCTGATTCGCCGACGCCCGGTCGATTCCCGCTTGCACCTCGACCGCCCGACCAGAGGGTGCGATCAGCTTGATCCGCAAGTCCGTGGCGCGTGCGTGCGAGAGGTTCAGCGTTAACCCGATGCGCCCGACCTTGCCTTCCCGGTCCACGATCACGCGACGGACGAGCGGAGTGACCTCGAGTGCGGTAATCGTCCAGTCGTCTCGCCGCTGAAGCCCCTCGGGACCGACGGTCCATTGCAGGACAGTGGCCCCGCGATTCTCGCTGAACAGCATCCCGCCGGGATCGAACACCAGGTCACCGCCGACGTCCGCCGGCAAGGTCGCGCGCAACAGCGGATAGTCGTCCGCCACCAGTGCAGCCGCGCGGCGCCGGCGCTCCGGCGTCGACAGGACCAGTGATTCCAGGGCGTCGATCAGTGCCGCGTCGCGGTGCTCGCCGCGCGTCGCCGTCGCAAGCCGGCGGTCCCAGAAATCCGCGCGCAGTTCGTCCGGAAATCTACCGGCATCGGGCAGCGTGGCGGCCATGGCGCTGACCTCAGCCAACTGTTCCTCATCGGTCGCCGCGTGTGCGCGGCGTCGAATGTAGCCGCGGAAGAGGTTGTCCGCAGCCGCGACATGACCCGGGAACGAGCGCAGATCGACGTAAGCCTCGTGCGCGGCATCGAGCTCCGTCGTATCGGACATCAATACGTCGACATAACGGTCGGGGAGCAACTGCGTATACCAGAACGGCACCGCGATCATTATGAATATCACGGCCGCAGCGATCGCGATGCTGCGCCAGTTGATCTTGAGGTTCTCGTTTGCCCAACGTGCAGTAAACACGGATTCGTAGAGCCGGTTGCGGACTTTGAGACTGCCTTCCTCGTCGATCACGAGCAGGCCGATCGCAATCAGCTTGCGCTGCAGCGGCGAGCCAAGATCGGCGGCGACATTGATGCCTTTGCGCAGGCGTCCATAGAGGTTCAGCAGGGCCTCGCTCTTCGCGTCGTTTACGATCTCGCGGTGAATGTGGCTCATGTGCGGTTCGTTGTGCAGCGCCGCGCGTCCCGCAAGTTGTCGAAAGACGAGTCGATCGACAGTGTCCGCAACGTCCTCGACAACGTTCTCGCGTGCTACCGCACGTGCCAGCTTCTGGCACAAATACGGTTGCCCGTTCGTCCAGTAGAAGATCCGGTCCAGCGCCACTGCCGCATCGGCCGTTGACAGATTCAGCTCCTGCTCGAACAGATTCAGGTCGGCCCTGGTGAAGTCCCCAAGCGCGACGGCCTGAGTCACATTGAAGGGCGACAACCCGGGTTCGTCGATCAGGCTGATGGGATCGCACTCGCCGAGCAGGACAAATGCGAGTCGCGAGAACTCGGGATCGGTGGCCCTGGCGTCGTGCGCCGAGCGGACGCTGCTGAGGAGTTGATCGGTGAACGGCAGATGCGCGACGCACTGGACTTCGTCGATGAAGACGACGATCCGTGTCGACAACTTCTGCAGCACGATCTCGGAATAGAACTCGACGAGGCGTTGTTGGTTGGTCAGAAACGACTTGTCCTGCCACCACGACTGCAGGTCGACCCGGATGCGTAACTGGCGCAACAACCGGTATGCAATGCTGTAGTACCAGCGGCCCTCGTCCGATCCCGCATCGCGAGCACCGATCTGTTCCAGATCCAGCGTGGCGACCTTGAAACCGTTGTTCTCGAGCCGGGCCGCCGTCGCGGCGATCAGGCTCGACTTGCCGCTGCGATCCGGGGCGATGACGTGCGCGAAGCGACCCGCCTTGACGGTCGTGTAGAGCACGTCGTCGGCGCTGCGCCGGACATAACCGGCACGCACGGCGTGCAGCGGCGCGCCGACGCTGAAAAACTCGCCGGTGGCGTCGAGCCGGGCACGTTCATTGCCCGGCGGCTGTTCGTCTGAATGTCCGGCCATCCTGCTGCCTCTCGAGCACTCCCGGCCATTTTCCGGGATTTGCGCGGGCGCCGCCAGCGTCCCGTGTTGCACTTTTCCCGTGTATCATTGCCACGCCATGGACTACTGCCACCCGCACAATCTCGTGGATCCCTCCAGGGCCGGTGCCGAGCGGCGCTTCGGCATCCGCGTCACGCTCCCCCCCGGCGACACCATGAGACGCCTGCTGGGCGAGAACTGGGAACGCCTGCACTGGTATGCCAGCGAGCAGGAACGCGACCGCGCGTTCGAGCAGATGGCTCTGCGTCACGGATACTATCGGAAGTCGGACGACCCGACCCAAGTCCTCGAGAAGATCGTCCGCTGAAGCCCGAATTATGCTCATGATTGCGCGCCTGCACGGACGTCGTACGCGCCGAAGGCGCCGCAATCCCCGCGCATTGCTCTTGCTCGCAGCCGCCCTTTCCCCGGCGCTGCCGGTGCGCGCCGAGACAGCGCGCGACGACGGCGCTATTCCGGAACTCGTGGTGACGAGCAAGCGACACGAGCAGCCGGCGCTCGAGCATGCCGGGAACATCGACCGGATCGACGCGGCAACGATCGAGGACGTCGGCCATCAGCACATCTCCGAGCTCCTCACCCGCGTCGCCGGCGTCTGGCTCGGGCGCGGCAGCGGCCAGGAACACCTGACCGCGATCCGCTCGCCCGTGCTCACCGGCGCCGGTTCCTGCGGCGCATTCCTGTTCCTCGAAGACGGCATCCCGGTGCGGCCGGCCGGCTTTTGCAACGTGAACGGGATGATCGAGATCGACACGGAACAGGCCCGCTCGATCGAGGTCATCCGGGGCCCGGGCAACGCACTGTACGGTTCCAACGCGCTGCACGGCACGATCAACGTGCTGATGCCGATGCCCGACGGGGGCTTCAAGCCCGAGGTTGCGCTCGAAGCCGGCGCCAACGACTTCTACCGCGCCCGCCTGACGGTGCCGTTCGACCCGGACGCCCCCTGGCTTGCCGGCCTGGTCTACGCCGACGACGGCGGCTTCCGAGACGACTCCGGCTACCGGCAGGGCAAGCTGCACCTGAAACGGCGCTGGGACACGACCGACGGCACGTTCACCCTCGGCGCATCGGCGACCGATCTCGATCAGCAGACCGCCGGCTACATCATCGGCAAGGACGCCTACAAGGATCCGGCCGTCAACCGCAGCAACCCGAATCCCGAGGCGTTCCGGAAAGCGTCCAGCGAACGCATCTACGGCATCTGGACGCGCGCTTTGGCGCACTCGGAACTGGACCTGCGGCCCTACGTCCGACACTCGGACATGCGGTTCCTGCAGCACTTCCTGCCGGGCAAGCCGCTGGAGGAGAACGGCCAGGTCAGCGCCGGCGCGCTGTTGACACTGAGATTCGGGGGCGACTCGCACGAGACGATCGTGGGCGTGGACACGGAATGGTCCGATTCCTACCTGAAGGAGACGCAAGACGGTCCCACGGAAGGCTCGCCCTTTCTCGTCGAGACGCGCCCTGCCGGCAAGCACTATGACTACGGAGTGACGAGCGTCGGCCTCGCGCCTTACGTGCAGACCGACTTCCGCCTGAGCCCGAAAACCACGCTCGGGGCCGGCCTGCGGCTGGACTACCTGCGGTACAACTACGACAACCGCATGCTGGACGGCAATACCCGGGACGACGGCACCGAGTGCGGCTTCGGCGGTTGCCTGTATTCGAGGCCCGCCGACCGCAGCGACAGCTTCACCAACATCGCTCCGAATCTGTCCCTGACGCACCTCGTCGGCGGCGATGCGGTAATCTACGCGACGCTCGCCCGCGGCTTCCGGGCGCCGCAGATGACGGAACTGTACCGCCTGCAGAGCGGCCAGGACGTGGCGGACCTCGACTCCGAGAATGTCGACAGCATCGAACTCGGCGCACGCAAGCGGACCCCGGCGCTGTCGATCGACGTCGCCCTGTACGCGATGCAGAAGCGCGGCAGCATCTATCGCGACGCCGAGGGCTACAACGTCAGCGGCGCGCGCAGCAAGCATCGTGGTATCGAGACCGACATCGACTGGCAGTTCGCATCGGCGTGGTCCCTCTCCATCGATGCGACCTACGCGCGGCATACCTACGATTTCGATACGGTTGCCGCGCAGGGTGAAACCTTCGTATCCGGCCGCGACATCGACACTGCGCCGCGCTGGCTCGGCAGCGCCGAATTGCAGTATCGCAGCGGCGACCGCTTCGACGCCGCGCTGCAATGGACGATGATCGGCAAGTACTACATCGACGCCGAGAATCGGTTCACCTATCCGGGCCACACGATCGCCAACCTGCGCACGCGCGTACAACTCTCCGACGATTTCGACGTCATCCTGCGCCTCAACAACGTCACGGACCGTGCCATCGCCGATCGCGCCGACTACGCCTTCGGCAACTACCGTTACTTCCCCGGACGCGGCCGGGAGTTCTTCGCCGAAATTCGCTACCGCCCCTGAAATCAATCTTTGTCATATTTCGCGGAATCCCGCCAAGCCTCGACTAGTTTGCACCTCAATAGCGTGAAGCCAAGGCACAGAGACCTTATCGAGGCGCTGAATCGCGCTGGATCACCATACTTTGCTTGTAACGTTTGTGACCGGGAAACCGGCTGTGGGTTGTGTGTGCCACGCGGTAGCCGCTTTGCGCAGTCCATCAAACGGCTAACGTCTGCTTTAATCGTAAGCGGTCACTCAAAATGGTCTGGGCGAGCGACTGCTTACGGCCAGAAGCGGGCGGTCATTCGGTAGGTGTTCGCCAGCCACGCACTAGGGCTTCAACGCCCAGCCCTGCCCCAAAGATTACGACCAGTGGGGTCAACATGGAGATCGGCTGTCCCCAGTCGGTGCCTCCCACATAAGCAAACAACCCCGCCAGAACGAACATCCAGATTCCAAAGGCGAAGCGGAAAACCCTTGTCTTATGCTTCTCATCGTCCCCTAATCGAGCATTGAGGTACTTCGTAATGATATGCAGTCCAACCCCCCATAAGACGAAGAATGCCACGAAGATTGCGCTGCCAATCAGAAAGTCCAAAAGCATGATTCCGGTTTAGTGTTGGATGCAGCACCATTGCGAATCACAAATAACGTGCAGCCATTGCGAGTGACCGGAAAGGGTTGTGAGTTCAATCGGTGGTTGCAACACCTAAGCTCTAACTATAGAGCAGGAGGTGTTGTTGATGAAGCAAAGACCGAGGATTTATTACTCCCAGGCGCAAATAGCGCAGATGTGGAATCGCTGGCAG
>Ga0210095_1000064_pt1 | contig 43049 bp, 39 predicted proteins | sample China_Galinas_PW_FD_184861 | JGI IMG/M metagenome (GOLD analysis project Ga0210095, IMG submission 184861) | Wetland microbial communities from San Francisco Bay, California, USA, that impact long-term carbon sequestration - China_Galinas_PWA_D1... | ecosystem: Environmental > Aquatic > Marine >...
CCGTCACGGTGAAGGACAGATCGACGTAACCCTCCAGCCCGCGGGACAATGCACGCGCGGGGTATACCGGCGCGACGCGCACGATCGGCAGGTAGTCGCCCTCCGCGATATTCATGCCGCTCGGACCGCCGATATTGGTATCGGTCTGCACCGTCGGGGCCGCGACGTTGATCGTCGGCGCGTTCGGATCGATCTGATCCATGTCCTGCGGCGGCGTCTCGGGCGGCGTCTCGGGCGGTTTCGGCGGTTTCTCGGGCGTATAGTCCTCGGTATTGAGCTGCTCGTTGCGGCGCACGCGGACGAATTCCAGTTTCGCGCGCTCACGCGGCGTCGTCAGTGCGCCCTTGCCGGTCTTGATGAGCAATTGCATGACGAACAGCAGCGCCACCGTGACGATGACGCCGACCACGACGGAAAAGGCATAACGGCCTAGCATCGTTTACTTCTCCCCGGCGAGCCGTGTCGCCGTGCAATATTCCCGCGCAACCTCATACTCTTATCGACTGAAACGGCCACCCGCGGTTCCTACTCCTCTTTCGTGGATATTGCGACATTGGTGATACCCACCGCCTTCGCGGCCTCCATGACCACCACCAGCATCGCGTTGGTCGATTCCTTGTCGGCCTGGATGACCAGCGAGCCCTTGGGGTTCTCCGAGTGCAGGCGCTCGATCGCGGCACGCACACCGCCCGGATCGATCTTCTTGCGATCGATCCAGATCTCGTCGGCGGGGCTGATCGCGACCAGGATCGCGGCGTCTTCCTGCTTCTCCAGCGTGTAGGCTTCCGGGCGATTCACGGTGATGCCGGCTTCCTTGATGAACGAGGCCGTCACGATGAAGAAGATGAGCATGATGAACACGACGTCCAGCATGGGCGTCAGGTTGATCTCGTTCTCTTCCTCTTCGGCCTGCAAGGCACGTGAGATGCTCCGCTCTGCCATACTATGTCGTCTCCAGATCGATTACCCGGCGGGTTTGCACGCCGGGTCAGCCGCGCTCGTCCGCGAGCGAAATATTGTAGACGCCGGCCAGCCGGGACGCGTCCATCACCGTCACCAGCATCTTGTTGGTGGACTTCTTGCTGGCCTGGATGACCACCGAACCCTTCGGATTCTCCGAATGCAGGCGCTCGATATTGGCACGCACCGCGCGCGGATCGATCAGGCGGCGGTCGATCCAGATCTCGTCATTGTCGGTGATCCTGACCAGGATGTTGGTGTCCTCGTTCTTGACGTCAGTGACCGGCGCATCCGGCCGATTCACGTCCAGTCCCGCCTCCTTGATGAACGAGGCCGTCACGATGAAGAAGATGAGCATGATGAACACGACGTCCAGCATGGGCGTGAGATTGATCTCATTCTCATCCTCTTGCTGTCCCAACTCGAAATGGTGCTTGGCCATGCAACTGTCCTCAGTGATCCATCGTCAGCGAGTCTTCGAGAAATTCGACCTCCCGAGTCGCGCGCCGGGTCAGGAGCGTAACGAGCAGCACGCCCGACAGGGCGCCGACCATGCCCGCCATCGTCGGAATGGTCGCCTGGGAAACGCCGGCCGCCATCGCGCGCACGTTGCCGGACCCGGACACCGCGAGTACCTGGAACACGCTGACCATGCCGGTGACCGTGCCGAGCAGGCCCAGCAGCGGGCACAGCGCGATCAGCGTCTGGATCATCGGGATGTTCCTGTGCGTGGTCATCTGGAACCGCGAGATCATCATCTCGCGAATCTGGTGGGCGTTCCAGGAGCGCCGCTCGGGGCGCGATTCCCAGTCATCCCGGATCCCCTGCGAGACACCCTTCATCGTCGTGCGGAAAAACAGAATCCGCTCGGTGATGAGGACCCACATGATGAAGATCGTCATCGCGATCAGCTTCAGCACGGGTCCGCCGAGGCCCATGAAATCCCGGATGGATTCAATCGCATCAGTCAGCCAAAGCATCGCAGCTCCTTACGGTACGCGCCGTTCCATCAGCCGTGCTTCTCGGAATGCTCTGCCACGAGGCCGGCACTCTGGGACTGCAGGATGTTGACGATCTTGCGGCTCTGGCCGCTGACCAGCGTGTGCAGGAGCACGAGCGGGATTGCCACCACCAGGCCGATCACGGTCGTCACCAGCGCCTGCGAGATACCGCCGGCCATCATCTTCGGGTCACCGGCGCCGTACAGGGTGATGACCTGGAAGGTCTGGATCATACCGGTCACGGTACCGAGCAGGCCCATGAGCGGCGCCACCACCGAAATCACCTTGATCAGCAACAGGCCCTTCGTGAGCCCGGGCATCTCCTTGAGCGCCGCTTCGCTGAGCTTGAGTTCGATCGTCTCGGTGTCGGCGTTCCGATTGCTCTCGTAGGCGGCCAGTACGCGGCCCAGCGGATTGTCGGTGCTGGCGCTGTCGCGTTTGAGCTGCGCGCGAACCTTGCGGCTGTCTGCGGACAAGCCGATCCACCGCCAGATGGCGACCAGCAGGCCGATAATGCCGAGCACGATCGTCGAGTAACCGACGATACCGCCCTGGTCGACCTTCTCACGGAATGTCGGCGTCTCGACCAGCAGACCGAGGATACTGCCGCGCGTGACGTCGATACCGAAATCGACGTAGCCCGAATCCGCTTCCATGAGATCGGACGTCGTGCTCGTGTAGCGGCTGTCGGGCTGACGCTGCAACTCGGCGACCGTGCCGTCATCCGCGTTGTACTTCAGGTAGCCGTCTTCGGACACGATGTTGAACGTCCCGACCCGCACGATGTTCTCCTCTTGCTGCTCGCCGTCCGCCTTCGTGACCGTGTAGGGGAACTCCACGACCTTGCCGGACTCGTTGATCTCGCGCTGCAGCTCGTACCAGAGCCTCTCGATATCCGAGATCTGGGCCAGTTCCGTGGCGCTGGACATCTTGCTGCCCAGCTCGACGAGGAACTTCTCCCGATCCGGATACTGCAGATTGGTGAGGGACTCCTTGAAACGCGCCTGCGTGTCGCCCGAAACGGTCTGCAGCACGCCGAAGAGTTCCTTCAGGGCACCCAGGCGTTCGTTCAGGGCCGCGCGGGCGGTCGTGATCTTTTGCTGGTTGTCCTGGAAGCTCTTTTCCAGCTGCGCACTCTCGTTCTCCTGGCGCGTCCGTTCGGCGCGCGCCTTGTTGAGCAGTGCCTGTTGCTGATCCTTCTGCGCCTTGAATTCCGCCTCGCGCTTGCGGGCCTCGGCATTGTCGCGGGACTCGCCCTGTTTGATCAGGTTCAGCAGCTGCGACATGCTGGCGGCTTGCTGATCCTTGGCCTGGTTCTGCGCCAGCGCGGTGCCGCCGGCGCAGAGCGCGATCGACGCGGCGACGATTATGGTTGTTATGCGTTTCATCTAGGTCGCCTCCGCGGGTGCCGGTGCATGGACTGGTACGACGATCAGCTCCGGTGCGATGAGCTGTTTGGCCATACGCAGGCCCTTGCGAACCTCGTTGCGTGCGGAGTTGTCGATGACCCACTGCCGCTTGTCGTTGTCCCACCTGCCCGTAATCTTGTAGTCGTCGGACTGGAAAAAGAGTGCGACGCGGCCGATACGCAGCATGTTGTAGCTGCGCGTAGCCCCGTCGAGCGTCAGGGACTGCGTGTAGTACTCGCCGGAGCTGCCGTAATCGTTCTCGATCTGGTACGCCTCGAGGACTTTGCGGAATTTCTCAGCGACGCTGACGTCGGAACGCTCCATGATGGCCTTCAGGTCATCGATACGCTTGGTCCGCTCGTCCATCAGGAACGGCACGTCGAGCTTGATCGACTGCTCGAGGCCGTCGATCATGCGTTCCATCAACGGGAAGATCTGGCGATTGATGACGTCGACCTGGTCCATGGACAGCGAGATGTCCTGCAACGTCGCTTGCTGGCCGTCGACCTGGGCCTTCATGAGGCGGTTGTACACCTTCAGGCCGTCGATTTCCTTGTTGATCGCGCGATAGTCGTCTTCGAGCGACCGCGTCGCGTCGACGACCTTGTTGATTCGTTCCTGCGATTCCTGGGCCAGCTGAAGCCGATGATCCTCGGCCTTTAAAACCTGGTCGACGGACTGCTGCGCAAGAACGCCGCCGGAGATCGCAACAAGCGAGGCTGCAAGGATTGCAGTGCCTTTGCGCCGACTCTTGTTTGTGCACCGTTTCATGAACGCTCCTTACCTAAAGGTCGAAATGTATTTCTGGTGTTGCGAATTGAGATGCAACGTATCCGCTGATTATCTGCTCATGTATTAAACAAGAATATCAGACCCTGCCGATTGCAGGTCCGCATGCGCACACAGCCTTGTCCACGCCGGCCGCGGCGATGAATTCTCTGGACCCTTGACTCTCTATTTTTCCGTGGCCATCCGGAACGCTCCGGTTCCGGCTTCCCCGCCTTTTCTATTTTAAATAACCCCGGGCCCCTTGGTACCCGGGGGCAAGAATAACATATGCTTGATGGATCGCCAGCCCGGCGACGACATAAGGAACGGGCGTTCAAAGGCACCGTTCGGCGGCCTGCCAGAGGCCGATTTGGTATCACAAGTAACTGATATTTCGAAATTTGACATCGTTTGAAGCATGCAACATGATCGCCCGTCATGGACATGTTCCGGAACCGCTCGAACGTCCGCAGCCGCGAACTGGCGTTGCTGCCGGCCCCGCTTGCGCTCCTTCTCCTTGGAGGACAGGGCGGGTAACGCGTATCCGGAAACAGGCATTCGCGACCCCGCATCCGACCAGGATAGTGGGGTTTTTTTTGTTGACCTCGAACTTGGACATGAAAATGACAGACACAAGAGGCATTGCGCCGGAGATTGAGCATCATGCGGTTGTATTCTGAGGCAGACGTTGACACCGGTTGCCTGGCCGACAGGCAGATCACGATTCTGGGTTACGGCAGCCAGGGCCGGGCCCACGCACTCAACCTCAAGGACAGCGGCTTCAACGTCGTCGTCGGCCTGCGTCCGGACGGCGCCAGCTGGTCCCAGGCGGTCGCCGACGGGCTCGTCGTGAAGAGCCCGGACGAGGCCGTCAAAGGCGCCGCGGTCATCGCGTTTCTGACGCCCGACATGGTGCAGAAGGCGCTGTACGCGAGCGTGGTCGATCACATCGACGAGGGCGCCACGCTGTTGTTCGCGCACGGCTTCGCCATCCATTTCAAACAGATCGAACCGCGCGCGGACCTGAACGTCGTCCTGATCGCGCCGAAAGGGCCCGGCGGCCTCGTGCGCCGGCAGTACGAGGAGGGACACGGTGTGCCCTGCCTCGTCGCCGTGCATCAGGACGCCACCGGCGACGCGCTTTCGATCGCCCTGGCCTACTCCGCCGGTATCGGCGGCGCCCGCGCCGGCGTGATCGAAACGACGTTTGCCGAAGAGACCGAGACCGACCTGTTCGGCGAACAGGCCGTCCTGTGCGGCGGCGCGACGGAACTGATCGTCGCCGGGTTCGAGACACTCGTCGAGGCCGGCTACCAGCCCGAGGTGGCCTATTACGAAGTCATGCACGAACTGAAGCTGATCGTCGACCTGCTGCACGAGGGCGGCTTGCGCAAGATGTACAAGTACATCAGCGACACGGCGTCCTGGGGCGACATGGTCAGCGGGCCGCGGGTCGTGGGTCGCGACTCGCGCGAGGCGATGAAGGCGGTCCTCGCCGACATCCGGGACGGCTCGTTTGCCCGTAACTGGATCAAGGAGAACGAGGCGGGCATGCCCGAATTCCGCAAGCGCCTGGCGGCCGATCTCGAACACCCGATCGAGAAAGTGGGCGCCGAATTGCGCGCCCGGATGGACTGGCTGGAGGCATAGAGGCTACACACCGGGCGGATGACCCGGCGGAGGACAACGGCAATGGCGGACACATCCCCCCAAAACCGCATTCGGATTTTCGATACGACCCTGCGCGACGGCGAACAGGCGCCGGGCTGCAGCATGACCATCACCGAGAAGCTGCGCGTTGCGCGGGCACTCGCGGAACTCCGCGTGGACATCATCGAAGCCGGCTTCCCTGCCGCCTCCCCGGGCGATTTCGAGGCCGTGCGGGCGATCGCAGACGAAGGTCTCGAAGCCGTCGTCTGCGGGCTGGCGCGCTGTAACCCGGGCGACATCGAGAAGGTGCACGCCGCCGTGAAGTCGGCCGCGCGACATCGCATCCATGTCTTCGTCGCCACGAGCCGCATCCATCGAGAACACAAGCTGAAGATGGCCAAGGAGGAGATCATCAAGAGCGCCGTCGGCGCGGTACGCATGGCGCGCGAGCTGTGCGACGACGTCGAATTCTCGCCCGAGGATGCCTCGCGCACCGAGCTGTCCTACGTGGCCGAGGTCGTCACCGCGGCGATCGAGGCCGGCGCCACGACGGTCAACATCCCGGACACGGTGGGCTACACCGTGCCCGCGGAGTTCGACGAGTTGTTCCGCTACCTGAAGCGGAACGTCGCCGGCATCGACGCCATCACGCTCAGCGTGCACTGTCACAACGACCTCGGCATGGCGGTCGCGAACAGCCTCGCCGCCGTACGCGCCGGCGCGCGCCAGATCGAATGCACGATCAACGGCATCGGTGAACGCGCCGGCAATTGCAGTCTCGAGGAAGTGGTGATGGCGCTGCGGACGCGCGGCGACTTCTTCGATCTCCACACCGGCATCGACACGACGCGCTTGTATCCGACCTCGCGCCTCGTATCGAGCATCACCGGCATGCATCTGCCGCGCAACAAGGCGATCGTCGGCGAGAACGCGTTCGCACACGAGGCCGGCATCCATCAGCACGGCATGCTGCAGCATGCCTCGACCTACGAGATCATGCGTCCGGAAGACGTCGGCATCAGCCGCTCCAACCTCGTCATGGGCAAGCACAGCGGCCGCCACGCGTTCCGGGACCGCGTTCGCGAACTCGGCTTCGACCTCGACGAGTTCGAGACCAATCGGGCCTTCCAGGAATTCAAGAAGCTCGCCGACAAGAAGAAGGACGTGTACGACGGGGACATCGAGGCGATCATCATGAGCGCCGACAACACCTCGACCGGTCCCTGGTCGCTGCGCTCGATTCGGGTGCAGACGCTCACGGACAGCCCGGCGCAGGCGACCGTGGTGCTGGTCGGCGAGGACGGCGAGGAAGCGACCTCGACCGCCGGCGGCGACGGCCCGATTGCCGCGGCCGTGCAGGCGCTCGAGGAGCTGACTGGCGTCGACATCACGCTGCGCAACTTCGAACTGCACAGCGCGTCGATCGGCGAAGATGCGCAGGGCGAGGTCACGGTGACCGTCGAGCACGACGGCGACACGTTCCGCGGCCGCGGCGCCAGCGTCGATATCGTCGAGGCCGGCAGCCGCGCCTGCCTGGAAGTGATGAACCGAATCCTGCGCAGGCAGAAGCGCGACGACGGCGACTCGACCGCGAGACAGGAGCGGGCGCTGATCTGATGGGCGGAGCGCGGACGCTGTTCGACAAGGTCTGGACGGACCACGTCGTCGTCGGCGAGACCGAGGACACGCCGGCAGTCCTGTACATCGACCTGCACCTGATCCACGAAGTGACGACGCCGCAAGCATTCACGCTGCTGCGGGAGCAGGGAATCGCCGTGCGGCGGCCGGACCTGACACTGGCCACCATGGATCATTCGACGCCGACCTCCGCCGTCACGAGTTTCAGGGACCTGGCCGTCGTCGTCGGCGAGAGTGCTGCCCGGCAGGTGCAGAAGCTGCAGGAGAACTGCGAGGCATTCGGCATCGAATTGCTCGGCTTCGACAGCGACGACCGCGGCATCGTGCACGTCATCGGCCCGGAGCTCGGCGCGACGCAACCCGGCAAGACCATCGTCTGCGGCGACAGCCACACCAGCACACACGGTGCATTCGGTGCACTGGCCTTCGGCATCGGTACGACCGAAGTCGGCCACGTACTGGCCACGCAGTGCCTGCTGCAGCGCAAGCCGAAGACGCTGGCCCTGGACGTGGACGGCACCCTGCCCCGCGGCGTGACGGCCAAGGACCTGATCCTGGCGATCATCGGCAGGATCGGCATCGACGGCGGCACGGGTCATGTCATCGAATATCGAGGCACCGCGATCGCCGGCCTGGGCATGGAGTCCCGCATGACGATCTGCAACATGTCCATCGAGGCCGGCGCCAGGGCCGGCATGATCGCGCCCGACGATACGACCTTCGAGTACCTTGAGGGGCGGCCGCGCGTGCCGCAGGGAGCCGACTGGGACCGCGCCGTCTCGCGCTGGCGCGCACTCGCGAGTGACGACGATGCAGCTTTCGATCGCAAGGTCTCGCTGTCGGCCGGCGAGCTGCAGCCGATGGTGACCTTCGGCACGAACCCCGGCATGGTCGTCGGCATCAACGAGCCGGTGCCAGACGGCGACGGCGACGGCAGCTTCCGCAAGGCGCTCGACTACATGCGCGTCGAGACCGGCAGGCCGCTGGCCGGCACCGGCGTCGACGTCGTCTTCGTCGGCAGCTGCACTAACTCGAGGCTCTCGGACCTCGAGCAGGCGGCCGACGTGATGCGCGGCCGCAAGGTCGCCGACGGCGTCCGGATGCTGGTCGTGCCGGGCTCGCAGCGCATCAAGAAGGCGGCCGAAGCCCGCGGGCTCGACCGCGTGTTCATCGAGGCCGGCGCCGAGTGGCGCGAATCGGGCTGTTCGATGTGCATCGGCATGAACGGCGACACGGTCGGCAAGGGCCAGCTCAGCGTCAGCACCAGCAACCGCAACTTCGAGGGCCGCCAGGGCATCGGGGCGCGCACCGTCCTCGCAAGCCCGATGACCGCCGCCGCATCCGCCGTCACCGGAACGATCGCCGACCCGCGCCCGTTCCTGCGCGAGTCGGCGTCGTGAAACCGATCCGGCGCATACGGGCACGCACCACGGTGCTGCCGACCCGCGACATCGACACGGACCAGATCATCCCGGCGCGTTTTTTGACGACGACGACGCGCGAGGGGCTGGGGGATTACCTGTTCCACGACCTGCGCTTCGACGGCGACGGCCGGCCGATACCGGACTTCGTCCTGAACCGTGCCGAATCGAAGGGTTGCGAGATCCTAGTCGCCGGGCAGAACCTCGGTTGCGGATCGTCGCGCGAGCACGCGCCCTGGGCGCTGCTCGATTACGGCTTCCGTGCGGTCGTCAGCACCGAGATCGCCGACATCTTCCGCAACAACGCACTCAAGAACGGGCTGGTGCCGATCGTCGTCGACGCCGGGACGCACCGCCACCTGCTGGACAATCCCGGCATCGAACTGGACATCGACGTGGCACGCTCGACAGTGACCCTGCCTGACGGCCAGACCGCGAGCTTCCCGCTTGACGGTTTCGCGCGTCATTGCCTGCTCGAGGGCATCGATCAACTGGGTTACCTTTGCCAGCAGCTGGATGCCGTCCGAAGATTCGAGGATACACGGCCATGGACGCCCTGATCACACTCCTGCCCGGCGACGGCATCGGCCCGGAGGTCACGGCCGCCGCGCATCGCGTGCTGAAGCGCATCGCCGAACGCCACGGCCACGCCTTCACGTTCGACGTGCATCTGATCGGCGGCGCCGCGATCGATACCACCGGCGACCCGCTGCCCCCGCAGACGGTGGCGAGTTGCCGCGACAGCGACGCGGTGCTGCTCGGCGCCGTCGGCGGCCCGAAATGGACCGGCGGCGCGGTGCGTCCGGAGCAGGGCCTGTTGCAGCTGCGCGCCACGCTCGGCGTGTATGCGAACCTGCGTCCGGTGCGGGTCATCGAGGAACTCGTCGCCGCATCGCCGCTGAAACCGGAGATCATCACCGGCGTCGATCTGCTCGTGGTCCGCGAACTGACCGGCGGCATCTACTTCGGCGAGAAGACGCGCGACGACGCGTCGGCGTCGGACGTCTGTGCCTACAACGTGACGGAAATCGAGCGCATCGTGCGCGTCGCCGGGCGCCTCGCCAGCCTGCGCCGCAAGAAGCTCTGTTCCGTCGACAAGGCGAACGTCCTCGAGACGTCGCGCCTGTGGCGCCAGGTCGCCGACCGCATCCTCGCCCGCGAGTTTCCGAAGCTGGAGGTCGAGACCCTGCTGGTGGACGCGGCCGCGATGCACCTGCTCAGCCGGCCGCGGGACTTCGACGTGATCGTCACCGAGAACATGTTCGGGGATATCCTCACCGACGAGGCCTCGATGCTGGCCGGTTCGCTCGGCATGCTGCCGTCGGCCTCGCTCGGCGATTCGAAGCGGGGGCTGTTCGAGCCCATCCACGGCTCGGCGCCCGATCTCGCCGGACGCGACATCGCCAATCCCTGCGGCGCGATCGCCAGTGCCGCGATGCTGCTGCGCCACAGCCTCGGGCTCGCCACCGAGGCGGCCGAAGTCGAGGCTGCGATCGCGGCTGCCATCGCCGACGGGGCGCGCACCGCGGACATCGACGCCGGCCGTGGCAAGGCGCTGTCGACGACGGCGATGACCGACCGGATCCTCGCGAAGCTCAGCTGACCGCCGTCAACGGCGTGCGCGCGTGGCCGGCCGCGCGGAAGCGCGCGATCAGCTCGCCGAGTTCGCCGGTCTCGATCAGGAAGCCGTCGTGGCCGTGCGCGCACTCGAGCAGCACGTGGCTCGAATTGGGCAGGCCGTCCGCCAGCGCGCGCTGCTCGTGCGGCGGGTAAAGCGTATCCGTGCTCACCGATACGACCAGGGCCGGCTGCCGGATGCGCGACAGGACCTCGTCGTAGTCGCCTCGGCCGCGGCCCAGGTCGTGCGTGTGCATGGCGCGCGTCAACGTCATGTAGGTGTTGGCGTCGAAGCGGGAATTGATCTTTTCGCCCTGGTGGCGCAGGTAGGACTGCACCTCGAACAGCGCCTGGTCACGTTTGTGGCGCCCGAAGCGCTCGTCGAAGCTCTGCCAGCTCCGGTAGGTGCATACCGCCATCATGCGCGCGGCGGCGAGCCCCTGCCGCGGTGGATTGTCGTCGCTGTAATCGCCGCCGTTCCAGTTCGGATCCGCCTCGATCGCCGCGCGCTGCGCCTCGCTGATGCCGATACACCACGCCGAATGCCGGCCGCCCACGCCGATCGGCACGATGCTGCCAACCCGCTCGGGATACATCGCCGCCCACTCGAGAGCCTGCATGCCGCCGAGTGACGGCCCGGTGACCAGTTCGAGCCGCTCGATCCCGAGCACGTCCAGCAATGCCCGCTCGACCTCGACCATGTCACGCACGCTGATGGCCGGGAACGCGGCGCCGTAGCGACCGGCGGCGCCGGGTTTCGGAGTCACCGGACCGGTCGTGCCGTAGCAGCTGCCGAGGATGTTGGCGCAGACGATGAAATCCTTCGCCGGATCGAACGCCCTGCCCGCGCCGATGATGTCCGGCCACCAGGCCTCGACGTCGGCCGATCCGGTCAATGCATGACAGATCAGCACGGCGCGGTCGGACGCGTTGCCGAGGTCGCCCCAGGTCCGGTAGGCGACGACGACGTTGTCGAGGCGCTCGCCGCTCTCCAGGCGGACCGGATCGGGCAGCTCGATGAACCGCGTGGCGTCGGAGATGCAGGCGCGCAGGTGCGCGGGAAGTTGCATGCGCGAGGCTCCGTTCAGGCGACCGCCGCGGACTGCGGCGACACCGTCTCCGTGGCCGCCGCCAGGGCCTGCCGCAGGTCGGCGACCAGATCCTCCGTGGCCTCGAGGCCGACGGAGAGCCGGATGAGGTTGTGGCGGATGCCGGCCGCCGCGAGCGCCTCCGGGCTCACCGGGGCATGCGTCATCGACGGCGGATGGCAGACCAGGCTCTCGACCCCGCCGAGCGACTCGGCCAGCGAGAAATACTGCAGCCGGTCCACGAACGCGCGGACCGCAGCCTCGCCGCCGGCGATCTCGAAACTCACCATGCCGCCGAAGCCCGACTGCTGGCGGCACGCGATGTCGTGGCCGGGGTGCGACGGCAGCCCGGGATAGTAGACCCGGTCGACACCGGGATGCTCGTCGAGCACCCGGGCCAGCTCGTTGGCGCTCTCCTCGTGCTGGCGCATGCGGGCCTGCAGCGTGCGGATGCCGCGCAGGGTCAGGTAGCTGTCGAACGGTGCGCCGGTGATGCCGAGGCAGTTCGCCCACCACGCGAGCTTGTCCAGCAGTTCGTCCGTCGAGGCGACGATGGTGCCGCCGACGACGTCGCTGTGACCGTTCAGATACTTGGTCGTCGAGTGGATCACGAGATCGGCGCCGAGGGCCAGCGGCTGCTGCAACGCGGGCGACAGGAAGGTGTTGTCGACGGCGTACAGCGTGCCGGCCGCGCGTGCCCGGGCTGCGATGCGTTCGATATCGACGATGCGCAACAGCGGATTGGACGGCGTCTCGGTCAGCAGGATCTTCGGCTTGCGGGCGAAGGCCGCGTCCAGCGCCGCCGGGTCCGTCTGGTCCGTGAACAGCACCTCGAAGTGCCCCTTGGCGGCCAGATGCTGGAACAGCCGGAACGTGCCGCCGTAGCAATCGTGCGGGGCAACCAGCAGATCGCCCGGCTCCAGCAGGTGGCACAGCAAGGTCAGGGCCGCCATGCCCGACGACGTCACCACGGCGCCCGCGCCGCCTTCGAGCGACGCGATCGCCTCCGCGAGCGCATCGCGGGTCGGGTTACCCGAGCGCGTGTAGTCGTACTTGCGCTTCTCGCCGAATCCGGCGAACGCGAAGTTCGACGACAGGTGCAGCGGCGGCACCACGGCGCCGTGCTGCGTGTCCGACTCGATCGCGGCACGCACGGCGCGAGTGGCGGTTCTTGCTTTGGATGTCATTGCGGGTCTCCGGTGACGGTTCCGATACACTCTTCTCTCATCGGAACCCTGCGGAGTCCGCGGGGTGGGAATCGCGCCCTTCAACTGTTGATACGACACAGCGTGTTGCAGCGACTCTCATCTATCGGTAGCCGTGCCGCGAAGCACCGCCCACCGCAGGAGTTGGCACCTTTTCAGGATGGTTAGTCCTGAAGGTTGCCCCGGCTTCAAAGGGCCTTTCCCTCAGCCGGTCTCGATGAGTCCGGCCAGTCTATGCGGCTTGCGCCGAGTGCGTCAAGACGCACTCCGCACAAAATTGGTCACATCGGAAACCAACAGGTCGCCAAAAGTCGCGAACGTCGCTTGCGCACCTTGTATTAATGTAATAGTGTAATAGCATCTTAATACAAGACTTGCACCGATGAAGCCCAACCGAAACGACAGCCAGCGCCTCCAGGCGGCCACCGAAGACGCCCTGTTCCGTGCCGTCGTCAGCCTGCGTACGGCCGACGAGTGCGGGAATTTCCTTCGCGACCTCTGCACTCCCGCCGAGTTGCAGGCGCTCGTTGACCGCTGGCGCGTGGTCGGCCTGCTCGAGCAGGGTCTCACCTACCGTCAGATCCACGATCTCACGGGCGTCAGCGTGACGACGATCGGCCGTGTCGCCCGCTTCCTGTCTGCCGGCTACGGCGGTTACCGCAAGGCGATCGAGCGCAGCGCCGCGGCATCCCACTGAGTACCTCTCCCATGAGCAACAGCGAACAGCGCATCAAGATCGCGGTGCAGAAATCCGGCCGCCTGACCGAGCACTCGCTCGACCTGCTCGAGCGCTGCGGCGTCAAGTTCCGGCAGAGCAAGGACCAGCTCTTCTGCTACGGCGAGAACATGCCGATCGACCTGCTGCTGGTGCGCGACGACGACATCCCCGGGCTCGTCGCCGACGACGTCTGCGATCTCGGCATCGTCGGCCTGAACACCGTCGAGGAGAAGCGCCTGCTATCCCGCGCCGCGGGCGCCGACGACCCGTTCAAGCAGGTCTTCGCCCTCGACTTCGGCCACTGCCGGCTCGCGATCGCGGCGCCCGACGGCACCGAGTATCGTGGAGTTGAATCGCTTAAAAATAAAAAGATTGCAACGAGTTATGAAGGTATATTAAGAAATTACCTTAATAATTGCGGTGTCGACGCCGAGGTCGTCCACCTGTCCGGAGCCGTGGAGATCGCCCCCAAACTCGGCCGCGCCGATTTCATCTGCGACCTCGTCTCCACCGGCTCCACGCTGGCCGCCAACGGCCTTGTCGAGGTCGAGGTGCTGCTCGAGAGCGAGGCCGTGGTCATCCAGACGCGTGCTCCGCTCGGCGACAGCAAACAGGCCCTCGTCGACCGCATCCTGCAGCGCCTCGACGGGGTGCTGCAGGTACGCGAGAGCAAGTACATCATGCTGCATGCCCCGCGTGCCGCGCTGGCGGAGATCCGCAGCCTGCTGCCGGGGTCGGAAGCGCCGACGGTCATCCCGCTGGAAGGCACCACGGACAAGGTCGCGGTGCACGCCGTGTGCCGGGAGACCGTGTTCTGGGAGACCCTGGAGAATCTCAAGGCGGCCGGCGCGAGTTCCCTGCTCGTGCTGCCGGTCGAGAAAATGCTGGCCTGAATCATGATCGCGGCGATCCACGACTGGAACGAACTCGGCGAAGACGCCCGCAAGGCGCTGCTGGCGCGGCCGGCGGTCGCGGCCGGCCCGGCGACGCGGGAACGCGTAGCCGGCATCGTCGCGGCGGTGCGCCGCGACGGCGACGACGCCGTGCGCGAGCTGACCCGGCGATTCGACGGCGTCGAGGTCCTCGCCGTCCGCGTCGGCGAAGACGAATACGAGACCGCGCTGGCCGCGCTGGAACCGGCGGCGCTCGCAGCGATCGACACCGCGATCGGCAACGTGCGCCGTTTTCACGAGCGCCAGCTGCCCGCGCCGTTGTCGATCGAAACGATGCCGGGCGTGCGCTGCGAGCGCATCAGCCATGCCCTCGACGCGGTCGGCCTGTACGTGCCCGCCGGCTCCGCCCCGCTGCCGTCTGCCGCCATCATGCTGGCGGTGCCGGCCGCGATCGCGGGTTGTCCGCAGCGCATCCTGTGCACGCCGCCCCGCAAGGACGGCCGCGCCGACCCCGCCGTCGTCGTCGCAGCGCGGCGCGCGGGCGTCACGGACATCTACCGGATCGGCGGCGCACAAGCCATCGCGGCCATGGCCTACGGCACGGAGTCGGTGCCGAAGGTCTGCAAGCTGTTCGGCCCGGGCAACGCCTGGGTCACGGCGGCGAAATCGCTGGTCAGCGCCGACCCCGAGGGCGCGGCGATCGACATGCCGGCCGGCCCGTCGGAAGTGCTCGTAATCGCCGACGGCGCGGCGCGGGCGGAGTTCGTCGCCGCCGACCTGCTGTCGCAGGCGGAGCACGGCGCCGATTCGCAGGTGCTGCTGCTGACCGACAGCCGCGAGCTGGCGTCGGCCGTGCAGGAGGAGATCGGGCAACAGCTCGCGACGCTGTCCCGGGCGGCCATCGCGCGCGAGGCGCTCGGCCATTCGCGCCTGATCGTCGTCGACGACATCGCCGCGGCGGTGGCGATCAGCAATCGTTATGCGCCCGAACACCTGATCCTGCAGGTCGCAGGGGCACGCGAGCTGCTGCCCGCCATCCGCAATGCCGGTTCGGTATTCGTCGGTCCCTGGACGCCCGAGTCGGTCGGCGACTATTGCAGCGGCACCAATCACGTCTTGCCGACCTACGGTCTCGCGCGCGCCTACAGCGGTCTCGGCGTCGAGCAGTTCACGCGGCAGATGACCGTCCAGGAACTCACGCGCGACGGGCTCGCCGGCCTGGGCGAGACCGTGCTGACCCTCGCCGGCCTGGAAGGCCTGGACGCGCACGCCGCCGCGGTACGCCGCCGGCTCGGAGCCGCGACATGAGTATCGCCGAACTGGCCCGGCCGGAGATTCGCGCGCTGCGGCCCTACGAAGCCGCCGTCCAGGTCGACGACACGATCCGCCTGAATGCGAACGAGGCGCCACGGACCGGTGCGGCCGACCGGTTCCGACGGCCGCTCAATCGCTACCCGGAGATCCGCCCGCAACGACTGCGTTCGGCGCTGGCGGCGCGCTACGGCTGCCGACCCGAAGAACTGCTCGTCACGCGGGGCTCGAGCGAGGCGATCGACCTGCTCATGCGCGCGTTTTGCCGTGCCGGACTCGACAACGTCGTCACGACGGCGCCGACGTTCTCCATGTACCGCCACTATGCCGCCGTGCAGGGCGCGGCCGTGCGCGAGGTTGCGACGGCGCGCGAGGCCGGTTTCGCGCTCGACGTCGGGGCGCTGCTCGCGGCCTGCGACGACTCGACGCGGCTGATCTTCGTCTGCTCGCCCAACAACCCTACCGGCAACCTGGTGCCGGCCGCCACGTTGACCGAGTTGCTGGAAAAACGCGGCGACCGGTCCGCGATCGTCGTGGACGAGGCCTATATCGAATTCGCCGATGCGCCGTCGGCCGTCGAACTCCTGTCGCAATATCCGAACCTGCTCGTGCTGAGGACGCTGTCGAAGGCCCTGGCATTCGCGGGCGCACGCTGCGGGGCGGTCATCGGGAGGGCCGAGGTCGTGGCGCTGCTCGACACGATCCAGGCGCCCTACGCACTCGCGACGCCGGTCGTGGAGTGCGTCGAAAACGCGCTCGACGGCGACTACCGCGCCGCCGCGCGCGGCTGGCTGCGCGAGATCGTCGCCGAGCGCCAGCGCGTCGCATCGCAACTCGAGCGGTTCCGCAGCGTAAAGCGGGTCTGGCCGAGCGCCGCCAACTTTCTGCTGGTCGAGGTCGCGGACGCGCCGGAACTGATGCGCCGCTGCACTGACGACAAGGTGCTGTTGCGCTACTTCGGCGGCGAGCTGGCCGACTGCGTGCGCATCACGATCGGCTCGCCGGCCGAGAACCGGCGCCTGCTCGACTGCTTCACGGCCCTGGAGGCGAGCTGAAATGGCGACGAAGGTGCTGTTCCTGGACCGCGACGGTACGCTGATCGAAGAGCCCGCCGACAACCAGGTCGACGCGCTCGAGAAGGTCCGCCTGACCGCCGGCGTCATCCCGGCGCTGCTCGAGCTGGCGGCGAGCGGCTACCGCTTCGTCATGGTCAGCAACCAGGACGGTCTCGGCACGGAGGCGTTCCCGGAACGCGACTTCCGCCTCTGCCAGGACCACGTGCTGGCGCTGTTCGAGTCGCAAGGTATCCGCTTTGACCGAATCTTGATCTGCCCGCACCTCGCCAGCGACGGCTGCGAATGCCGCAAGCCGCGCACCGGCCTGCTGACCCGCTACCTCGCCGAGACGGACATCGACCTGGGCGCGTCCGCGGTCGTCGGCGACCGCGAGACCGACCTCGAACTCGCCGAGCGCATCGGCGTCCGGGGCTTCCGGCTCGGCGCCGGCGGACTCGGCTGGGCGCAGATCGCGGTCGCGCTCTGCCACGCCGACCGGCAGGCACTCGTCGAACGCGACACGCGGGAGACGCGCATCCGCGCGGCCGTCAACCTCGACGTCGCTGCGCCGGTATCCGTCGCCACCGGCATCGGCTTCTTCGATCACATGCTCGAGCAGATCGCGAAGCACGGCGACTTCTCGCTGACGCTCGAGTGCACAGGAGATACCGAAGTCGACGAGCACCACACCGTCGAGGACACGGCCATCTGCCTCGGCGCTGCGCTGCGCAAGGCGCTCGGCGACAAACGCGGCATCGGCCGCTACGGTTTCGTGCTGCCGATGGACGAGAGCGAAGCCAGGGTATCGCTGGACCTGTCCGGGCGCGGCCGCTTCGTGTTCGAGGGCCGCTTCCCGCGCGAGTCCGTCGGCGCGCTGTCCACCGAGATGGTCGAGCACTTCTTCCGCTCGCTCGCCGAATCGCTGGGCGCCGCCCTGCACCTCGAGGTCCGCGGCGAGAACACGCACCACATGGTCGAAGCCTGTTTCAAGGGTGTCGGTCGCTGCCTGCGCCAGGCCCTGCACCGCGAAGGCGGCGAGATGCCGTCGACCAAAGGCATGCTGGCCTGACATGAGCGGTTCCCGGGTCGCCATCATCGACAGCGGCGGCGCGAACATCGCCTCGCTGCTGTACGCGCTGCAACGCCTCGGAGCCGACGCGACGCTCACCACCGATGCCGGCGTCATCCGCCGCGCGCCTCGCGTCATCCTGCCCGGCGTGGGCGCGGCGCGCGATGCCATGCAACGATTGCGCAAGCGCGGCCTGGTCGACGTCATCCGCGGCCTCACGCAACCCGTGCTCGGCATCTGCCTGGGGCTGCAGTTACTCGCCGACGCCTCGGAAGAAGAAGACGTCGAATGCCTCGGCGTCATCCCCGGCACCGCGACGCGGCTGCCGGCCGACCCACTGCACCCGGTGCCGAACATGGGCTGGTGCCCGATCGCACGGCGCAGCGATCACGCGCTGCTGGACGGTCTCGGCGACGGCAGCTACTTTTATTTCGTGCATAGCTACGCGCTACCCGTCTCCGACGTCACCGTCGCGTCCGCGGAACATGCCGCGGCGTTCTCCGCCGTCGTCAGCGAGCGCAATTTCGTCGCCGCCCAGTTCCATCCGGAACGCTCGGCCGCGGCAGGCTCGCAACTGTTGCGCAACTTCCTCGAGGCCGACGCGTGAACGTGATCCCCGCGATCGACCTCAAGGAGGGCCAGTGCGTCCGGCTGCTGCGCGGCGACTTCGAGCAGACTACGGTCTACGGGGACGACCCGGTGGAGATCGCGCGGCGATTCGCCGGCTTGCGAACCACCGACCTGCACGTCGTGGACCTCGACGGAGCGCGCTCGGGCCGGCAGGTCAATCGCGAGATCGTGCAGGCCATCGCGCGCGAGACGCCGCTTCGCATCCAGCTCGGCGGCGGCATACGGGACCGCGAGACCGCGACACAGTGGCTGCAGGCCGGAATCGCGCGCTGCGTCATAGGCAGTCTCGCGGCGAGCGACCCGGATCTCGTCAAGTCCCTGCTCGCGCAGCTCGGCGGCGAACGGATCGTCCTTGCCCTCGACGTCAAACTCGATGCCCGCGGGGAGCCGCTGGTCATGACACACGGCTGGACCCAGTCCAGCAACACGTCCGTGTTCGAATACATCGACGACTTCCACGACGCCGGGCTGAAGCACGTGCTGTGCACGGACGTCGGCCGCGACGGCGCCATGGCGGGCCCGAACGTCGAACTCTACCTCCGCATCCTGAAGCGTTTCCCGGACCTCGCCCTGCAGGCATCGGGCGGCGTCCGCGACCTCCGCGACCTGCAGACGCTGCGCGCGAACGGCATCCCGGCCGCGATCACGGGGCGGGCTCTGCTCGAGGGCAGGATCACCGCGAAGGAGATGGCAGCATTCCGGCGAAGCGCATAATCCCGTGCCTCGACGTCCGTGACGGCCGCGTCGTCAAGGGCGTGCGCTTCCGCGATCATCGCATCGTCGGCGACATCATCGAGCTCGCCCGCCGCTACTGCTCCGAAGGTGCGGACGAGCTGGTCTTCTACGACATCACCGCGAGTCCGGACGGTCGCAGCGTCGACCGGAGCTGGGTGGACCGCGTCGCGGCCGTGATCGACATCCCGTTCTGCGTCGCCGGCGGCATACGCAGCATCGCCGACGCCGAGGACGTCCTCAACAAGGGCGCCGACAAGATTTCCGTGAACTCGCCGGCGCTCGAAAACCCGGAGCTGATCGGCGAGCTCGCGCAGCGCTTCGGTTCGCAATGCGTCGTCCTCGGCGTCGACAGCCGCGAGGAAGACGGCGGCTACTTCGTGTACCGGAACACCGGCGACCCGGACAAGACCGCAGCGGCGCAGCGTTCCACGCTCGACTGGATCCGCGAAGGCCAGGACCGCGGCGCCGGCGAGATCGTCCTCAATTGCATGAACCGCGACGGTGTACGCCGCGGCTACGACACCGAACAGCTGGCCCGGGTCCGCGCGCACAGCAGCGTGCCGCTCATCGCGTCCGGCGGTGCCGGTGCACGCGAGCACTTCCTCGACGTGTTCACGCGCTCGCGCGTCGACGGCGCACTCGCGGCCAGCGTATTCCACAGCGCCGAGTTGCCCATCCCGGACCTGAAACGCTACCTGGCCGGGAACGGCATCGACATCCGACCCTGAGGTCAACACCATGGCAACCGACTTCCTGCAAACCCTGGAGACCCTCATCGCGAGCCGGCATGCTGCCGACGCGAAAGACAGTTACACGGCTCGCCTGCTGCAAGCCGGCGTGCGGCGCATCGCGCAGAAAGTCGGCGAGGAAGGCGTCGAGTTGGCACTCGCCGCCGCGGCCGGCGACCGCGACGAAGTCGTCAACGAAGCCGCCGACCTCGTCTATCACCTGCTTGTGCTCTTGAACGCTCGCGACGTTGCACTGACCGACGTCGTCGCTGCACTGGAAGCGAGGCATGCGGAACATCCGTAGAAAAAAGGTGTCAGGCGGTCTCCAGCGCGCGCGCTTTCTGGCTGGCGGGCCGGGCCAGGCAGCGGTCGGCGTAGGCATCGAGCACCGGCTGCTCGTCGAGCATGCCGAACATGCGCATGAAGTTGGCGGCAGAGCCGAGCATGACGTCGGCCGCCGTGAAGTCGTCGCCCATCACCCATTGGCGGTCGGCGAGTCGCGCCGTCAGCGTGTCCAGCATGAGATCGAAGGTACCCCAGGCATTGCGGGATCTGTTCGGCTCGAGCCCGTGAAACTTCTCCGACATGGCCGGTTCGACGGCGGCGGGCGTGTAGAGCAGCCAGAAGAGGAACGCACCGCGCCGCGGATCGTCGATGGCCGGCGCCAGCCGGCCCGGCGCATATCGATCGGCGACGTACAGGCAGATCGCCGCGGAGTCGGCCATGGCCACGTCGCCGTCGACGAGCGCGGGCACCTTGCCGAGCGGGCTGGCGGCGAGGAACTCCGGCGAATCACTCCGATCGTCGGCGCGCAGGTCGAGCGTCTCGATCTCGTAGTCGACGCCGGCTTCCTCGAGCAACCAGACCGCTCGCGACGCGCGCGTTTGTTTCGCCCAGTAGAGTTTCATCGATGCACCCCGCTCAGATGACGACTTCCGGCGCGACCTCGCGGCGGTTGTAATAGGAGCTCATGACGTAGCCGTAGGCGCCGGCGTTCGCGATCAGGATGACGTCGTTCTCCTGCGTAGGCGGCAGCAGCCGGTCGCTGCCGAGGCGATCGCCGGTCTCGCAGATCGGACCGACGATCGTCACGGTGTCCGTCGCCGTCTCGTCGGCGCGCGTCAGATTCACGATCTCGTGATACGCACCGTACAGCGCCGGCCGGATCAACGAGTTCATCCCGGTACCGACGCCGACGTAGCGCTGATCGCCCTTGCCCTTCACCTGCGTGACGTGGGTCAGCAGCACGCCGGCCTGCGCGACGAGATAGCGGCCGGGCTCGAGCCAGAGAGCGTAGTCCGGGTAGGACTCGCGGATGTCGTGCAGGGTGGCGTCCAGCTTCTCGAGGTCGAACGCCTGATCGCCGGGTTTGTCCGGCACGCCGATGCCGCCGCCGAGATCGATCGAGCGCACCGACGGGAACCGCTTCGCGACCTCGGCGAGCTCCACGGCGACGGCACGCCAGTTGTCCGGGTCGAGGATGCCGCTGCCGCTGTGCGCGTGCAGGCCGACGACCCGCGCGCCGGCGTCCCCGACCAGCCGTTCGAGTTCGTCGACTTCGAAACGCGGGATACCGAACTTCGAATGCACGCCGGCGGTCTTGACGTTCTCGTGGTGTCCGCGGCCATGACCCGGATCGATGCGGATGAACAGCTCGACGTCCTCGAACAGTTCCGGCCAGGCCTGCAGCGGAAACAGGTTGTCCAGCGTGACGAGCAAACCCTTGTCGATCGCCCACGCGTATTCCTGGCGCGGCGCGAAATTCGGCGTGAACAGGATGCGCCCGCGATCGAGCCCCTCGATGCAGCGCTCGAGCCATTCCACCTCGCCCGGCGAGACGCACTCGAAGTCCACGCCCTCGTCGGCCAGCGTCCGCAGCAACTCGCCGTTGAAGTTCGCCTTGACGGCGTACAGCACGCGGTCGACGCTGCCGAGGTCGAGCAGGCGGCGTGCCGCCTCCCGCACGCTGTCGCGATCGTACACGTAGGCGTTCGGCTGCTCGAGTGCGACTTCGAGCAGACGGTCGCGCTTTTTCGCCCACCACACGTCCTGCGCGAGCACGACCGGCTCGTCGCCGTGCTGCAGGCGCTCCCAGCTCGGCCCGAACGCCGGGCTGCCGCCGGCCTTGCCGATGATCGAGGCGTGCAGCTTGCGCACGAGCTTCGGGCCCTGGCCCTGGTCGACGACGAAACTGAGGTTGAGGTCGTTCGCCGCCTGCGACATCAGGTGGATCTTCTCTTCTTCGAAGACCTCCAGCGCCGGCGCGAGCCGCGACACGATCGTGCGGATCTTGCGACCGACCAGGCTTACCGCCGAGCAGTCCGTGATCGTGCGGGCCCGGCACACCGGCGCGAGGTCGGCCAGCAATGCGCGTTCCGTGTCGGGCGCCAGCATGCCGTCGGCCGTGTCGATGGACACGGTGACGTTCGTCTCGGACGTCGAGACCAGGTCGACGGACACGCCGTGCTCGCTGAACACCGTGAACGCGCGTGCGAGGAAGCCGACTTCGTGCCACATGCCGACGGTGTCCATCGAGATCAGCGTCAGGCCGTTGCGCAGGCAGATCCCCTTGACCTGCGGCTCCACTTCCTCGGTCACGGCGGAGACGACAGTGCCCGCGATGTCCGGTTGCGTGGTGCAGCGGATGAACAGCGGGATGCCGAAATCGCGCACCGGCGACAGGCAACGCGGGTGCAGCACCGAGCTGCCGGCGGACGCCAGCTCCTGGGCTTCGTCGAAATGCAGTGACAACAGCAGGCGCGCCGACGGTACCACGCGCGGGTTCGCGGTGAACATGCCGGGAACGTCCGTCCAGATTTCCAGGCGCCGCGCCGCGAGCCGGCCGGCGAAGTAGGCGGCCGACGTGTCCGAGCCGCCGCGGCCGAGGATGACGGTCTCGCCCCACTCGTTCCGCGCGATAAAACCCTGCGAGAGTATGACCTTGCCGCTCGCCGCGAGACGTTCCTGCATGTGCGCGTCGGCAAACGACGCGCACTTGGCCGACAGGTAGTCGCGGGAACGCTGGCCGCCGCCGCTGCTGACACTGGTGAGCAGGTCGCGCGCATCGAGCCATTCGACCGGGATCCCGACCTTGTTCAGGTATTCGGCGCCGAGCCGGGTCGCCATGAGTTCGCCGAGCGCCATGATGCGCACGTGGACGCGTACGCTGACTTCGCGCACGAGTCGTACGCCGGCGATGAGTTGTTCGAGTTCGTGCAGGGTCTCGTTGAGCAGGGCGGGACCGTCGACGCCGAGTTGCCGTGCGAGTTCGTAGTGCTGCTCGCGGATCTCGGCCACGAGCCCCGTACGCTCCCCCGCGGCAGCGGCCTGTAACGCCGCCAGCAGCTTGTTGGACACACCCTGCAGCGCGGAGTGTACGACGACCGGTTTGAGCTCGGCCGCGAGGCGGTTGCGGACCAGTCCCGCGATGGTGGCCCAGCTCTCGGCGCTGGACACGCTCGTGCCGCCGAACTTCAGGACGACCCATGGCGAGCGGGCGACGTCCTCCGAAGCCCCCAACACGGCGCTGTCACCGAATTCGGCTTCCGTGATCGGCAGGTTCATGGCGATGCCCCGGCGTTCGCGTGCACAAAAAAAACCCGCCAGGGGCCTCCTCGCGGGTTCGTTGACAAAGTCCTGACCTTATTGTCTGGCTGGTATCTTTGCCATTCGCACCCACGCACCTCTGGCGCGCCATATGTTTTCTGTGTTTTTTCACGCCGACGCTTCGGCGTGCTGGCACATTACGTGGGTGACAGAAAACCTCAGTCCCCGAAGTAGAGCGAATCGGACCGCAAACGTCAAGCTCTGCACCGCCCGGACACGGCGGCGGGCCGGTCCTTCAGTCGTCCCAGGCCGGTGCGATCGTGACCGCGCCCTCCGAGGCCGATGCCACGGCGGCCCGGTACTTGGCCAGCGCACCGCCCGTGACACTCGATGCCGGGCGCCGCCAATTGCGGCGCCGCTGCGCGAGCTCCGGCTCGCCGATGGCCAGATCGATCCGCTTCGCCTCCGCGTCGATGACGATGCGGTCGCCGTCCTCGATCAGCGCGATGGGTCCGCCCACCGCGGCTTCCGGCGTCACGTGCCCGACGACGAAGCCATGGCTGCCGCCCGAGAAACGACCGTCGGTGATCAGCGCGACCTCCCCACCGAGTCCCTTGCCCATGATCGCCGAGGTCGGACTCAGCATCTCCCGCATGCCCGGCCCGCCCTTCGGCCCCTCGTAGCGGACCACGACCACGTCGCCGGGCGCGATCACGCCGTCGAGGATCGCCTGCAGCGCGGCCTCCTCCGAATGGTAGACCCGCGCAGTGCCCTCGAAGCGCAGTCCCTCCTTGCCGGTGATCTTGGCGACGGCACCTTCCGGTGCCAGGTTCCCGTACAGGATCGCAAGGTGACTCGTGGCCTTGATCGGATCGTCGAAGCTGCGGACGACGTCCTGCTCGGCGGGGTAGTCGGCGACGCCGGCCAGGTTCTCGGCCAGCGTCCTGCCGGTGACCGTCAGGCAATCGCCGTGCAGCAGGCCGGCATCCAGCATCCGCTTCATCAGGGGCTGGATGCCGCCGATCGCGATCAGTTCCGACATCAGGTATTTGCCGCTCGGCTTCAGGTCCGCCAGCACCGGCATGCGCGCACCGAGCGTCGTGAAGTCGTCGAGCGACAACGGGACGCCCGCCTCGCGTGCCATCGCGATCAGGTGCAGCACGGCATTCGTCGAGCCGCCAAGCGCGATGACGACCGCGACGGCATTCTCGAAGGCCTGCCGGGTCATGATGTCGAGCGGCTTGATATCGAGACGCAACAGGTTGAGGACGGCCTCGCCCGCGCGCCGGCAGTCGTCGATCTTGTGCTGCGACACCGCTTCCTGCGCCGAGCTGTTGGCGAGACTCATGCCGAGCGCCTCGATGGCGGACGCCATCGTGTTCGCGGTATACATGCCGCCGCAGGCGCCGGGACCGGGGATCGCGGTGCGCTCGACTTCCTGCAGTTCCTCGTCCGAGACGCGTCCCGCGGCATGCCCGCCGACCGCCTCGAATACCGACACGATGTCACGATGCTTCGCACCGGGGCGGATCGTGCCGCCGTAGACGAACACGGCCGGCCGGTTCAGGCGCGCCATGGCCATCACGCAGCCGGGCATGTTCTTGTCGCAACCGCCGATGGCCACGAAGCCGTCGAAGCCTTCCCCGGCGACGACGGCCTCGATGGAGTCCGCGATGATTTCGCGCGAAACCAGCGAGTAGCGCATGCCCGGCGTGCCCATGGAGATGCCGTCGGCGATGGTGATGGTGTTGAATATGACGGCCTTGCCGCCGGCCGCGTCCGTGGCCGCGGCCGCTTCGTCGGCAAGCTTGTTGACGTGCATATTGCAGGGCGTCGTCATCGCCCACGTCGACGCGATGCCGATCTGCGGGCGCCGGAAATCGTCTTCGCTGAAACCGACCGCGCGCAACATCGCACGATGCGGTGCCTGTTCATCGCCGTCGACCACGACGCGTGAATAGCGCCGCAATTCCTTTTCGTCCATCGCTCTCGTCCCGGATCGCCTCGCTCACACGGCAGAGCGCCGCGTTGCGGAGAGAGGAGTCTAACAATGAACAGGCGCGCGGCGAAGCGCGCAGGCGGGTTCCGCGGCTACTGGTCGTCGTCCCGGATCATCACCGCGACGCGCCGGAACACGTCGCGGGTGGCTGCCGCGGAGTCGTCGACCGTGAGCTCGACGCTGAACGCTTCGTTGTCCTCGTAGACGGTGTCCTGCACGAGCGGGATCAGCAGGCGTGTCGAACGCTGGCCGGGACCGAACTCGATCGTCTCCCTGGAGGGCGCGAAATAATCCTGGCCGCGAGTCGCGGTGATATCCCGCAGCGTGAAACCGACACTGAGCGGCGTCTGATCGGGGTTGAAGCGGATGACCTCGAGCTGGACGGCCGGATCGGCCTCGCTGACCGACACCTGGCTTGTCGCGAACGCGACGGTATTCGGCGGCAGCGTCGCCTCGAAGGCGCGCTGGTCGTCGTCTTCCAGGACGACGTTGATCGTCGCCAGCCCGGTGCCCGGCGTATCGACGTCGCGCACGCGCAGCGTCGACTGCTGATCCGCCTCGCGGACCGGGTCCGAGGCCATCGTCAGCGTGATCCGGGCCCGGTCCTGGCCGACGGGGAATTCGATGAATCCGTTGTCGGAGAAGCGGTACTGGCCCGAGACCCACGGCGACCGATTGCCGCTGAAACCGACCTCCTCGACGCGCAGCGTCAACGGGAATTCGACGTCGTCGCGCACGAGGTCGACGATCGCGGGTTGTGCATCCTCGCGCAGCGTCACCGTCACCGGCGCCGCGGCACTGCCGTCCGGCTCGAGGTGGATCTCTTTGGTCGGTGGCGGCAGTTTCGAGTAGTCCACGAGCGGCGGGGCAATCTGCTCCGGTTCGGGGATATCGATCGAATCAGCGATGTCCGCCATCCCGGCATTGGCCTTCGACTCGACGACCACTTCCTCGAGCGGCTCGTCCTCGACCGCCGCGGCCTGCGGTTCTTCCTGTGCCGGCTGCAGCTCCTCCTGCGGCACCATCTCCGCCGGCGCCTCGACGACGGGCGCCGCCGCTTCCCGCGGCAGGTATTTCGCTTTCAATTCGTCCAGCAGTCCATACCGGTTCGCGGCGACGGCGGCCAGGCCGAGCACGACGAGGAGCACGATCACCCAGGGCGTCTTGCCGCGTTTGCTCGAAGCTTCGCTGAAACGGGCCGGCGCCGGAACATCGACGGTGAACGCCTCGGGCATCGCGGACTTTTCGCCGAGCGCGTCGATGAATTCCGCCATCGACTGAAAGCGCGTGACCCGCGCATAGGAGAGCGCCTTCTTCAGCGCGCGCCATTGCGCGTCGTCGAGCGCCTCCAGCCGCTGCGGCTGCATACCCTCTTCTGCCGCTTCGGCGGCGTTGCGGGGACCGAAAACCCGGTAGCCCGCGACCAGGCGGTACAGCAGACAGGCGACCGAGAACACGTCGTCGGCCGGCACCGGCGTCTCGCCGGTGAGCACCTGCATGCTGGAATAGGCGGGCGTCATCAAGCCGAGCACGCCGGGGTCGAAGTCGTCGTTGCCCATCTGTTGCTGGCGAACACGCGCGACGCCGAAGTCGAACAGCTTGGCGTTGCCGTCCGGTGTGATCATGATGTTGCCCGGCTTGACGTCCGCATGCACGATGCCGCAGCGATGTGCATAATCCAGTGCCGCGCCGACCTGGCGCACGATCTCGAACGCTCGGGCCACGCCGATCGTCTTCGAATCCTGCGCATCGAGGACGTCCGCCAGCGTACGGCCTTCCAGCCATTCCATGACGATGAAATACAGGTCGTCGTCGCGGTCCAGGTCTACGAAGCGCACGATATTCGGGTGCACCAGGCAGCGACCTTTCGCCGCTTCCTGCTGCAATGCCCGTAATGCCTTGCCGTTGCGCGAGAGCTGCGGCGCGAGGACCTTCACGGCGACCCAGGGTTCGCCCGTGGCCGCCTCCGCGAGGCGCCGGTCCAGCGCCTTGTAGACCACGCCCATGCTGCCGCCGCTGACGCGTTCCTGGAGCATGAAGCGGTCCCGCAACACCGAGCCGACCTGCACGCGGCCGTCCGCGTCGTCCGGCCCGATCGTCTCGGCCATCGGCAGGACGACCGTCGAGCTCATCTTGTCGTCGCCGGCCGCGGAATCGTCGACGAGGAAATCGACTTCGCTCCCACGGTCGATCACCTGGGTCTTGTCGGCGGCATCCGGCTGCCGGTCGATCACCTGGGTCTTGTCGGCGGCAACCGGTTCCTTTTGAATCACCTGGGTCTTGTCGGCGTTCGCCGGTTGGCGATCGATCACCTGGGTCTTGTCGGTGCCGAAGTGGTCGAGCATGGACTTGACGAGCTGGAAGGTCTCCTTGCGGAGGTCTCCGTTGTCGTAGCGGTCCTGCAGCACGCGGCGAATCTCGGCCTCGTTGCCGCCGCCATTGCCGAGCAGGCGGCCGATACCGTCCTGGAGCTCGGCGAGCAGCTGCAAATCGTCGGCCTGCCCGTCCAGCCTGTCATCGATGTTCGACAGCTGATCGGCCAGCGTCCGCCGGAATCTGTCCAGTTCTGCACTCATCCTGCCGGGTCCGTCTCCTCGCTGCGCACCCCGCTCACGGGATTCGCAATCGAAGGTAGTCTACAGCTTAAGTCAAGTCCCAACGTGGAACTGGTCGTCAGATTACTTTGCCGGGATTCAGTATTCCCAAGGGGTCCAGCGCCTTTTTCACGCTGCGCATCAGTCCGATCTCGACCTCGTCGCGGTACTTCGCAAGGTCCGCCTTCTTGATGACGCCGATGCCGTGCTCGGCGCTGATCGTCCCGCCGAGTTCGCGGACGAGGTCGTAGATGGCCTGCGTCAGCGCCCGTCCCTGTGCCGTGAATGCCGCCGGCTCGGCACCCTCGGGCTGGGAGACGTTGTAGTGGAGGTTGCCGTCCCCGACGTGGCCGAAGGTCACGCGACGCGCCCCGGGCAGGAATTCCTCGACCAACTTCCCGGCGCGCTCGAGGAATTCGCGCATCGCGGCGATCGGCACGGCGACGTCGTGCTTCAGAGACGCACCCTCGTGCCGCTGCGCCTCCGAGATCGAATGCCGTTGCCGCCAGAGTTTCGCGGCTTCCGCCGCATTCTTGGCCAGGATCGCATCCGCCGCGATGCCGTCTTCGATCGCAGCCGCGATCGATGCCTCGACGAAATCCGCGCCGTCACCGACGGCCGCGTCGAGCAGCACGTACCAGGGGTAGGCGTTGTCGAACGGCGGTGAGGTGCCGGGGATGTGGCGGTGCACGAAACGCAGGCACCGGTCCGAGATCAGTTCGAACGCCTCGATGCGGTCCGAGAGATCCGTGCGCATACGTGCCAGCAGAGTCACCGCAGCGACTGCCGAGTCCAGTGCGACCACGGCGGTCGTGATCGGTCCCGGATCGGGATGCAGCGCGAGGGTCGCCGCCGTGATGATCCCGAGCGTGCCCTCGCTGCCCAGGAACAGCTGCTTCATGTCGTAGCCGGCCGTGTCCTTGCGCAATGTGCGCAGACCGTCCCAGACCGTGCCATCGGCGAGCACGACTTCCAGGCCGAGCACCTGCTGCCGTGCCGTGCCGTAGCGCAGCACATTGATGCCGCCGGCGTTGGTCGACAGGTTACCGCCGATCTGGCAGCTACCTTCCGGGCTCAGGCTCAAAGGAAAGTGCAGGCCCGCCTGCCGCGCCGCTGACTGCACGTCCGCGAGGATGCAGCCGGCCTCCACCGTCATCGAGAAGTTGTCTGCGTCCACCCGGCGCACGGCGTTCAACCGTCCCATGCGCAGCAGGATCTGGGTGCCGGTCTCGTCCGGTATCGCCCCGCCGCACAGCCCGGTGTTGCCGCCCTGCGGCACGATCCCGATGCGTTCGCGGGCGCACACGGCCACGATCCGGGACACCTCGGCAACGGTCTTCGGCGCCAGCATGAGTGCGGTCGCGCCGCGCACGACGCCGCGCCGCTCCGTCAGGAAAGGCTCCAGCTCGCCGGGGTCGTCCGACCACCCGTGCGGGCCGACGATCGCCCTGAGTTGGTCAAGCGGCGTCGGCATTCCCGAATACCGCCTGCGACGCGAACGTCGCCCAGTCGATGTTGCTGCCGCAGAACACGAGGACCACGCTGCGGCCGAGGAGATCCGTTCGCAGTGGTCCCAGCAACGCCGCCGTCGATGCCGCACAGGCCGGTTCGACCGCGATCTTCATGCGTTCGAACAGGAGGCCCATGCCGCGGCGCAGCTCCGGGTCGGAGACCAGCACGAGCCGGTCCACGTTGCGGCGGCACAGCTCGAACGAATACGGCATGGCGAACGGCGCCCCGAGGCTGTCCGCGATGCTGCGTACCTTGTCGATGCCCTCGGGATGCCCGCTGCGGAAACTGCGGTGCATCGAGTCGGCGCCCTCGGGCTCGACGCCGATGACTTCGCTGTCCGGGCGCAGTTGCTTGACCGCATTCGCGAGTCCGCCGATGAGCCCGCCGCCACCGACCGGGACGATCACGGCGTCGAACGCGTCGCACTGTTCGCATATCTCCAGTCCGACGGTGCCGGTGCCGAGGGCGATCGCCGGGCCCTCGAACGGGTGCACCAGGTAGCGACCCTCCTCATCGCGAATGCGCTCGGCGACGGCGAACGCCGCGTGCACGTCGTCCGCCATCACGACCTCGGCGCCGTAGGCCCGGCAGGCCTCGACGCGCACGGGATTCGCGGACCGCGTCATGACGACCTTCGCGCTCGCGCCGGTGGCTCGTGCGGCGAAGGCCGTCGCGATCGCGTGATTGCCCGCGCTGACCGCGGTGACACCCGCGGCACGTTGCGCGTCCGTCAGGCTGCGCAGCGTCGCCAGCGCGCCGCGTGCCTTGAAGGTGCCGGTGCGTTGCAGGAACTCGAGTTTGCCGAACACGCGCGTGTCGTGTCCGAGCAGCTCCTCGAGTGCTGCACAGCGCACGAGCGGGGTGCGCACGATGTCTGCGTCGAGCGCCAGGCGCAACGCACGGATCGCATCGATGGACGGTGCCTCAACCACGGCTCGCGGCGCACCCTGACCGCGCTATGCTTATGTCAAATAGGTACATCGGCCCGGGACAGGAAAGTTTGAGATTTAATAGAGATACGCTCACTTCCTACATAATACTTGCGGATCACCCGCCAGTTGATTACTTTGATCCGACGGTATCGGCGCAACAGCGATGCCGGCGCGGGCTGTACGAACTGTGGCAGACAATGCAGACGTACGGAAGTCGCTTGGGGACGCGGAATGGAACTTGACGACCTTTCGCAATCGGGGATTCGGCGCATCGCCGACTTCTCGCCGTACCTGGACCAACTTGCCGGGCTCGCGCAGGAAATGGGCCTGCGCCAGCGCAGCAACCTCGTCCACCTCGAACGCTGCCTGCACGAGCACTGGGCGCTCGGCCAGAACAACATCCTCAGTTGGGCGACGCTCGACGAGGGCCTGCTCATACTCGTCGTCCCCCACTACGCGATCGCCGAATACACAGCCCCACACCAGAACGGCCAGCCGGCGAAGGTGTCGGCGCAGTTCATCACCGAACTGATTTCCGGCGAGCGGCAGTTGTCGCTGGTGCAGATGCAGAAGGTCGCGCGTCTGCTGGGTGTCGAACCGGTCTTCGTGCCGCTGCGCCAGCCGCTGTCGGGCCACAAAGTCGAGACCCAGATCATCGAGAAGATGATCCGGCGCTACGGGATCAACTACGTGGCAAGCCGTGCCGTGACCCTGTTCGACATCGTCGGCTTCAGCCTGCTGACGCCGTTCGAGCAGATGACCCAGCTCAATAGCCTCTCCTATTCGCTGAATTCCGCGCATGCGAAGATGCTCGAGCAGGACGTCGGCATCAATTTCGCGCGTTCCTCCAGCGGTGACGGGTTCTACATTTGGAATCGGGACGACGGCCTCGAGGCAAACATCAACCTGTACCATTTCATGCACATCGTGCTCGCGGACAACGCCATCGCACGCAGCAGGTCGGCGGCGAATTCGGTGCCCCGGCTGCGGGCCTGTTTCCACGTCGGCTCGTGTTACGAATTCCACCAGGCCGAAGGGCTCAATCCCACGATGCACGACTTTATCGTCGGCGACGTGACGATCGAACTCGCACGCATGATCGAGGCCGCCCTGCCCGGCCAGATCCTCGTCGGCGACTTCCTCGCCGACATCAAGGACGGGCCGGAGACCCACGAACAGACGCAGGCCAATCTGGACGCGGTCACCTTCCTGCAGCGCGCCCAGGGCAACCTGGCCAAGCTCAGCGGCCTCGAGTTTTCCGGCGAGCGCGTGACGGCCATCAAGTGCTACCTGACCGGCGAGCACATGGGCGGCGGCCAGTTCAACATCCGCCGGCTGACCATCAAGGACAAGCACGGCCTGTCCCGCGTCGCCTACAACGCCAAGGTGAATATCTACCGGGAGACGGCCGAGCCGATCCTGCTCGGCATCGAGGACCGCAAACTCGCGATGGCGCTCAAGGCGAGCTGAATCGCGAGGGCCCCTGCCGTGAATTGGTCGGGGCGGAGAGATTCGAACTCTCGACCCCCACAACCCCATTGTGGTGCGCTACCAGGCTGCGCTACGCCCCGACCGGATGGTGCAAAGCAGGGGCCGCATGATACGCGCCCGGGGCAGGTCAGGAAAGCGGCGGATTTCAGCGCCGCAGAATCTTCAGAACTTGTTCAAGTTCCAGGCGCAACTGCTTGATAATTTGCTGACTTTGGGAGACGTCAGACTTGGCATTGTCGCCCGTCAGTCGCTGCCGCGCGCCGCCGATGGTGAAGCCCTCGTCGTACAGCAGGCTGCGGATCTGGCGGATGATCAGCACGTCCTGGCGCTGGTAATAGCGCCGGTTGCCGCGCCGCTTGACGGGCTTGAGCTGCGGGAACTCCTGCTCCCAGTACCTGAGCACGTGCGGCTTGACCGCACAAAGGTCGCTCACCTCACCGATGGTGAAGTATCGCTTGCCAGGAATTGGAGGTAGTTGGTCGTTATTCCCCGGTTCCAGCATATGCTTCCACTCGGGCCTTTAGTTTTTGTCCAGGCCGAAAAGTCACCACGCGTCGCGCGGTGATCGGGATTTCTTCTCCCGTTTTCGGATTGCGGCCCGGCCGTTCTTTTTTGTCCCGAAGATCAAAATTTCCGAAGCCGGAAAGTTTGACCTGCTCCCCGACTGCGAGTGATGCCCGCAGTTCTTCAAAATACATATCGACGAGTTCACGAGCCTCGCGCTTGTTGAGGCCGAGCTCGTTGAACAGCGATTCCGCCATATCGGCTTTGGTGAGTGCCATCGGTCGTTAGTCTCTCAGCTCGGCGCCAAATTTATCCTGTAATTCTCGCACCGCAGCGGTCAAAACAGCGTCTGCATCGACGTCGGTAAGGGTGCGGGATGTTTCCTGCAAAATCAAGCCTAAAGCTACGCTTTTTAGCCCAGCTTCTATACCGGAGCCCTTGAAAACATCGAAAACTCTGACCTCGGATATGAGAGCCGGCGCGGTTGCCGCGACCGTCCGGACCAGGTCGGATGCCGAAATCCGCTCGTCCACGACGACTGCGATGTCGCGTCGGATCGAGGGAAATTTCGATACCGGATGCACTTTCGGCGGCGCGGATTCGAGCGCAAATTTCGCGTCGATTTCGAACAGGAAGACGTCGCCCTTCAGATCGAACCGACGCGCGTGCCGCGGATGCAGTTTGCCGATCGTTCCGATGACGTTTCCGTCGCGGGTGATACGTGCCGCCTGACCGGGTTGCAGCGCGGCGTGTTCGACCGCCTCGAACTCGATGCCGGCGGTATCTCCCGCGAGGTCCAGGACGGCCAGGACGTCCGCCTTTATGTCAAAAAAATCAACCGATTGTGCCTGTGCACCCCATTGTTCGGGCAGCCTCGAACCGGTCGCGACGGCCGCGATGCAGTGATGCTCTGCGGGCTGCTCGAGCGATCCGGTGAACGTCGTGCCGATCTCGAACAGCCGGATACGTGTCTGTTGCCGTGCTGCATTCGATCCGACGGCCATCAACATACCGGGCCACAACGACGACCGCATCACCGACATGTCGGAGGAGATCGGATTGCTCAAAACGATGGACGACTCGCGACCGCAGATCGCGGCGTCGGAGTCCGCGTCGATAAAACTGTAGGTCACGACTTCCCGGTAGTCGCGGGCAACCAGCGTCGCCGCGACCAGTTCGGGATCGACTTCCGATTCGGTCACCGGCGGCAACGGTGTCTGTTCGACCGCAGTCGTCTCCGGTATCGCGTCGTAACCGAAAACCCTGGCGACTTCTTCGATCAGGTCGACTTCGACTTCGACATCGAAACGGTGGCTCGGCGCGACGACGTCCCAGCCGTCGGCGGACGCCGCAACTGCCATGCCGAGCTGCTGCAGTATTTCGGCAACCGTCGCGTCGCCGATCTCTACACCGAGCAGGAGCGAGATGCGATCGCGCCGCAAGCGGATCGTTTTCGGTTTCGGCCTGTGCGCCGTCGCCGTCGTGACGACCAGAGGGCCGGCCGCTCCGCCGGCGATCTCCAGCAACAGCGCCGTCGCCCGTTCGACCGCGCGACCCTGGCCTTCCGGGTCGACGCCGCGCTCGAAGCGCAGCGAGGCATCCGTATGCAGGCCGTAGGCCCGGGCGCGGCCGGCGACGAACGGCGGCGGCCAGAACGCCGCCTCGAAGAACACGTCGACGGTGGCATCGTTGACGGCCGTATGCAGCCCCCCCATGATGCCGGCCAGGCCGATGACGCCGCTGTCGTCGCTGATCACGAGGGTGTCGGGGTTGACCTCGACCTCGCGCTCGTCGAGCAGCGTGACCGTCTCGCCGGGGCTGGCGAGCCGGGGCCGGATCGGGCCCCGCAGGCGCGCGAGGTCGTAGGCGTGCATGGGCTGGCCCAGCTCGAGCATGACGTAGTTGGTGACGTCCACCACCGGGTGGATCGGCCGTAGCCCGCAGCGACGCAGGCGTTCCACCATCCACAGCGGCGACCTGGCGGCCGGATCGATGCCGCGGATGACGCGGCCGGCGAAGGCCGGACAGCCCGCCGGTTCCTGTACCTCGACGGGATGGGTGTCGTCGATGGAGGCCGGCACGGCTTCGATGTCGAGCGGCGTGTAACGGGTCGCCGTCAGGGCGGCCACGTCGCGGCCCAGCCCGGCGATGCTGAAGCAGTCACCCCGGTTCGGCGTCAGGTTGACGTCGATGACGGTGTCCGGCAAGCGCAGGTAGTCGGCCAGCTTCGCGCCCACGGGCGCATCGCCGGGCAATGCGAGGATGCCGTCGGCATCCTCGCCGAGGCCGAGTTCGGCCGCGGAGCACAGCATGCCTTCGGAGGCGACGCCGCGGATCTGCGCCTTCTTCAGGCGGGTGCCGTCCGGCAGCGTGACGCCGGGCGTCGCGAACGCGCTCTTCATGCCCGCGACGACGTTCGGCGCGCCGCAGACCACGTCGGAAACCTTGCCGCTGCCGTCACTGACCTTGCACAGGCTGAGCTTGTCGGCATCGGGGTGCTTGCCGACCTCGAGCACTTCGGCGACGACGATCCCGTCGAGGCCCTCGCCTTCGCGCTCGACGCCCTCGACCTCGTGGCCGGCCATCGTCAGACGGTGCACGAGCGCCCCGGTGTCCAGCGCCGGGTCCGCCCATTCTCGCAGCCAGGATTCGGGTATCTTCATCGCGCTTACCTGAACTGCCCGAGGAAGCGCAGGTCGTTCTCGAAGAATGTGCGCAGGTCCGTGGCGCCGTAGCGCAGCAACGCGAGGCGCTCGATGCCCATGCCGAAGGCGTAGCCCGTGAACTCTTCGGGATCCACGCCCGCGGCCTCGAGCACGTTGGGATGCACCATGCCGCAACCCAGGATCTCCAGCCACTTGCCCTCGCCCCACAGGATGTCGACTTCGGCCGACGGCTCGGTGAACGGGAAATACGACGCGCGGAAACGCAGTTCCGCCTTGCGCTCGAAGTAGCTCTCGACGAACTGGTGCAACACGGCCTTGAGGTTCGCCAGGCTGATGCCGCGGTCCACGACCAGGCCTTCGACCTGGTGGAACATCGGCGTGTGGGTCTGATCCGAATCGCAGCGATACACCCGCCCGGGAGAGATGATCCGGATCGGCGCGCCCTCGGCGACCATGGCCCGGATCTGCACCGGCGACGTGTGCGTGCGCAGCAGCTTGCCGTCGGGGAAGAAGAACGTGTCGTGCAGTGCGCGCGCCGGATGGTTCTCGGGGAAATTGAGCGCCGTGAAATTGTGGAAATCGTCCTCGATCTCCGGCCCGTAACGCACGCCGAATCCGGCATCGCGGAAGATCCGCACGATCCGCGCCATGGCGCGCGACACCGGGTGGCGGCCGCCGATGGCCGTGCCGCGCCCCGGCAGAGTGACGTCGACCGCGTCCCCCGCCAGCCTGGCCTCGAGCGCCTCGCGCTCGAGTTCGGCGCGCCGCGCGTTCAGGCGATCCATGAGGTCCTGCTTGGCGTGATTGATCGCCTGCCCGGCACCGGGACGCTCGTCCGCCGGCAATTCGCCCAGCGACTTCAGGAGCGCGGTGACCTTGCCCTTCTTGCCGAGCCAGGCGACACGCACGCCATCGAGCGCAGCCAGATCGGCGGCCGCGTCGATTTCCGCAGTGGCCGTGTCGACCAGCTCACTCAGTCCCTGCATGACCCTCTACCCGTCGGACGCGGCGGTGCCGCGCCGTGACCGGATGCTAGCTGCCCTGGGCGAGCCCGGCCTTCGCCTGCTCGGCGATCGCTCCGAACCCTTCCGGATCGCGCACGGCGATGTCCGCCAGCACCTTGCGGTCGATCTCGACGTTGGCCTTGTGCAGCCCGTTGATCAGGCGGCTGTACGACAGGCCGTGCAGCCGCGCGGCCGCGTTGATGCGCGCGATCCACAGCGCACGGAACTGGCGCTTGCGTTGCCGGCGGTCGCGATAGGCGTACTGGCCGGCCTTGATGACCGCCTGTTTCGCCGTCTTGTAGAGTTTGCTGCGCGCGCCGTAGTAGCCCTTCGCCTTGCCGAGGACCTTCTTGTGACGTGCCTTGACCTGCACGCCGCGTTTGACTCTTGCCATGTCTCAATCTCCTCTCAGCTGTAAGGGAGCATGCGGCGCACGCCCCTGACGTCGGCGTCGGCGACTTGCTGGGTCTTGCCCAGCTTGCGCTTACGCTTGGCCTTCTTCTTGGTGAGGATGTGATTGAGGTGGGACTGGGCGCGCTTGAAGCCGCCCTTGCCCGTACGCCGGAAGCGCTTGGCCGCGCCCCGGTTGCTCTTCATTTTCGACATTGTCTTCTCCACTTTGCTGGCCATGCCATGTACCGGTCGAACCGGCCGCGGCAGGCGGGATTGACTGACTGCGGCTGTCGTTTTCCGCAGGCAGCGATTGCTTACCTTTTCTTCGGCGCCATCACCATGACCATCTGCCGCCCTTCCATCTGCGGCATCTGCTCCACGACGCCCAGGGTATCCAGGTCGCCCCGGACCCTTTCCAGCAGCTGCGCGCCGAGTTCCTGGTGCGCCATCTCCCGGCCTCTGAATCGCAGCGTCACTTTCGCCTTGTCACCCTGCTCGAGGAACTCGACGAGCTTGCGCAACTTCACCTGGTAATCGCTCTCGTCCGTGCCCGGACGGAACTTGATCTCCTTGACGTGAACCTGCTTCTGCTTGCGCCGGGACTGCTGCGCCTTCTTGTTCTGCTCGAACAGGAATTTGCCGAAGTCCATGATCCGACAAACGGGCGGATCGGCGGTCGGCGATACCTCGACCAGGTCAAGGGCTTCATCTTTCGCCAGAGCGATGGCCTGGGCCAGCGGCATAACGCCCGCCTGTTCTCCGTTGGCATCGATCACGCGGACGCTTGCCGCGTCGATCTCCTCGTTACGCCGTACACGTTTTGTAACTGCGATCCCGAAATCCTCCTAAGCCGAACAAACCCGCAGACTCACCGGCAACCTGGCGCCTTCGCGGACTCCCGGGCTCCGAGCAAGGTGCGGGAACGCGATTTTATATAGCCATATGGCAATAAACAACCGTGGAAACGGCTGTTTTTACGAAAAAAAACTCGCGCTGTGTTGCCGGGCCGCAACCCGACGGGCGGTTGGTGGGCGATGGTGGTTTCGAACCACCGACCTCCACGATGTCAACGTGGCGCTCTACCCCTGAGCTAATCGCCCAACCTGAAACCCAGTGCCCTCGCCAGGGCCCCCTGAGCCAATCGCCCATGCCGGCCTTCTCGAAGGGCGGCATACGATACGCAAGCCTCCGCCCCCGCGCAAGCGGCGTCAACCCGCCTTACGGCTGCCCAGGCCGAGCTCGTATTCCCGGATTTGCCGGATCTCGTCGCGCAGCCGGGCAGCCTCCTCGAACTCGAGATCGCGGGCATGTTTCAGCATCTGCTTCTCGAGCTTCGCCGCCTGTTTCGCGAGTTCTTCGGGGCTCATCGTCTCGTAGCGGGTCCGGTCTTCGGCCACCGCGCCGCGGCGCCGCTTCGGTGCCGGGTAGGCCGCTTCCATGATGTCGGCGACCTGCTTGACGATGCTCGCCGGGCGGATGCCGCGTTCGGCGTTGTAGGCGACCTGCTTGTCGCGGCGCCGGCTGGTCTCGTCGATGGCACGTTGCATCGAGCCGGTGACCGAATCCGCGTACAGGATCGCCGTGCCGTGGATGTTGCGGGCGGCGCGTCCGATCGTCTGGATCAGCGAGCGCTCGGAGCGCAGGAAGCCTTCCTTGTCCGCGTCGAGTATCGCCACGAGCGAGACCTCCGGCATGTCGAGTCCCTCGCGCAGCAGGTTGATGCCGACCAGCACGTCGAACGCGCCGAGGCGGAGATCGCGGATGATCTCGGTGCGCTCCACCGTGCCGATGTCCGAATGCAGGTAGCGGACCCGCGTGCCGTGTTCGGCGAGGTAGTCGGTGAGGTCCTCGGCCATGCGCTTGGTCAGCGTCGTCACGAGTACACGCTCGTCGGCGTCGACGCGACGCTTGATCTCCGACAGGAGATCGTCGACCTGGGTCGCGGCCGGGCGGATCTCGACCTGCGGATCGACCAGGCCCGTCGGACGCACGACCTGCTCGACCACATTGTCGGCGTGCTCGTGCTCGTAATCGCCGGGCGTCGCCGACACGTAGATCGTCTGCGGCGAGAGGCGTTCGAACTCGTCGAAGCGCAGCGGCCGGTTGTCGAGTGCCGACGGCAGCCGGAAACCGTATTCGACGAGCGTCTCCTTGCGCGAGCGATCGCCGCGGTACATCGCGCCGAGCTGGGGCACGGTCACGTGGCTCTCGTCGATGATCAGCAGCGCGTCGGTGGGCAGGTAATCGAACAGGCACGGCGGCGGCTCCCCCGCCGCGCGTCCGGACAGGTAGCGCGAGTAGTTCTCGATGCCGGAGCAGTAACCGAGTTCCCGGATCATCTCCAGATCGAACAGGGTTCGCTGCTCGAGCCGTTGAGCTTCCAGCAGCTTTTCGTGCGAACGCAGGTAGTCGAGACGTTCTTTCAGTTCGAGGCGGATCTCGTCGCAGGCTGCCAGCAGCGTTTCGCGCGGCGTAACGTAATGGGTCTTCGGGAAGATCGTGAGCCGCGGCACCCGGCCGGAGACCTCGCCGGTAAGCGGGTCGAAATACGACAGCGCCTCGATCTCGTCGTCGAACAGCTCGATGCGCACCGCATCGCGGTCCGATTCCGCCGGGAACACGTCGATGACGTCGCCGCGCACGCGGTAGGTGCCCTGCGACAGATCCAGCTCGTTGCGCTGGTACTGCAATTCCGCGAGGCGCCGCAGGATCGTGCGCTGGTCGATGCGGTCGCCGCGGTCGAGGTGCAGCACCATGCTGAAGTAGGCTTCCGGGTCGCCGAGTCCGTAGATCGACGACACGGTCGCGACGATGATCGCGTCCTGCCGCTCGAGCAGCGCCTTGGTCGCCGACAGGCGCATCTGCTCGATGTGCTGGTTGATCGAGGCGTCTTTCTCGATGTACGTGTCCGAGCTCGGCACGTAGGCTTCGGGCTGGTAGTAATCGTAGTACGAGACGAAATACTCGACGGCGTTCTTCGGGAAGAACTCGCGCATCTCGCCGTAGAGCTGCGCGGCCAGCGTCTTGTTCGGCGCGAGCACGATCGCGGGGCGTTGCACGCGCTCGATGACACTCGCCATCGTAAACGTCTTGCCGGAGCCGGTGACGCCGAGCAGGATCTGCCGCGCTAGGCCGTCACTCAGACCCTCGACGAGGCCGTCGATCGCGGGGCCCTGGTCGCCGGCCGGCTCGAAGTTCGCGACCAGTGTCAGCCGGTCGCGGTCGGCCGCGCTGCTCTTCTTGGGGAGATGTACCGATTCACGTAACATGGTCGCGGTATTGCGGAGGCAAGCGGGTGAGTGTAACAGTTTCGGATCGCATGGCGCGGGTCAGGCCCTCGCCGACCGGCGTCGTGCTGGCACTCGCGACGCGCCTCAAGGCCGAAGGCCGGGACGTCATCAGCCTCGCCACCGGCGAGCCGGATTTCGACACGCCCGATGCCATCAAGGACGCGGCGATCGCCGCGATCCGCGAAGGCGCCACGAAGTACACACCGATCGACGGCACGGCAGAACTCAAGGCGGCCGTCGCCCGCAAGTTCGCCCGCGACAACGGGCTCGAGTACACACCGGAGCAGGTCATCGTCTCCGTCGGCGCCAAGCAGGCCCTGTTCAACCTGTGCCTCGCCCTGCTCGGGCCGGGCGACGAGGCGATCGTGCCGGCGCCCTACTGGGTTTCCTACCCGGACATGGTGCGTCTGTCCGGTGCCGAGCCGGTGATCCTCGAGGCCGGCATCGAGGCGGACTTCAAGATCGAGCCGGGCCAGCTCGCGCTCGCAATGAGCGGTCGCACCCGGCTGTTGATCCTCAACAGTCCGTCGAATCCGACCGGCGCGAGTTACAGCCGGGCAGAACTGCAGGCGCTCGGCAAGGTGCTCGAGAAATACCCGGACGTCGTCATCGCCTCGGACGAGATCTACGAATCGATCCACTGGGCCGACGAGCCGTTCATCAGTTTCGCCGCGGCCTGCCCCGCGCTCGCCAGTCGCACGGTCACCGTCAACGGCGTCTCGAAGGCCTATGCGATGACGGGCTGGCGCATCGGCTATGCTGGCGGCCCGCCGGAGCTGATCCGCGCGATGCGCACGATCCAGAGCCAGAGCACCTCGAACGCGTGCAGCATCTCGCAGAAGGCCGCACTCGCCGCACTCGACGGCGATCAGGCCGTCGTCGCGGAGATGGCCGCCGCGTATCGCGAGCGGCACGACTACCTCGTACCGGCATTGAACGACATCCCGGGCGTCGAATGCCGGCCCGGCGAAGGCACCTTCTATGCGTTTCCGCGAGTGACCGGGGCGATCCAGGCGCTGGGGCTGTCGGACGACACACAACTCGCCGAGCATCTCCTGAACACCGCAGACCTGGCCCTCGTGCCCGGCGGCGCCTTCGGCGCCCCCGGCTATCTGCGCTTCTCGTTCGCCTGTTCGATGGAGACGCTCGAGGAGGCCGTGAAACGCCTGAAACGGGCCGTGTCGGCTTGACTTACAGGGGGGGCTGCACGAGAATCCCGGCCCCTACCGTTCCCCGGTAGCTCAGTTGGTAGAGCGGTTGACTGTTAATCAATTGGTCGCTGGTTCGAGTCCGGCCCGGGGAGCCACCTTTCGAGAAGGTCCTCGTTCGAGGGCCTTTTTTTGGGTTCTCAATTCCTAATATCCGATATTTCCGGTATTGGGCGCCACAGCTTTCAGAGTGGCCAGCACTTTGGCGTCTGCTTCCGGCCAGAATCAGCCGCCGGGAAGATCGCCTATTCTTGATTCACACAGGCATCCATATACTGCTCTTGCAGTTGTTCATTCGCCGGGAAGATTCCTCGCTCATAGTCTTGCGCAATCACACATTCGTACTTGGCAATATGAATCTTCGGCTCATACGTTCGCCAATAATCGGCTCGTTCCGGATCAACCGGCTGCCCGTAATATCCTTGCTCATAGACGTGTGCCAGCAAGAATTGCCAGTAAGTCATCCCTGCTTTGGCAGCAATAAAGTACTGTTCGAGCGCGCGCTTTTCGCTCTTCTCAGTTCCTCGGCCCAGAGCGTATGCCCAGCCCAGCTTTCCAGCAGAATAGGCGCTTCCATCATCCGCCTCCTGTTTCAATGTCAGAAAGCCCTCGCGCTGCAACTCGGGATCATCCGACCGGAAAACCTGTATTGAAGCAAGCATATGAGCTGCGCCACTATCACCCGAACTTGCCGGGCCTTCCAGAACGGCCATTGCCTTATTTGTGTTTTGTTCTGTGCGGCGTCCTCTCAAATAGCAGTCGGCAATACTCTTGGCGACTTGATTCCGCAGCCAATCCTCCGGCATAACATCTGAAAATTGCACACCCCGAGAACGGCTCGCAAATAGGGTGTCAATGTAATCTCCGCTCCACTGTTGGAGAGAAGCGTAATCTGCGGGCGTGAGGTCTTCGAAGGTCGCAAGGTTTTCGCAAAACCCATCGGGCGCGATTTGTGCCGCACTTAGAACAGGCAGTGCGGCCAGAACGATACCTAGAAACAATCGCATGATAGTCCTGACGCAGGTCCGCGGACCGACCGGCCGGATTAATTGAATTACATTCGCCTGCGAGTCTAGCACCCGGATAACCACTTCTGGCCAGCTGGTTCGGCCAGAACCGGAGGTTCGAGGCGTAAGAGAAAACGACCTACGCCCGATGTGCCTTCGGGCCGTCCATTTCGCTACGTATTTCGTCCATAAGTGCGTCGACCGTTTTCGTGTTCCAGGCAGCATTGATCTGCTTCACTTTCCCCAACGCAGACAATGCCGCTCCATGCTGCCTATTCTTGTAGTTGCCTATGGCAGAAAACCAGTTCGCCAAGAGGTCTGCCGGGAATAGCCTGACCATTTCTTCGGACTTTGAAAGTAGCTTCCCGTACTCCCCTTTGCTTTCGAGCAAGGACAATTCGGCGATGTAAGTCTCTCTCAGTAGAAGCAGAGTCTTCGTATTTCCCCGCTTAATGCGGAACGCTACCGCGATGAGGTAGTAGAGAATAATCACGGCGATAGCTACGAATATCGCTACGAGGCTCCACTTTATTTGAACGAGTTCAGCGAGTATCTGCCGATCCACCGTCGTTCTCCTCAGGGTCGTCTGGATTTGTAGATTCCGATTAACAGACTTGTTGCGACGGCGATGAGCAGTAAGTTGACTCCAGCGAACAAGAAATAGACGCCACGCCAATCACCATGGCGCAAGTAGTAATACCCAGCAAATCCCGCTGCATAAAAGCAGATGACGTAAAGGACTTCCTTATTGGCCTCGGCTGCACTTTTCTTCCTGGCACGATCCATTCGTGCCTGAAATTCTTCGTCTGTCTCTTTTCGCTCCAACTCAAGTCCGAAAATAGGGCGACATCCGCGTGGAAAATGAGCGACTGCTTCAGGTTGCGGATTCAATCGGTCGCCGCAACACATTCATAAAATTTCTCTGCCGGGGAATAGTAACCCAAGGTCTTCCTCGGGCGATCATTTAGTCGCTTTGCCACGGCATTGAGTCGGTTTTGATGCACGTT
>Ga0210095_1000065_pt1 | contig 42034 bp, 32 predicted proteins | sample China_Galinas_PW_FD_184861 | JGI IMG/M metagenome (GOLD analysis project Ga0210095, IMG submission 184861) | Wetland microbial communities from San Francisco Bay, California, USA, that impact long-term carbon sequestration - China_Galinas_PWA_D1... | ecosystem: Environmental > Aquatic > Marine >...
GGTCCCAACTGCAACATCCAGTATTTGTTTATTCCCGTTTAATTCTGCAAATTCAAGTACTTTTTCTGCAGTCCGGGATTCGGTTAATAAACTCCAGATATCATAAACCCACGCAACTTTTGAATAATCTTTTATAACAATTTCAGGCACAAATTTTCTCTCAATTATATCCATATCTGCCCATTCCTCTACACATAATAAATAGCGTAAATTGGTTCTAGTTTAATTGCTTTATACGCAGGGTAAAGCGCTCCGAGTATTGCAACGAAAGGCATAAAAATAGAGGACATCATAATATTCCCTATCGAAAGAACCGGATAAATCACTGTTCCGATTCCAAAGGCCTCCAGTCCTGAAGAAAAAAAGCTGAGATCAATTCCTGTATGCGCAAGTGGAATTTCCAGCAGAAGTCCAACAATTATTCCGACAAAAGTTCCCACAATACCGATAATAAAGGCCTCTGTTACAATCATCAAATAAATTCTCGAGTTTTTCATTCCTATTGACATCAGCACGCCGAATTCTCTGATTCTTTCAAATACAGACATCAGCATGGAATTAATAATTCCAAAAATTAATGCGAGACCTATAATTACATTCAGTATCCACATTGTCTCTTTATAAAGTTCAATTTGATAGATCAGCATTGGTAATAAATCTTTATAGCTTAATACTTCAAAACTATTACCAAGCTTTGCTTCAAGATATTTTTGTGTTTCATCAACCTTGTCATAATCTTTTGTTATAATTGCATACTCATAATATTTATCGCCAATGTTCAGCATGTTTTGCTCAGTTCCAGCTGGAATATAAATTGCAGTTTTATCAAATTCTGAACTTGCCGTTTTAAAAATTCCCACAACTCTGAAAACTTCTGAACCAATATTTCCTTTAAGCGTATTTGCCATTGCTACAACTTTATCACCGGTTTCAACTTCAAGCTTTTCTGCCAGTTTTTTCCCAATAATAATATCCCGCTTATTTTTAGTTAAATAACTTCCCTCTATCATTGAATCTTTTATTATCGAAACTTTTGCTTCCTGTTCGGGATCAATTCCATAAATGTTTACTCCGGAAGAATTGTTCGCACTGCTTAAAATTCCTGTTATAAAAACTCTTTTGCTGTATGATTTTATCGAGGAATCATCTTTTAAAACCTCATCAACTTTTTTATAATCGGAGATAAAGTTTTTTACTGTTTTATTATTATTGAACCCTTTTTTATGAATCTGAATATGGGAAATATTTAGATTGATCTGGTTAAATAACATCTGGCCTATCATTCCGTTTGAAAGCCCGTCGCTGATAACAATAGCAACAAGTCCAACAACTACAGAAGTTAGCACAATCAGGGATCTTCTCCGATTTCTCCAGATATTCCGCCAGGCTAATTTTAACAACATTATATTTCCCGGGTTTTTAAAATCATTTTAAGTCTGCCTTATTCCTTTTAACGGTTCAAGTTTGTAAACCTTGTATGCCGGGTACAGGCAGGAAAGAATAGAAATCCCGATTATTGAAAGCGAGACGTTGGCAAAAATTGAAACCTGCAGAGAAGATCTCAATTCCGGCAGAAAATGATAAAGCTCATAAAGCCTTTTAATCTCGCCGCCAAATACAATCGGGTGCAGTATTAAATAATAATTAATGCCGTATCCCAGGATATTCCCTAATGCAATGCCGATAATCGCAATAAACATGGTCTCTATATATACCAGGTAGGTTAATTTTTTCTGAGGCATCCCGATTGATAAGATGACTCCGAATTCCCTGAATCTTTCCGTAACAGACATTAAAACTGTATTCAAAATTCCAAAAGCGACAATCACAATTAAAATTCCGAGAAAAAGAATTCCACTTACATTGTCCAGTTGAATTGCCTGCTGAAGTTCCGGACTTACCTTGTTCCACGGGAGTACAGTTAAATCCTTGTTTGCGATAGCGGCAGCAAGGTTATTTCTAATTTCACCTAGATTATCAAGATTATCCGCTTTTATCGCGATTACATTTATTTTCCCCCTCATCGCAAGCAGGGACTGCGCGGTTTTTAATCCCATAAACACAACCGTAGATTCCAGTTCCTGCACACCGAGTCTGACAGTACCGACAATTTTATATTTCTGATTTCCCAGAGAACCGTCGTAGCCCTGCGCAAGCAGAACAACCTCATCACCAATTTCCGCGTTCAGGTTCTCCAGTAATTGAGTACCGACAACAATTTCATTCGAAGAATCGGAATTAAAAAATCTGCCCTGCGCGGTATTTTCGACGAATGTTGTTACATCCTTTTCTTTTCCCGGTTCTATTCCGAAGATTGCTACCCCGCGGGAATTTTCTTTGAAGCTGATCAATCCGTCGGCATAAACTCTTGATGAATATGCCCGTATCCCTTTTGTGTTTTTTAAAGCCGAAGACAGGTTTTCATTTTGACTAAAACATAAAGATAGTTTCGGTGTGTCGTTATACCCTTTCGCCTGTACCTGCAGATAGCCGGAAAACAATTCCACTGCCGACCTGATATTAAGTGCATAGGTACCCAGCTGAATTCCCCTCATACCAATTGCCATAAACACTGCAAAAATTACGGCCCCGAGAGTAAGAATTGACCTTCTTTTGTTTCGCCATATATTCCGCCAGGCAAGTTTAACCAGCAGTTTCACCCTCAGTTTCCCCTTTCAAGTTCCCGGAATGAAAAGATCCTGCCCGGAATATTTATATCATATTCAATATCACTTATTATAATCGTGGTTGTGTGCCCCTCTTTTTTGTTGTTATGCATCACCCATTTTGACGGGATTTTTCTGCCATGAAAATTCTTTACATCAGAATAAACCAAATACCGGATCATATTTCCTTTTTCATCAAAATATTGCACAACCGAGGGAAGATAGTTTTCCTTAATTACCCAGTAATAAATCTTCCCCCAGACAACGGGTGCGTCGGGTTTCGGAATTAATTGTATCTTCCACGTATCCTGCCCGCTAACCTTTTCTTCGGCAATTATTTTCTGGTTGTAATCTTTACTCAAATTCGATTCCCTTACAAGATCATCATTTGTAAAGTCAGAACCGTTCCAGGACTGCAGCATCATCGAAGGAGGAATTTTTATCGTAGTCTCTGTATTCTTTAAATATTCCCACATCTCATTCCCGATCTTCAAGGTTTTATTCCCCCTTTCCTTAACCGGGGCTTTGGTAACTATAAATGCCTTTTCATTCCCTTCCCACCAGCTTTCCATTTTCAGATCCCTTGTGTAATCGGGAGTCTTAATTATCATTTCTATTTCTGCGTGCGAGGTTTTTCCTTTTACTGCGTCTTCGGCCTTTTTTACTATTTCTTCTGCGGATTGCGCATACGATAATTGCGCTGCAATTAATACGGCAAAAAACAAAACCGGCTTTTTCATATTATCCCTGCTTATATAATGACTAAACGTTCAGTCAAAAATAAGGTGTTTTAATCATTTTGTCAAGTATATCCCAGGATAAGGAGTTGTGTCCTAATTTCATTTACTGTCATCCCGAACTGGTTTCGGGATCGGCTATTTAATAAGATTCTGAAATAAATTCAGAATGACAGCTAGGTTTTTGCTTGCAAATTAGGACACTACAGCGTAAGCAAATAGCTTGAATAAATAAAATAATAAAGATATTTTTAATTGAACAATTATTCAATTAAAAATATGCCCCGTACAAAAGAGCAGAACCAGGAAATCAGGAATAAAACCCGCAGGGCTATACTGGATAGTTCATTAAAATTGTTTGCGAACAAGGGCTTCCACGGAACATCAATTAGTGATATTGCCAGAGATGCGGGAATTTCAAAAGGACTTGCCTACAACTATTTTGAGAGCAAACAGAAAATAGTCGAAGCAATTTTCCAGGAGACCCTGGGTACCGGGAATCTTTTGCAGGATAAACTGAAAACTATTGGCGATCCTTATGATAAACTGAAATTTTTAATTGAGACTATGTTTGACTACATAAAATATCAGGAGGAATACTGGCGTCTTTATTTTGCGATCGCGCTTCAGCCTGAATTGTTTACAACCTCTCAGTCAATAAATAAAGAGTTTGAACAAATTTTTCTGAAAATAACCGAAAAAATATTCAGAGAACTTGGAGTAAAAGATCCCGGACTGGAGGCGCGCTGGTTCATGGCGGGATTTGACGGACTGGGGTTGCAGTATTTCTTTTTCCGGGAAAATTTCCCTTTCGAAAAGATGAGAAAATTTTATTTGAAAAAATATAGTGCGGGTGGAATAAAGAAATTAAAAACCTGAAGGGTTATTATTTCATCACAACCATCTTCTTTGTTAATACAAAATTACCCACCTGAAGCCTGTAAAAATAAACACCGCTTGAAAGAAATGACGCATCAAATTTAACTCTGTATGTACCTGCAGATTTTTCTTCATTAACAATAGTTTTAATTTTTCTTCCCAATAAATCAAAAACATCAATCTTAACATTTCCAGTTACCGGAATTGAATAATTTATAACAGTAACAGGATTAAACGGATTGGGGTAGTTTTGAGAAAGAATATATTTTTCCGGTATAATTGATTTGTTATCTTCACCTACAAATGTAACTCCGCCATCCGTAGTTTTTAATATTGTTCCATCTTGGCCCGCAATCCAGCCAGTAGATGCTGAAATAAAATAAATTGAACCCAGATACCTTCTAGTCACGCTTTCTTGCCGTATCCAGTCAACTCCGCCATTAGTTGTTTTTAATATTGTTCCCGGATGTCCTACGGCCCAGCCTGTTGTTAAAGACGTAAAATAAACTGACATCAAAAAATCGGTTGTACCACTTGTTTGCTTTGTCCAGGTATTGCCCCCATCAATAGTATTTAGAATAGTTCCATTATATCCAACTGCCCAGCCTGTTGTGGGCGAAGCAAAAAATACCGATTCCAGGTTCTCGGAAGTTCCACTATTTTGTGGTAGCCAATTAATTCCGTCAATGGTATTTAATATTGTTCCTCCTACTCCAACAGCCCAGCCCCTGGTTGCAGATGCAAAATAAACAGAAAACAAAAGATTACCATTATTGTTTTGTTGGGTATCCCAAGTAATTCCTCCGTTAGTTGTATGTAGTATTATTCCAGCTTGTCCAACAGCCCACCCCGTGTCAGGTGAAACAAAATAAATTGACGAGAGACTCCATGAAACGTTGCTTTGCTGCGGGTTCCAGGAATTTCCGCCATCGCTTGTATATATGATTGTACCCGAAAGACCGGCAGCCCAACCTGTCGTTGACGATATGAAAAATATTGAATATAACGACTTGTCAGAAGGAAGCCCCGTTTGGTTATTCCAAGTAGCTCCGCCATTCGTAGTATGATAAAAAGTTCCTTTTTTATAATCGTCTGTAACACCTGAGACCCACCCTGTATCCGGTGAAGTAAAGAAAATTGAAGTCAAATCTTCGGTCGGCCCGGTTATTTGGGAATTCCAGTTTGTACCGGAATCATTAGTCTTTAAAAATGAACCAAATGCTCCCATAATCCAGCCTGTGGATGATGAGACAAAATAAATTGAACTCAGGGCTCTTATAGTTCCGCTTTTTTGCGAAATCCAGTCAACTCCGCTATTAGTTGTTTTTAAAATTGTACCATATAATCCCACAGCATAACCCGTCGTATCTGAAGTAAAATAAACTGAATTCAGGTCTTCGGTAGTGTTTGTTGATATGCTATTCCAGTGTGAGCCTCCGTCTATAGAATGCAGGCATGTTCCATGCCACCCGACTATCCATACGTCAGATGAAGATGTAAAATAAATTGCATTTAAATCATTTGTAGTGCCGCTTGTTTGAGGATTCCAGGTAGATCCGCCATCGGTAGTTTTAAGTATTTCACCACCTGAGCCCACGGCTGTACCATTATTAGTATCAGTAAATTTGATATCAAAAAAGTAGTTTGATGTGCCAACAGATTGGGGAGTCCAGGTTGTCCCTCCATCAGTAGTCCTGAGCATAGTACCGTTCCAGCCAACAGCCCACCCGGTTGTTGTTGAAACAAAAAACACTGATGTCAGGTTTTCTGAAGTACCACTAATTTGAGAAGTCCAGTTTATCCCGCCATCTGTGGTATTTAGAATAATACCATTTTTTCCCACAGCCCATCCTGCTGTCGGTGAAGTGAAATAAACTGACATTAAATCTTCTGAAGTTCCGCATTCCTGAATATTCCAGTTTATACCGCCATCTTGAGTATTTATAATTGTACCCAGTTCTCCGGCTATCCAGCCCACATCAGGTGATGTAAAATAGATTGCATTAAGATTAACACTTCCGACCGGTAAAGGATTTTGCCATTGCCATTGTGCATTAGTAATACAGTTAATGTTAAAGAGCAATATTAATAGAAGTGTTTTTTTCATACCAATTTCCCCAAACACAAAAGAATTGATTCTATAATTATTCCGGTCCCCGGATTTACAACCTACCATTGACTAATATTAAATTTAAACAATTTAATGTGATAGTTAAAGTGTTCAGCAAAAAAATGATTAAAATAATATTGGTTTAAGGAGAGGTATTGGAGTTATTACCTGGCAGGTTATTTCATAATAACCATTTTTTTAGTAGACACGAAATTTCCAACCTGCAGCCTGTAAAAATAAACACCGCTCGGCAGAGGGTTGTCTCTTTTCTTTGCGTCAAACTCAACCTTGTATGTACCAGCCGGTTTGTTTTCACTCACAAGTGTTGCAACCTGGTTGCCCAGCAGGTTATAAACCTTAATATTTACAAATCCGCCTTCCGGTATTTTATATGTAATCATAGTGGAAGGATTAAACGGGTTCGGATAATTCTGCTCCAGCACGTATGTGTCCGGAATAGTCTGGTCGTTATTTGTGCCGCCAGTTGTTGTAAATCTCCACGTATTTGAAAAGGCCGCGCCTCCGGAGCTGCCTATCGCGCCGATTCTCCAGAAATATTTTGTCCCGTCATTTAATGAAATAAGCTGCTGTGTGGTATCCGAAATTGTTGCATCGTCATATACCAGGTTTGAAAAAAGCGAATCTTTCGAAACCTGCAAATGATACTTTGATGCGTTTGCTATTTTATTCCATCTCAGTACCAGGTTTACCGGCTGATTTGTAGAACCGTTTACGGGTGAAACAAGTGCCGGAGCTTCTACCTTTGTTGTTTCACCGTAGTGAATTGCTGCCATAGCATCAATAATTCCCCAGCCGTAGTCATTGTCAGGATTATTATGTCTGGAAGCAGTATTTCTCAAAGCATCCCTAACCTGCATTGGGGTCCATAATGGGTGTGCCTGCAGAACAAGCGCGGCAACTCCCGCAACCAGCGGGCAGGAAAATGAAGTTCCGTTTCCATTTCCATAATCACTAATATTTCCAGGTGTAGCACTCGGAATATAATTACCAACACCTCCGGCAACTACATCTGGTTTTATTCTCCCATCTGCCGTTGGTCCATAACTGCTGAATGGCGCTATATCACCGGCAGTATTGTTTGTACCTGAATCTATAAATACAGCTCCGACAGCAATCACACTGTCACCGTCTGATGGGGCAACTAATGTATTCTGTCCGCCGCTTGCCCGCTCGTTTCCTGCAGAATTCACTACTACTATTCCTTTTCTCACTGCCATTTCTGCACCAATAGTAATTATAGCTGTGTGCCCGTTCATATCTGTAGCAGTATAGCCAGTACCAGAAGTAAAACCATCCCGGTAACCAAGCGATGTGGAACTTACATCAACACCTATACTGTCGGCCCATTCCATGGCGGCTATCCAGTTATCCTCTTCTAAAGAAGATTCACTTTGAGTGTTTTCTGTTTTTGCCAAAATAAATTTTGCATCAAATGCAGGGCCTATCATCTGGCCCTCTTTAAATCCGCCTATCAGTGCAAGCGTCCATGTGCCGTGCGAACCATCGCCGGAATCCGGAAGCGGCTGGTTTCCAATGTTATAATCGTGATTAACAAAATCATATTTAGCTACTATCTGGTTATTAGCAATCATTCTATCAAAAACCTGGTGAGAGAGGTTGCTGACACCCGCATCCATCAAAGCTATTATAACGCCGGCGCCGGTGTAACCGCTGTCATGCGCTGCAGGAACATTTATCTGCTCAAGTTCTGCAAGAGAGTTGCCATAATTGTATTTATGCGTTTGCACTTTCCTGATGTCATATTCCTGTTGCGATCCTTCTTCTAACTTTGGTGGTTCAGAATTTTTAAAGACGCCGACCATGTCAATTTTTCTCACAAAATTGAGCGCAGAAATTTTCGGCAGTTCACTCTTTTTAACAACTGTGGAAATTCCATTAAACCATTTCGTAATTTGTTTAACGTGAACGTTAATAGATTCAAGTTGATTGATATAATTTTTATTCACGGGAAGGTCTGTATATCCAATTAATTCTGATTTGGGTAAAACTTTTTCTCTTCGCTTTAATGATTTTTCGCTTACCACGTTTGAAGGGCTTTCAAAATATTTATTTAAAGACAAACCTTTATCTTTAAAAAATATCCATATCAATACGGAGCCATCGTCAGAGGTTCTGCTGAGTTCGTTTTTTAAACTGGCAGAATATTTCTGCGTGTAATTCTGCGCAAATAGAGTTGCTGTAAATAAAAATATAAATATAAATATAAATAGTAAACGAACAATTCTCATAGGCATAATTGGCTATTGCGTATGTGTTTAAGATAATACTTTTAAAGAAAACTTCAAGTTAATTCTGTGTTTTCTTTATACATTTTAAAAGGGAAAAAGTTGCCTGTTTTACGACCAAAATGCTAAAAAAAAGACTGCGATTTTGGTTGGGAATAGAGGGTTTTTAAAATCCATATTCTGCGGCACGTTTAATTCCTGTTAAATCTGGCAAAACTGACCTGTCCACCCAGAGTTGTACCAGCCCTGTCCCTTCGGGTCCCCCGTAGTTTTTTACCCATTCGGATACCCTTCCCATTTCATCTATTGCTAAAACTTCGTTTACCTGATTAGTATCAACGGAAGCAATTCCAACCCACCAGCCTGTTAATCCCCATTTATTTCCTTCTTCCGTAGTTTTAGAATAATACCATCCTTTCAGCGCATCGGTTAATCCGCCTTTGTAATCAACTCCAAAAACTTTGGAAGGAATTCTGAAATCAATTCCGGTGAGTTTATCAGTTTTTTTATCGAATATATATCCAAGTGGGTTAGCACCGAGAAAAACAATTTTACCACCGGCTGTTAAATAATCTTTTATTAATAAATTATTTCTTGATTCATCAAACACTGTGAAAGGCACTTTATTAGAAGCAAAAATCACTACGCTTTTTGATTTTAAGTCGATCTGATCTTTAAAGAATTTAGCAAGTGAATTCTTGTCCAAGACTTCATAACCCGACCTATGAAAGAAATTTTTAACACCTTCATCTACCCCATTATGAAACCAATTAAATCCATTTGCTGGTTCATAGTAAACGGCACGTTTAAAATTTTCTTTATTTGAATTCGTCTGATTTCCTTTTAAACAGTATAAATTCCCATCGTCACCACCTACTAAAATATTTTCACCTACTACAACTGGCGATGAGGCAATAAAACCTGTTAATAATTTATAAGACCATTTTTGTTCCCCGGTTTTCAAATCAATTGCAAATAAAGTACCTGAAAAATCTCCAATATAAAGGCTGTTTTCAGTTACAGCAGGAGATGACCAAACGGCCTGGTAGGAATTAAATTTCCAGATTTCTTTTCCCGTTTTTAGGTCCACTGCTTGTATAACTTTCGCATCCGAACTTCCATCATAAACTACTCCGTTATAGATAGCAGGTGAAGTAATTACCCAGGATGTGCCGTAACTTACTTTCCATATTTCTTTTCCAGATTGTAAATCCAGATTATACAAATTTCCATCACGGCTACCGAAGACGACATTATTACCAGAAACAGATGCTGAACTCATAATAGATTGTCTATCGAATCCGAATTTGGAATTATCATATTTCAATCCTTCAACCTCATATTTCCAGATTAATTTTCCGGCATCTTTACTCAGTGCATAAAAATATCCAGCCATATCACCGAATAAAACCAAATTGTTACTAATTGCCGCAGCAACTCTTATTCTTGAATTACAATTAAATTCCCAGGAGATGGCACCGATGCCCGCCGCAATAGAATAAAATTTCCCATTTCCACTTCCGACATATATGTTTTCATTTTCCACAACAGGTGAAGAAAGATAATAGTCAAAGCCCCAATCCAAAGGAAGATCTTTTCCGAACTCTATTTTCCAGGCTTTTTTCCCACTACTAATTTCCAAAGCAAACAGGATTCCATTCCTGTTTGTGAAAAATATTTTATCCCCTGAAATTGCCGGGGCAGATTGAATTGCGCTTCCGGTTTTAAAGTGCCATTTTTCTTTCCCTGTTGAAAAATCAATGGCATAGAAATTACCATCACTGCTTCCGAAAAAGACTGTATTATTATAAACTGTGGGAGCTGATCTTATAGGACCATCAGTTTTAAATATCCAATTAAACCCGGCCGGGTTATCAATCCCTTTTCTGGGATAAACGCCACTATGTTTATTATTAACTCTAAATGTTAAAACATCGTTTTTGCCTGGATCAGTAGTTTCTTTTTTACATCCATCTATAATCATGATGAAAATCAAAATGGACATTAAAATAATATACTTTTTCATGGCTCTCTATAAAATAAATGCTAAACAATTTTTAATGCTTTATTTTATAAATTCACAAAGAAAATAGCTACATATTTCTGATTGAGAAATTGGGGTTTATGACGAACGGTTAATGAATGCTTATAAATTAAATCCAGTACTGAACAACGGAGTCACTAATTCTGCGGATCAAATCGCGGTTGTGTTTTTCTATTTCTGATTTTCTTGGTATGGGTTCATATGCTGGTAGCTGATCATGTAGAAACCCAAGAATTTCTTTGCCGATTTTTTTTGACCATTTTTTTATCCATTTGGGGGGAAGTTTATAGGGAATTTCCAGATTCATAATTAACAAATAAAGAATAGTCCAGATTCTAGGTGTCGCAGTAATCGAATATCCTCCACCAAGTGTAAATATAATTTTTCCATTACTATAATCATCTGCATATTTTAAAATTTTCTTAAATATTTTTTCGTAATCCATCGTGGTTAAAAGTAAATCAGCCAACGGATCAGAAAAATGGGCATCTGCTCCTGCCATTACAATCATAGCATCAGGTTTAAACCATTTTAATGCCGGTTCAATTATTCCATCCATAACTTCAAGATATGATTCACCCTCGGTAAACGGATCGAGCGGAACGTTTAGTTTTAACGACCGTCCCATTCCCTGCCCTAGTTCGTGAATCCATCCGGTTCCGGGAAACAAAAACTCTCCTGACTCATGAAGAGAAATTGTCATAACTTTATCATCATTATAAAATATTTTCTGCACTCCATCTGAGTGATGAACATCTATATCGAGATATACAACGTGCAGCCCTTTATCTGTCATTTCTTTAATCGCTAAAGCAAGATCGTTGTAAATACAAAATCCGGAAGCAAGGTTACTGTGCGCGTGATGAAATCCGCCGCCAAGCTGAAGAACTTTTTTTGTTTTATTTTCAAGCAATAATTTTGCGCCAAGCAATGTTCCGCCAGCCTGGTATCTAGCACCTTCTGCCATTCCTTTTGTTATTGGGTTATCAATAGTACCGAGTCCAAGCTGTTCCGATTCGGTTTTATTTTCTCCCCTGCTCAATGCTTCAATAATATCCACATAATTTTTATCGTGTATTTTATAAAGCATTTCGGGAGTGACGGGATCAGGGGTTTCTGGTTCAACTGCATAATTCAATTCATGCAGAAGGTCCAGAACCATTTCAACACGAACAGGATTGAATGGATGACTTTCACCAAGATCGTAAAGATTATATTTGGGATGATAAATTATTTTACACATGCTATATGTACCGGCCAGATTACCTCAAAACCCGCATTACAAATCAACTCTGCAAGCATTTTCATCTCTATACTTCCAAGACGCAAAACCAGCCTTACTTTTCCATCTTTATCAGGATATGTTAGAATGGAATGAATATTAACTTTCTGTTCGGAAAGCAACCCTGTAAGCCTGGCTAGTTCACCTGTCTTATTTGGAAGCCGGACATCCAGACGTCCTGATGGCTGGTGGACTCCGGTTAACATAAGAAGTGCATCAAGCAAATCAGTATTTGTTACTATCCCGACTAGTTTCATTTCTTCAACTACAGGCAAACAACCAATTTTAAGTTCCCGCATAACCTGGGTTGCTCTTTCAACCGGATCATTAGGGCTGGTAGTACTAACTGGATGACTCATTACTTTTTCAACTTCGGTTTCCGGATCAAAAGGGTGCTCAGATAATTTGCTTGTCGCTAATCTAAGATCCCTGTCAGTTACAACACCAATAAGTTTTTCTTCCTTTAAAACCGGCAGGTGCCTGATTTTTTTATCCTGCATTAATTTATAAGCTTCATTTAATTTTATATCGAAGTTTACCGTAACAGGATTTTTTTTCATTACTTCGCTGATTAGCATAATTTTTCTCCCCGGTTTTTATAATTAATAAACTGGACGTTCGACCCCACCGGATTTGATTCTAATAAAAACATCTGAAATTAATAATGGTTTATTATCAAGAACAACTTTTGCATTAAGTTCCCAGAGCCATGGAATTTCTTCAATCATTTGAGAAAGCTTACCAAGAGTCTTGCCCAATCCGCTATTCTTGTCACAATGAATCTGCTGAAGAGTTTCTTCCAGATCCCTGTCGGTAATTGGAGTAATATGCAAAATGGTATCAAATCCTGAAACTTTCACTTCAAGAAGAGGCCCAAATAAAGGATCGGGTTTAACTTTCAGGTTTACAATATCGAGATATGAATGTTTATCATCTGTTGTTTCAATATTAAAATGCTTCAGTAATTCTTTCGAAGAATCTTTATCCAGATCTATAAACTGATCCTGCAATTTGCTCTTTGATAATATTTTCTGAATTACTTTTCTTGCTTCGCCGGCATCAACATCTTCATACCAGGCATGATTTCCCAGAGGCTGTTTCTTAAAATCTACGTAATGAACAATTCGCCCCAAAGCATTAACAGCTAATTCAGGAAAACGAAATGATGGAAACTTACGGTTAGTATTATTGTTTTCATCAACAAGTGAAATTGTGCCTGCAGCACCCATAAGACAAAGCAGTACTGGTTTCTCATTACCACTTTGGTTTTCTGCTCTGCTGATTCCGTTTCTTATTGCCTGTGCAAAGGTTTCAGCATCACAATTTCCTACGCAGGCAAAACCAATTAAAATAGAATCAACATTTTCAGATAAATGCGCTTTAAAAGCAGCTTCTTCATATTTATCAGGTGATGTAAAAGCACCCAGATCAATAACCCCGGGTCCATCAATTTTAAGATCATTCATTTCGCAGGCATCGGCAAAAAGAGTTGCCATTCCCGATGAATTTGCAATTATACTTACGCGGTTACCTTCCGGTAGTGGTTGATGAGCAAGTACAACAGCAACGTCAAAAATGTCTTCGAGAGTAGGCGCAAGTATAATACCGGTTTGATGAAATAATGCCTCAACTTCCCTTTCACCAGCGGCGTGAGTTCCGCTCTTAGCTTCAACAGTTTTTCTTCCGGCAGAACTTCTTGCACCTTTCACACAAAGAATTGGTTTTTTATAAGACATTCTTCTCGCAATTCGAACGAACCTTCGCGGGTTACCAAAAGTTTCAAGATAAAGGATGGCAATCTTTGTATCCGGATCCTCTTCCCAGTAAAGTAATAAATCATTGCCCGAAACATCTGCTCTGTTACCCGCTGACACAAATGTAGTAAAGCCCAACCCCTTTTCTTTTGCGTAGTCCAGAATCACAAGTCCGAGAGCCGCCGAATGTGAAAAAAATCCTGTCTGACCCTGCATCATAATTTCAGGTGCAAGGCTTGCATTTAATTTTACTTCGGAATTAGTATTCATAACTCCAAGACAACTGGGACCTAAAAGCCTGACTCCACGTGATCTTACAAGTTCAAAAAGTTTCTTTTGCCTTTCCTTTCCTTCATCTCCGGCATCAGAAAATCCCGCGGAAACCACAATCAGGCCTTTGGCTCCGGCACTAATCGCTTCTTCTGCAACTTCAAAAACCTTTTCTGCTTTTACAGAAATTACGGCAAGATCTATTTGCTCAGGAATTTCTTTTGATGATGAGTACGCTTTAATACCGTTAACGAAATCAGTCTGTGGATTAACAGGATAGACATTCCCGTTAAAATCTGCGCTTAATATATTTTTAAAGATGAGGTTACCGATGGATGAGGTATCTCTTGAAGCCCCAATAACTGCAATAACTTTTGGATGTAATAATGGAATCAGAGAATTAGCAACTGCTATTCTTTCTCGCAACTGAGCCCTTTCCCAAACCTGTGCTCCGCCATTAACAGGTAATTCAAAATGTACGGTGTCTGTACTCCAGACCCGGTGTTTTTCAAAACCGGAACTTTTAAATACATTCATCATCGGCTGATTTTCGGGCAGGACTTCAGCCTCCAGATCAATAAATCCGTTTGCAGCCGCCAATCCCGCGAGCCTTTCAAGAATGATTGTACTGATTCCTTTTCCCTGGAATTTATCTTCAATAAGAAATGCAACTTCTGCAGTGTGGCCGTTTCCTATGGCAACATAGTTTCCAAGACCAATAACTCTCCCATTCTCTTTTTCACCAATGATTGCAAGCAAACATCCACTTTCTTTGAAATCGCCGCTGCAAAGATCTTTTATATGATTTTGTGATACTTCAGAAATGGATGCCATAAAACGCATTCGCAGACTTTCCTGCGAAAGGCGTTTCATAAACGAATCTACGAATGGTATATCTTTTTCTACGGCTGGTTTTAGAAATATCCCCTGACCATCTTTAAGTAAGACGTGCTCATGATATTCCAGTCCTTCCGGTATTATTCGGAACATAACACTATGATTCCACCAAATAATGAGAACAGTAAAGGAATATATATAAAAAATGGAGGTTCAAAACAAACTTAAGAACCTCCATTAAATAAAAATCCTTTTATGCTAAATTTTTTATTTCTTCAACTACCTGCGGATTTGCCAGTGTTGTTATATCTCCAACATCTTGTTTATTAGCAACCGCTGATAGAATCCTTCGCATAATTTTACCAGAACGTGTTTTGGGCATATCAGAAACTATCCAGACTTTGCCAGGTTTCGCAATAGGTCCTATTTCTTTTGCAAGTGTGTCTGAAACCTTTTTCTGAATTTCAGGAGTTCCCTTAATTCCGGGTTTTAGTGAAACGAAAATATGCGGAATTTTTCCTTTAATCGGATCAGCAACCGGAACAACTGCAGCTTCACCTACTTCGGTGCACATCAGCGCAGCAGATTCAAGTTCCTTTGTCCCCAGACGATGCCCGGCAACATTTATGACGTCATCAATTCTTCCCAGGATTCTGTAAAATCCGTCAGCAGCCTGAACAGCGCCATCTCCGGCAAAGTAAGGCCAGTCGCGCCAGTCTTTGCTCTTCGGATCTTTATTGTAGCGCTGATAATACTGTCTCACAAATCTATCATCATCCCCCCAGATAGTTAACATTCTTCCGGGCCATGGATTTTGAATACAGATATTACCGGCTTTTCCGCTTCCCGCCGGAAGTGGTTTTCCGTCTTCATCAAAAATTACAGGATAGATTCCCGGCACAGCAGGTCCTGCACTTCCCGGTTTCATTTTATGTACCCCGGGTAATGTTGAGCAAAGGAAACCGCCGGTTTCTGTCTGCCACCATGTATCAACAATAACGGCTTCTTTTTTACCTACTACATTGTAGTACCATCTCCAGACTTCCGGTTCAATCGGCTCACCGACTGTAGTCATATGTTTAAAATGATAATCATATTTTGCCGGTTCATCGGGACCAACACGTCTTAATGCACGTATTGCTGTTGGAGAAGTGTGGAATATATTCACATCAAGTTCTTCGGCAACACGCCATGGACGGCCTGCATCGGGATAAGTGGGAACACCTTCAAATATTACCGAAGATGCAGCAAGTGCTAGAGGACCATAAATAATATATGAGTGTCCCGTAATCCATCCTATATCAGCCATACACCAGTAAACATCTTCCGGATGAATATCCTGAACATATTTTGATGTGCCGGTTACATAGGATAAGTATCCACCGATAGAATGCTGTGCCCCTTTGGGTTTGCCTGTAGAACCGGAAGTATACATTATAAAGAGATTTCCTTCTGAAGGAAGCTGAACAGGTTCAACTTTTTTATGATAATAATCTTTAATTACATCATTTACTAAAAAGTCGCGGCCTTCAACCAACTTTGTCTTTGCAGAATACTTATCAGGGTAGCGTTGAAAAATAAGTATCTTCTCAATCTTCTGTCCTTCTTTCAGAGCTTCATCGTAAGCAATGTCAGCTTTTTCTTTATGGTCAATAAGATTGCCACCCCTGTAATAAGAATCAGCAGTGATAAGAACCTTGCTTTTTGCATCAGCTACTCTTTCTCCGCAGGCCTTTCCTGAAAATCCGGAAAAAACCTGTGAGTGAACTGCACCAATACGGGCGCAGGCCAGCATTGCTATTGCGATCTCCGGTATCATCGGCATATGAAGTGTGACAGTATCGCCGGCTTTGACCCCACAGAAATCCTGTAGTAAAGCAGCAAATTCATTTACCTTAACATAAAGTTCCTGAAAAGTCATGTGTACAATTGCTTCATTTTCAGGTTCAGGAACGAAATGTATAGCGGTCTTATTTTTATGTTTTGCTAAATGCCTGTCAATACAATTATATGATGCATTTATCTTACCGCCTGTAAACCATTTGAAGAACGGAGGATTACTTGAATCCAAAACCTGATCGTATGGTTTGTACCAATCAAGCATATCAGCATATTCTTTGTAGCAATCCGGGAAATTGTCCATACTGAATCGATCAAAGATTTTTTCATCTTTTACGTTTGCCTGTTTGGAAAATTTTTCACTCAGATTAAAATAATCTTCTTCTTTCCAGTGCACCGCAATCTGCGACTCAGTTACTTTTTCCTCACTCTTATTTTCATCCATCAGATCAGCTCCCTGTTTTTGTAAAATGAATATATTTTTTTATAAACTTTTTTGTCAAAGCTTTATATCTAAATAAAATATTATTGAGTCTAAGGGAGTGCTAAAACACAGCTACCCGACATTACTCCTGACTTAAAATAACACAAATATTTTTAATAATAAAAATACTTCCGGATCAACTCTTCCTTAATTTTAAGGATTTTAAGGATAATTGTAGTAATTTTCAACGAGAGAAATATATGAGGCCGCCATGAGTCAGGAAGATAATTATTCCTCAGCCCTGGAAGGTTTTGAGAAATACCGTAAAACAGCAGGTTTTCTTTTAGGTCCCGTAATATTTTTTACAATTCTTTTAATTTCCACACCCGATAGTTTCATTCAAAATGCAAAAGCGATGCTGCCTGACGATGCTTCAAGTCAGCAGGGTTTACAACTGGCTTACGGAACAAAGGTGACGCTTGCTCTCCTTCTATTAATGGTAATATGGTGGATTACAGAAGCTGTACCCATACCCATAACAGCTATTTTACCGGGTATTGTTCTGCCCTTGTTTCACGTTACCGGCTTTTTCAATGACAAGGTTTTTATGTTTACGGGAAAAAATATCCTTGTTAATTATGCGAACCCGATAATATTTTTATTTCTTAGCGGTTTTCTTCTGGCGGCTGCTATGCAAAAATGGAATCTCGATCGCAGGCTCACGCTCTATATTCTCACGCGCGGAAACATCGCAAATAATTCGAAACTTGTATTGCTCGGAATGATGTCTATTTCTGCATTCCTTTCAATGTGGATTTCGAACACGGCAACTACGGCAATGCTTCTGCCTCTGGGAGCGGGCATCATTGTCCAGGGAGGAGGCAAGGTAGGAGAATCTAACTTTGGTAAATCGCTTATGCTTGGTATTGCCTGGGGAGCATCAATCGGCGGAGTGGGTACAATTATTGGAACACCACCAAACGGAATCTGCGTTTCGATTCTGAAATCCTCCGGAATTGCAGATATAAACTTTGTCGACTGGATGAAAATCGGTATTCCGTTTGTAATATTATTCATACCTATCACATGGTTTGTGCTTTTAAAAGTTTTTCCTCCCGAAGTAAAAAACATAAAGGGCGGCAAACAGCTTGTGGTGAAAGAAAGGAAAAAACTCGGACTATGGACTAAAGCCGAAAAACTTACTGTAGTGGCTTTTATTACGGTAGTAATTTTGTGGGTCTCACATCCTTTCTGGAATTACATTTTTTCTAAATCTTTTTTTGAAAACCTGTCATGGTTCGATGAAAATATAATTGCCCTTTTCGGTGCATTCCTTTTATTCCTGCTGCCTGTTAACTGGAAAGAACAAAAGTTTGTCCTGGATTGGTCGGACGCAAAATTTGTGGATTGGGGAACACTTTTGCTATTCGGCGGGGGAATCGCTCTATCGGACGGAATGTTCAAAACGGGACTGGCTAATTTAATAGCGACATCCGTCGTGGCATTTCTCGGCTCCCCATCTACCATAGTTCTTATGTTTACTTTAATATTAATGCTTGACCTGCTGACAGAAGTTACTTCAAATACAGCTGTCATTTCCATGATGATACCTATAATAATCACAATTGCTGCCACTACAGGCGATGACCCGGTTACACTCTGTGTTGCGGCAACAATTGCGGCCTCAATGGCTTTTATGCTGCCAGTTGCAACACCGCCGAACGCACTGGTTTACGGTACAGGGTATATAAAAATAAAAGACATGATCAGAGCCGGGTTTATACTTGATATATTAGGCTGGTTTTTTACGACTGCGGTTATATACTTTATTGCCCATAAATTATTGGGTGTGCTAAATTTCTAAGTGGGAATAAATTAAGTTTTAAAACTGAAATGAAAAACTCACTCCAAGCGGCGAGGTTGCGGCAGGAGACGGTGAGCCAGATTGTTTCAGTTTATTCCTGTAATATTTACCCACAGTTGAACCAATTGCATATGACATAAACGCCGCAGCAATTGCATCAGAAAACCAGTGCATTCTACCGCCATGCACGGAAGTAACTCCGTAAATCATATAAGCAACCAGACTATATCCTGCAATTTTAAGCCAGCTTTTATCCGGGTAATAATTAGTTAATGAAGAAACGACAGACATTGTAGAAGAAGTATGTCCTGACGGCCATCCCCAGAATACCCCGCCTCTTAAAAAACCAAAACGAAAAGTTTTGCTCAGCCCCTTCATATCTTTTTCATTTGCGGGATCGGGATGAGGACGGCCGGTAATAGCTTTTAAAAGTGAATTGTATGCAAGTGTAAGAAGACTTGATTGTATAACTGCAAAAGACGCACCGAGCACTTCATCGTCTGATTTTAATTTACCGTAAGCGTACAAAGAACCCCCTACAACAAACGGCAGGTAAAATCCGATACGTGTAATCGGTGAAGCCACATTTCCTAATTCCTGATGCTCATAAAAAAACTTATTGATTTCATAATCCGTATTGGTTGTAACAATTAATACAGTTGAAGCGACTCCAGCCAGATGAAGATAAAGATTATCGCCCTTGAAGCTATCGGCAATATTATTGCCAATATTGCTGAACAAAGTAAGATCCGTCTGTGAAGAAGAAGTAACGGACGGTGTGGCAGTATTTAGAAATTTATTGAAATATGAAGAATTGATAACAGTGTTTTCTTTAACAATCCTGCGTAAATTACCGGCATATATTGTTGCACTTGAATATTTTTCGAATGAAATTGTTTTGTTTTTAAATTGTGCGTCAAGAGACAGAGAGGGAAGTATAACTAAAGTTATAAATATTTTTATTCCGAATTTCATAAAATGGTTTCAGTAAATATTAATATTTAGATCCACGATTGTAATACTTCCTTCCTGGGATGCGGAATAACAACTTTCTGTACCAGCAAACCCTTCTTTGCAATAGCCGCAGCCCCAGTTTCAACAGCCGTCTCAACTGAAGAGACATCCCCCGTAAACATAACGTAGCCCTTTCCCCCTATTGCCATTGCTAAATAAACAGTTATTAAATCAACAGAAGCTGATTTTACGGCAGCATCCGCAGCTTCAATAATAGATGCTACAGAAAACGATTCTATCACACCGAGTGCCTGCAGATCGACAACTGGATTTACCCCGCTTATAGCAGGAAAAATTGATGGATGGACATTTGGAATAATAAAATGATCGACAAGTTCATCAGCACTGATTTCTATTCCTGTTTCAATACTCGCATTAACAGCATCAACATCACCGCCGATAAGAATCATATATTTGCCAGGACATATTGTGCGGTTAACAATTATTTCAATATCAGCTCGTTTCAGCATTGCGTCCGAAACTTCAAGTCCTTTGGCAATACTTGATAATTCAACCAGGCCAATAGCTGCTTTCATTCAAAAACCTTTTTAATAATTTTTAGAAATCAAAATTCCCTTTTCTGAAATATCTTTCACAATACCATCAATACTGGAATGGACCGGGACACCCAGATCATCTTCTTCAGTTGAGGCTATCATTTCTCCTTCTTTTACTTTTGAGCCAATCTTTACAACAGGATTAGCGGATTTACCAAAATTATATTTTAGAGGTATTAAAACTTCAGAAATATTTTTATCTATATTCTTAAACTCTGCCTTCCTGTCGTAATGCTTAAGCCCAAGGCGTTGATACAGAGATGTTATAGGGATTTCTCTCCCTTCTCTTACCGGGTGAACATCCCTGAAAACTTCCTCTTCCTCCTCCCTGGTAAATCCTTTTTCCTCTTCACGCAATTTTACTTTAGTATCAACACAAATATTTTTAGGGTCCAATTTTTCCGGACAGGCAAATAGTGTGCAAACATTACATTCACAGCAGCTTGAAGCCCATTGATTCAATCTGTCTTTTGCTTCTCCTGTCATCTGCAGCGACCGCATTACCAGATGCGGTTGTATCGGGTAACCCAAAATGTAGCGGGGACAAAGTTGAGTACAGAAGGAACACTGATCACAGGTACTGTGACCGGCTTTGTTATATATTTTTTGAGGTGAAGATTTTCTTACAACCAGTGTATGATCCGAAGGAAGAATTATCAGTCCGCCAAGTGTTTTAGTTACGGGCAGAGAAAAATCCGTTTCAACCCCTCCCATCATCACTCCGCCTGTTAATGCTACCGGATCGCTTGTTGTAAATCCGCCAGCCAAATCAATACAATCTTTAAAACTCGTTCCGACAGGAAGGGATGTAGTTATTGGATTCTTAACTGCACCGGTAACTGTTATAAACTTTTTTGTAACGGGAACATTTTCAAGAGCATTTGCAATATTTACTAAGGTCTCAACATTATTAACAAGGCATCCGATCATTAATGGAATTCCATTCGGAGGAATTCTTTTTCCTGTTACTTCGTAAACAAGTATATATTCATCGCCGGCTGGATAAACATTCCGGGTAATAAAAATATCTATGCCCGTTTTTTTTGCCAGTGGTTTTATAATTTCCGCAGCATCCCTGTTTTTTTCCTTTATTGCGAGTGTTATTTTTTTTGCGTCAGTAAGTTCACGGATAATCTCAAGTCCGTGAAGCATTTTTTCAGTTTCTTTTAACATCACTTCACGGTCTTTGTATAAAAGCGGCTCGCATTCCACGCCGTTGGCAATGATGTGTTCAACATTTGTATTTAGTTTTTTGTGAGATGGAAATCCCCCGCCGCCTGCACCAACAACTCCGGCTAACCTTATTTTTTCCAATATTTCCAGTTTTGTCATTATTTTACCGGGTTAAAGATTTACTTCTTATGTATTAAAATTAACGAAAAAAACTGAGTTGTTGCAGAATATTTCAAAATAATGTTCGGAGCAGTCGTCACATTTCTTTTTAATAATTTAAAACTTCACTAAATTTGCAGTCTCTGGTTTACCTGCCCACGTAGCTCAGCTGGATAGAGCAACGGTTTCCTAAACCGTAGGTCACGTGTTCGAATCACGTCGTGGGTACTATTTTCAACTCTATAACTTTCCGGATACTTAAAAACCCCCTTGAATGCTAAATTATTCCACTTATTGGTATAAAAGCTCAGGAATGATTACGTTTAAAATCATTCTGAAATTTTTGCTGACTTTATCAGAATAGTTTAATAATAAGGGAATTAAAATGTACTCTGCTATATATCTAATTTTGCTTGCAATAGCTGCAATAATATTTTTTAATGGACTAAAAGCAAAAAACAAATCCAAGATTGCACTTGGAGTTATTATTGCACTTTTGACTGCCGTATTCTTCTGGTTTATGGATTTCTGGGGTGAAGTTCTGTGGTTTAGAGCCCTCGGATTCACAGACAGGTTCTGGCTCGAAATGCTTTATAGCATACTTTGTGCTGTTGCGGGAATAATAGTCTCATTTGGCGGCACTTATTTGCTGACAATGTTTATTCCCAAAGATTTCAAATACGTAAAATGGTCCGCAATTCTAATAGCCACCTTTTTAGGTGCGATGTGGGGTTATACTAACTGGTCTGTAATACTTAAATATCTAAACAGCGTTCCAACAGCAGTAACCGACCCTCTATTCGGAAACACCACAGGATTTTATTTGTTCATGCTGCCGTTTTTAGACATCATTTATATTTTATTATTCACAGTCACTTTTATATCACTAGCGGCTTCCTTTATTTCTGCATTTGTAAGAATGAATCAACAGGGAATTTTCTTTTACCTCCCACCCTCTGTTTCAGCATCCACGAAAAAGCTTCACAATTCAATTTACCTGAATTCATCAATTTTCTTATTCGTGCTGGCATTCGGGAAGTTATTAAGCAAGTATCACCTGATGTATTCAGACAGTGGAGTTGTTTTCGGGCCAGGATGGACTGACTCAACTATATTAATACCCGTTTATAATATCATCATCATATTAATGATTCTGATGAGTATAGTAATTATAGTTCCGGCTTTAAGAAACAGGTACAGGGATATATTCAACAAGTTTAAAATAAATTCCACAAATGAACCGATTTATATTTTATCAGGTTCTGCCGGACTAATAATATTGTTATGGTTCATCGGGCTTTCAGCTATACCCGGTCTCTTTGAGGCATTCATGGTAAAGCCAAATGAGATTACTTATGAGCGTCCATACATTCAGAATAACATAAAATTTACAAGACTTGGATTCGGCCTGGACAAGGTGCAGGAAAAAGAATTTCCGGAAAGCGGAAGTTTTACTATGGGCACAGTTAAAAATAATCCGGCTATTTTTAATAATATAAGATTGTGGGACTGGCGAGCGCTGGGTGCTACTTACAGGCAGTTCCAGGGTTTCAGGCTTTACTACCAATTCTCGGGTGTTGATGTTGACAGGTACAATATTAACGGGAACATCCGCCAGGTAATGGTATCAGCGAGAGAAATGGACATTAACAACCTTCCGAAACAGAGCCAGACATTTGTAAACAGGCGCTTTCAGTATACACACGGTTACGGACTTACAATGTCTACCGTAAATGAATTTACACAACAAGGCCTGCCGCATCTTCTAATAAAAGACATACCCACAAAAAGCGAGGACTCGGCACTATCTGTAAATCAACCGCGGATTTATTACGGTGAACTTACAAACGCGCCGGTAGTTGTTAATTCAAAAGAAAAAGAATTTGATTACCCCAACGGCAACCAGAATATTTATAACCGCTACAACGGTAAAGGCGGAGTTATGCTTAGCAGCCTGTGGCGGAAATTTTTATTCGGATGGAAGCAGGACGGAACGCAGTTGCTCTTTTCAGATTACCCGACCGACAGCAGCAGGATTATGTTTCACCGGCAGATTGAAGAGCGTGTAAAACTTCTTGCGCCGTTCCTTAAATTCGATAACGATCCGTACATAGTTCTGGATAACGGCCAACTCTACTGGATGATCGACGCTTATACAACTTCAAGTTATTTTCCTTACAGTGAGCCGTTCAGTTCAAATGAAGAGATCGGTTACGGCGAAGGCAAAAATGGCAGAAGTCTTTACAGCAGTGTTAATGAAGTATTCAACGGCGCAAATTATATAAGAAACTCTGTTAAGGTTGTTGTAAACGCTTACGACGGCTCGGTGGATTTTTATGTTGTTGATAAAGATGATCCGTTGATAAAAGTGTGGAGTAAAATTTATCCAACTCTTTTTAAACCTGAATCCGAAATGACAAAGGGACTTCTCGCACACATCCGCTACCCAATGGATATGCTACTAACGCAGGGAATAATGTATGAGAAATATCATATGACCGACCCCACTGTGTTTTATAACCAGGAAGATATCTGGGTAAGGGCGACGGAAAAATATTACAGCAATATTCAACCGGTTGAACCATACTACATTATCTGGCAGCTACCCGGCTCAAACAAGCCGCAGTTTTCCCTGATTCTTCCATTCACTCCGAAAAACAGGCAGGTGCTGATAGGATGGATTGCCGGAATGTGCGATCCGGAGAATTACGGTAAATTAATTACGTACCAGTTTCCGAAAGGAAAAATGATAACCGGACCGCAGCAGGTAGAGACAAAAATTGATCAGGACAGTTTCCTCTCCGGCCAGCTTACTCTCTGGGATCAGAGGGGATCGAATGTAATACGCGGTAATGTGCTCGCAATACCGGTTGCCAACACATTATTTTATGTTGAACCGATTTACCTGCAGGCTGAAACTGCGGCATATCCGGAACTCAGGCTAGTAGTTGTGATGCACGGGGATGATATGAGTTACGCGCAGACTTTTGAACAGGCGCTGAATAAATTCTTTAACGCGGCAGCAAACAGCGCACCTGTTAAGCAGAATGTTTCTTCATCACAGAAAATTATGACTCCCAACGGCGAGCTTATAAAACGCGCAAATGAAGCGTTCAATAATTACCTGAAATACTCCGGACAGAAGAAATTTTCTGAGGCTGCGAAGCAGCTGGAGAATCTGCAAAATCTTCTTCAGAAACTTTCCAACGAAGCTGGGAAGAAATAAATTTGAGCTTCTTAAAATTTTCATTAAAACACCTCGCTTGCCGGGGTGTTTTTTTATGCCAAAACTATGCTGAAAAAGAAGGAAACATTTTTATTATTTTAGATAACATATTTTGAATATTTACGATATGCATTAAGGGAAGAAATGAAAGCAAGGGAAAGTGGAATGCCGGAAGAGGAAACCTGGAGTGAATTTTTCGATGTGGAAAAAATTCTGGATGAACTGGAAGTAAATAATGAGATTGAAAAACTTGCCGACCTGGGCTCCGGTTACGGAACATTTGCAATACCAGCAGCAAAGAGAATTAAAGGAAAAGTTCTCGCCTTCGATATTGAAAATGAAATGATCGGGAAACTTAATTCGAAATTACTAAAAGAAAACCTGCAGAATGTAGCTTTAATTAATAAAGATTTTATTAAAGATGGTACCGGACTGGGAAATGAAGAAATCGATTTTGTTTTTCTTTTTAATATTCTTCACGCTGAAGAATCTGCAAACATACTAAAAGAGGCATGTAGGATTCTGAAGAAAAACGGAAGACTCGGAGTAATTCACTGGAACTACGATTCCTCCACACCACGCGGGCCGGCAATGGAAATCAGGCCAAAGCCAGAAGATTTAGAAAGTTTATTAATCAATGCGGAATTTTCAATATTGAAGCACAATATTAACCTGCAGCCGTATCACTACGGAATACTGGCTCAAAAATAAGGCAGTGAAATTCTAAGGAAACAGAACCATGCACGCTCTTAGTGATGAAAAACTTGTATGAAATAATAAGAGATCCGGATAAAGTAGTTTGTTCTTGATTTCAGTGCTAAATTTGAAGTGTAAGTAATTTTGTTTGGGGGAATATGAAGGATATTGAAAAACTTGGTTTTGATGATTGGTTCAGGGACAAAGTTGAAACGGAAAAATTAAACGATTATAAGATTGCAAGAGTAATCAGTGTAAATAAAAATAGTTTTGTTGTCTCAAACGGCCTGAAAGATATTTACGCAGAATTGACCGGCAAATTTTTATTTAATTCAGATTCCGCCCTGGATTTACCCACTGTTGGCGATTGGGTGTTTGCGCAAATATTCGATGATGATTCTTTGGCTGTGATCCACGATATACTTCCCCGTAAATCTTTGTTGAAAAGAAAAACACCGGGTAAAAAAATAGATTATCAGCTTATTGCGGCAAATATTGATTCAGCAATTATTATGCAATCACTCGATTCTAATTTTAACCTGAGAAGACTTGAGCGCTACCTGGTCATGATAAATGAAAGCAATATTACCCCGATTGTTTTCTTGAGTAAAAGCGACCTTGTAAGCGCAGATGAAATAGAAAAAAAGAAAGAAGATATTTATAAAGTTATTCCGGGCGTTAAAATTGAAGTTTTCAGTAACAACAAGCCCGGAGATATTGAAAAAATCAGGACCCATTTTGCTCCCTCACATACTTATTGCCTGCTCGGCTCATCGGGTGTAGGCAAGACCACACTATTAAATAATTTGCTGCACAGGGATTTATACAAGACCGGGCCAATAAGAGAAAAAGACGGAAGGGGAAAACATACCACTACACGCCGTGAACTTATCGTTTTAGAAAACGGCTCCATTGTAATAGACAACCCCGGGATGCGGGAACTTGGTATAATCTCGATTGATTCCGGCCTCGATGAAACATTCAATGAAATTGCGGAATTATCAGAACAATGCCGCTACGCGGACTGCACTCATACAGTTGAGAAGGACTGCGCAATTTTAAAAGCTGTGGAGACCGGGGAAATTTCTAAAGAAAGATACGACAATTACATTAAGATTTATAAAGAATCAATGTATCTTGAAATGTCATACTATGAAAAAAGACAGAAGGATAAAAAGTTCGGCAAATTTATGCACACTTATTTGAAAAATAAGAAAAATCAAGAATAGCAGTTTACCGAGGCCCGCTCTCCAAGATGATCTCAAACCAATTTTAATATTACAATTTAATGAAATGGGACCTCTTTTCAGACCGTTAACTCAATAGGACTCCGTTAGTTGCCGGAAAAAGAATTGTAAAAGGCTTAACAAATGTGTATATTTTATATATTATTACACATCGGATAAAGGGTAAATTTATGAGAACAAATATTGTAATTGACGATAAATTGATGACTTTAGCTCTTAAATCAACCGGGATGAAGACGAAAAAAGAAGTTGTTGAGGAGGGATTGAAAACATTGATTAAAATTAAAAATCAATCAAAGTTAAAAGCTTTACGTGGGAAACTTCAATGGGAAGGTAATATTGAAAAAATGAGAGCTGATAAATGATCTTGCTAGATTCAACAGTCCTTATAGATTATTTTAATGGAAAAAATAATTGGCAGGTTGAAGTTCTAGATTCAATTCTTGGAAGAGAATTAGTTGTAATTGGCGATTACGTTTTGACTGAGGTATTGCAAGGTTTTAGAAGTGATAAAGATTTTGAGAAAGCAAAAACCATCCTTTCTTCATTCCCTTGTTTTAATCTTGGTGGAAAAGATATAGCAGTTCAAAGTGCAAATAATTATCGTTTATTAAGGAAAAAAGGTGTAACAATTAGAAAGACTATAGATGTTGTGATTGCAACTTTTTGTATTGAGAATAATTTTACATTATTACACAACGATAAAGATTTCGAACCATTTGAGAAATATCTTAAACTAAAAGTTTACAATAAAAAATAAAACGCATATAATCAGTGAGTAAAAGCGACTGAATTTCAATAAAAACCCCGCCTAAAAAGGCGGGGTCTCACTATTCACTTATCCACTAATAATAAGAGAAATATTACATATCAAACCAATATGTAAACTTTACGAGAAATATATTATCCGGGTGCAGATCAAGCATATTTTTGAATGACTTACCGAATTGGAAATCAGGGTTACTCGTATAATCGCTTCTTGTCTGCGTCCACACAAAATAAAATGTAGAGCCGGGTTTATATTCCCATCTTAAAACCGCGTTGCCTCTGAGCGAGGTAAAGTTAAAATCCTGGTTTCCTATATCAATTGGCTGTGCCGGTCCGTTTCCATCAGGATCTGCCGTATAATTATTATTATCAAATGTTGAACTGCCCTGCCCGTAAACATTGAAATCATAAGTGCGGCCTTTTGCCAGTTCTTTATAATTTTTATACGAACCTGTTGAAATAAGAGGCTGCACAAACATCTGCAAACTTAAAGAAGGTGTAAAAGTCCAGTTAACTCTTATGCCGGCAGAAAATGTTTTCTGATCTAACTCGCCGAACACATATCTTTTTCCATATGTGTTTACAGCATACGGATCATCAAATGTTCCAACATATTGCGAGCGGTCATAATTTCTTGAGTACCTGGGTTCAATACTAACATAGAGACTCGGCACTGGCCTGAAAGAAATATCTGGTTCAAATCCCCAGCTGTAAGAATTATCTGTCTGATTATATAAATTATAATTCAAACTCAGAACTATGTCCTTTCTTGAATCGCTGTTTGCGCCAAGATTTATTTCGTATCCTATAGGGTTGATAATTGCAGGACCACCCCTGGTTGCCCTGTCATTAACAGTATGAGGATTAAAAGCACTGCTCCAGTAAAATTCCATGTAATTTAAGAATGTTACATAGCCGTTTGTAAATAATCCTTCCCAGGTAATATCTCCGTCATAATTATAAGATCTGAATCCTGCAACATTTACAGATGCGCTCCTGTACCAGCTTCCGGGATTTCTCCACCTGTACCCGGTAACCACGTGCATATTAACCTGGTTCGTTCTCCACATAAAACCCAGATCATTCACATCAAAGCCAGGACTGATAAAACCAAATGCTGCGTTGAGGTAAGAGTCGCCGCTTTGTTTATTAAGCGTAAATCTTCCTGCGTAACCTGTAAGTGATGTAGCCGAGCTATCCACACTTAAAGACGGCAGGTCCGGTCTCTGGAAATAATGCCTCGGGTTCTCCTGAACATCGATCATTCTTTGTTTTGATCCTGTAAGATGACTTAAACCGGCCCATCCGGTTACTACCCATTTTTTATCTTCATCAAGAGTAGTCCATCCATCTATTCCGCCTGTAAATGCGCTTTTATTAATTTCGTTACTTAGCCTGCTGTCTTTAAAAAATCTATTGGTATATGTTGAAATAAATCCGAGCCCCTGTCTGCCGGAGTTAAATTCATTTTGTCCGCGCACTATACTGTAATAAGTCAACGGTTCAACTTCAACGCCAGAGGTTTTTCCGTTCAGGCTTATTTTTGCAAACTCTCTTTGTGTTACAGACTGAATAACACCTACGTTAAAATTATCACCAATCTTACCTGTTAATTTTGCGGCCCCGAGTATATGTGTACCCGATGGTATATCGCTGTAATCTGCATCGGGTAAACTTCCTTCAGGGTTTCTTCCTATTCGCCTGCTGTAAAAGAATTCCGGCCCGCCCCAGTTAAATCCCCAGTTATTGTTAGAACCGCCGTAGCCAAAGCTGAAAATATTTGAACCTTCAACAAAGAAAGGTCTTTTTTCAGAAAAATAAGTTTCACCATCGCTCAGGTTAATTACAGCGGGATCAATTTCTACCTGTCCGAAGTCCGGATTTATTGCTGCGTTTAAAGTAAGGTTACTTCCAAGATTATATTTTAAATCTGCACCAAGCCCGGTTGAGTATTGAGATCCGTTATTAAATGGATCACCGGCATCGTGCGCAGTGTAAGATGCTTTTGAAGTTATGTAAGGAAGTATCTCAAGTTTATTGGATGGTTTAATATCTTTTATTCCTGTCAGTTCAAAAAAGTGTGAAACAAACCCACTTTCTTTTTTAGGAATGTAAACTAGATAGTCCCGTTCGTGATTTCGGGCGATATCTCTTTTAAAATCCACGCCCCAGGTTTGTATATCCGCAGATTTAAATTTTATTTGAGAAAATGGTATTCTTATTTCTACAGTCCACCCCTTATCATCAATTTTAGCTTTTCCTTCCCATACACCATCCCAGGAATTATCATCCCATGAATCATTGTACAATACACCATCTTTTAAAGTACCTGCGGCTGTTACACCAAAATAATAACCCGTTCTTTTATCATTATACGGATCAAAGAATACGGTGAACTGATCGGAATTGGAATCATTATCTCTTCGTGCAAGATTAGCTTGTATAGAATCGGGATTAGAGTCGTACATTCTTGCAGCTATATAAATGTACTGATCATCATAAGCGATATGTACAACAGTTCTCTGGCTTGGTGCCTCCCCCTCATTCGGATCTCTTTGCGTAAAATCACTAATACTATCTGAGTTATGCCATGTCTTTTCTGATAATACTCCGTTCAGATCAATTTTTTCCGTGGTACGAACAGCAATAATCTGAAGTTTTTTCTTTTTTAATGAATCCTTGGAAGGTAAAGCGTACAACTGCCCCAAAATCAAAATAGTTAGTATTAATACTTTTTTCATAAATAATTCCTGAATTAACTGATAATAAATTATTCCGGGTTATTTTTGCTCTTTTATTATCAATTCACAAGCAAAAATAAACCCATTTTTTTACTCAAATAACTTCTTTTGGTTCAATGGTCAATTTTAATGATAACTGAGAATTATCGCTGTTTTAAAACAGGAAATTTTCAATTTTAGACATTTAGTAATTTAGACTTACTATGCTTGGAAAAGTTGTGTGGTTTTGGAATGAAATTGATGGGCGGTAAATATTCTTGATAAACGAAAAATTAAATTATTGTAGTAAAAAATTTGTTATCAAACAGTGGTTTTTAAAAGATCAAAAACTGAATCTATATAATAAGTGGGCTTAATATCCTTATTGCCATTTGGAAAATTTTTAATTCCAGTAGCAACCAGGGCTGTATCAATTCCAAATTTATTTCCCATTGCGATGTCTGTTTCAAGCCTGTCACCAACCAGTAAAACCTTTGTTCTATCAACAGCCAGCCTGCGGGTAATTTCATCAAACATAAATTCGGACGGTTTACCAAAATGATTTTCAAGTTTTTTATGTGTCCTTTTTTCCAGCGCTGAAATAGTCGCTCCGGCATCAAGGACTTCGCCGTCTTCAACAGGACAGGTATCATCTATATTGGCAGCAAAAAATCTTGCACCATTTTCAAGGGCTTTTGCAGCAATTTCAAGTTTCTGATAATTTAATGTCCTGTCTAAAGTTACCAGAAGAACATTAATTTCAGATGGGTTTTCGGAATATTTTAATCCGGCTTCTTTTATTTCGTTTATAAAAACCTTTTCACCAATAGCATAAAAATTTGAGCCGGGGAAATTTTCAACCAGAAATTTTTTTAAAACCACAGTAGAGTTTACAATGTCATCCTGACAAATATCAAGCCCTCCCTGCTTCAGCAAATTATAATATTCTGTAATAGTTCCCGTGGTTTTATTAGAAATAAAGATAAGTTTCTTTCCGTTTTTTTTGAGAAAGTTAATAGTCTGGTCAGCATTTTTAATAACATTACTACCACGATAAATAGTACCATCAAGATCAAAAATAAATGCTTTGTATTTATTAATCATAAATTGAGTTCTCTTTTCATTAATGCGAGTGTTTCTCCTATAGTATGGGGCTTATAACTTAATTCTGTTTCAGCCTTTAAAGTTAACAACCCGGACTTGAGGGGCCTTTTCGCAGCTTGATTAAGTTCCTCTGTAAGTATAGGTTTTATTAAGGTTTTATCAAGGTTAAAAAAATCGGCAATTAATTCGGTAAATTCAAACCTGTTAAGAAATTCACGTCCCCCGATATTAAAAATTCCCTGTTTTCTGAACTCTATTACCCTGTTTATTGCCTGTACCAAATCATCTATAAATGTCGGATTATTCACCTGGTCTGTAACAATATTAATCTGTTTCCCTGAGCTGACGCTATTTACAACCCACCTCACAAAATCAGGTCTGCTGTCCGCAATTCCATAAAGCACATTTGTTCTTAGCACCGTATTAATACATCCGCTGATTTTCAGGGTGTTTTCGCTCGCCAGCTTTGTCCTTCCGTAGTACCCAACCGGGTTTGGTTTATCCGTTTCTGAATATGGTCCGTTTTTTCCGTCAAAAATATAATCTGATGAAATATGAATTAAATGTGCGTCTATTATTCTTGCACCTTCTGCTAAATATTCCACTCCTTTTACATTAATCTTCCAGGCCAACTCTTTTTCGCTTTCACTAAGATCTACATTAGTAAATGCTGCGGCATTCACTATAAAATCAGGACAAAAATCGGAAATAATTTTCTTTATTTGTTCCCTGTCTGAAAGATCACAACTAATATAATCGACATAATTAAAAACGGGTTTTTCTTCCACGGAAGTTCCAAGCAATTGAATATTTTCAATTGCTTTGTAAAAATTAATTGTTCTTTGACCTAGCATTCCGTTGGCACCGGTAACCAGTATTCTCTTTTTAATCAAGTCCTGTGGTAACATCGTTTCTGAAACCCTCTGAATTTTCTAAATTATCATACGCAACAGCAAATCCTGCCGCATTATTAGCAAGCCGAAGCGCAATTCCTATATCATTTTCACAAATATATGAATAAAAGAATACCGCCCCAAAGATATCACCACAGCCCACGTTATTTTTAACCACCATCTTTTTTGATGCGACAAAACTACTGACAATTTCGCCGTTCTTTTTGTAATATACCCTGGCTCCAATTTTTCCGTTTGTTATTATTACTATTTTTACACCGAGACTGAAAAGTTTATCGATTATCTCTTTATCATTTTTGAATTCAAACAGAAATGAAAATTCCGTTTCGTTAACCTGGAGTATATCAATATTTTGCGCCCACTTTTCAAACTCCGGTATTACCCGGAAATTTCTTGTGCCGTCTTTTCCCAGTCCGCGAGCAAGTGTATGAGCATCAAAGAAAATATCCCTTTTAAATTTTGAACGAATTACTTTTATCTGATCAAGATTAATATCAAACCCGGTAATCATATTAATCAGAATACCGTCATAAATATTAAAATCTGTAATTTTATCTAAAGACAAATTCTGACTTACCAGAGAATAGCACTCGCCTCTTTCACCCTCTTCCGATATATTCAAATATACTTTCGGTATTTCATCAACATAACTGAACAATGATTTATCAATATCATCGTAAACCGGCGAAAACAAACTCATATTTTCTTTATAAATTGAGGAGCAGAGAGAAAGGCTATCATTTTTATCTATAATGCTTTTCAGCCCTAGAACCGAATAAAAGATTCCTCCGGGCTTAATGCTTGTTGTTTCCCTGTAATTAATATGGTCTTCCAGGGTTTGGCCTATTACGAGAATAATCATAAAATCTTTAATTATTAATCTAAAAATAGACATAATATTCACTATTTATTCACAGAAAACGATATTGAAACATATTATTATTCTGAAACAATATTAAAGATAGTCTCAGAAATTAATAATGCGGAAAATTTTATGTATTTTTGTGGTTGTGAGTGCGATAAATTCTTACCGCACTTTTTGCCTAAATAAACTACAGAGCTGAAATTTATGAAAATTGGAATCACTTGTTATCCTACCTATGGTGGCAGCGGAGTTCTGGCTACTGAACTTGGAAAAGCATTAGCAGAGAAAGGTCACGAAATACACTTTATTAGTTACGCACTTCCTTTCAGATTAAATCACTATATAGAAAACATAGTTTTTCACGAAGTTGAAATGAGCAGCTACCCGTTGTTTGAATTTCCTTTGTACAGTCTTGCACTTGCCAGCAAAATGGTTGAGGTTGCGGAATATGAGAAACTTGATTTGCTTCACGTACATTACGCAATTCCACATGCAAGCAGCGCATATCTCGCAAAACAAATGTTAAAGGATAAGAGAGATTTAAAAATTATCACGACTTTACACGGGACAGATATTACTCTTGTTGGGCTGGAACCCTCTTTCCTTCCACTTGTGAAATTTAGTACAGAACAAAGCGATGGCGTTACAGCAGTTTCAAGATTTTTAAAAGAAAAAACCATAACAAATTATAACATTGAAAAAGAAATTGAAGTAATACCTAACTTTATCGACACTGATGTTTACAAACCTCAGGAGGATAAATGCTTCAGGAAAAACCTTGCCGGGAAAGATGAAAAAATAATCGTTCATACTTCAAACTTCAGGGCAGTAAAGCGTGTAGCGGATACAATAAAGACACTTGAACTTGTAAGAAAAAAGGTACCTGCAAAATTATTGCTGATTGGCGACGGACCGGAAAGATCGGAGTGTGAAAGATTGTCCCGGGAGCTTAAACTTTACGATCACGTTAAATTTTTAGGAAAACAGGAAGGGCTGGTAGAAATTTTAAATTCTGCAGATCTGTTCCTGATTCCATCTCAATCGGAAAGTTTCGGACTTGCTGCTCTTGAAGCAATGGCATGTGGAGTCCCGGTAATTAGTTCAAGTGTTGGCGGCCTGCCGGAATTAATACGTCACAACGAAACAGGGTTTATTGCAGAAATCGGGGATATTCCTAGAATGGCAAAATATGCAATCGATCTTTTGACAAATGATAAAAAGCACAAACTCTTTTCAGACAACTCTCGCAAAAGAGCTGTGGAAAATTTTGATACAAAATCGGTTCTACCTTTATACGAAAATTATTACAATAAAATTCTTAACTCATAACAAATATATTTTTTGTGAAAGAAAAAGAATTTATAACAAAATGGACAACTTCACTATCTGAAGATGGTATCAGGAAATTTCCTGATGATTTTACAAAAGAAAGCAAGGTTGAAAAGATAGAACTCCCGGGAAAATCGCTTGTTATTGGGGAGGAATTTTTCGGGAGTTTTGAAGTTCTTACAATTGATGGTACAGCAGTGATGCAGGCCGACAGTCAGAGTAAGGCAAAGTTTATAGTCTACTCAAGCAGGAATAAAATAACAAAATTGAATATCCCTGAAAACCCGGAAGAAGTTAAATCATCCGTCAGTAAGTACGAAAACTACCTGGATACAATTATAAAAGAAATCGAAGCTGATTATAAAAAAACATTCCCCGGTGAAAAAAGAGGGAATGCTTTAGTCAATGAAATTTTCAGAGTGTTAAACTTAAGCAGATATTGAAAAATAATAAAAGCCACGACTTGCGGGATAACAAGCAGGTCAGTAATAAAATTTACGAATACCTCGATTCGCTCTACGGATCACCCTCCGCTAAAAAATATCTTGAATTTATAAACGAAAAACCTTCACGTTATATACGGGTAAACAAATTAAAAACAACCAGAGAAAAACTTTCTCAAACCCTTCTTCAAGACTACAATATTAATACTGAAGAAATTAAGAATCTTAAATATGCTTTAAAGATAACCGAAGATTCAAATCTTTTGGGTATAGCAATAGAACATATTATTGGAGAATATTATATACAGGGATTATCTTCGATGATTCCACCGCTTATTCTTAATCCTTCTCACGATGATGTAGTACTGGATCTTTGTGCGGCTCCCGGCTCTAAAACAACAGAGCTCGCTGAAATGATGGAAAACCGCGGGACACTGGTTTCCAACGAGGTTCAGCTTAACAGAGTGAAAATGCTTGTCTATAATCTTGACCGGATGAACATTGTAAATACCGGCGTAACTCACACAAAAGGTGAATGGCTAAGCAAACATTACACTCATCATTTTGATAAAGTACTTGTCGATGCACCCTGCAGCGGGCTGGGAATAATACAAAAAAGGGGCGAGGTAAATGATTGGTGGTCGATTGAACGTGCGGAAAGACTTGGTGATTTGCAATTAAGGCTTCTTATTGGGGCAATTAAAATGGCAAAGGTGGGCGGAGAAATTGTGTATTCAACCTGCACACTAACTCCTGAAGAAAATGAACTGGTTTTGAACAAGGTACTTGAAAAATATCCCGTTGAAGTAATGGAAATTGCTTTACCCGTAGAGTCACACCCGGCATTTACAAGTTATAGTGGGAAACAATTAAATAATGAACTGGAAAAAGCCAGAAGAATATTACCCTGGGAAGCAAACACAGACGGATTCTTTATAATTAAATTGAAGAAGACCGGCGAAACTGAAGCACCTGAACAAACACTCCCGAATCAAAGAGAATTAAAATTATTTAGTTCCGAAAAGAAAGTGATTCGTCCGCTTTTGAAAAATATAAATGATGATTTCGGAATTCCGGAAGAGGTTTTATCAGATTATCAATTTCTTTTTAAATCGATTGATGTCTTCCTGGTTAGTAAAGAATGGAGTGATCCATATCCGGGACATTTCCAGAGGATCGGTACAAAATTGGGGATTATTGATAAAAATGGCAGGCTCGTCTTACACACTCAGGCCGCACAGGTTTTCCAGGATCATATTTCTAAGAATATTTACCAAATTGAAAGCCAGGATGAACTGAAAAAATACCTTGAAGGTGGAATAATAAAAAAAGAAATTGCTATTGAAGGGCAATGCGTAATTAAATACAAAGATTTTGTACTTGGTACTGCAGTAGTTACAAAGGCTGGAATCAAAAGCCGGTTTCCAAGAGCAAAAAGAACACAGGAAATTTTTACGGACTTTTAATTATGAACATTCAAATTATCGGCACAAAAAAATGCCGGGGCACACAAAAGGCAGAAAGATTTTTTAAAGAAAGAAACGTCCCTTTTCATTTCCGCGATCTTAACGAAAAAGGAATCGCAAAAGGTGAACTTGAAAATATTTCCCGCTCAATCCCACTGGAAGAATTATTAGACAGAGAAGGGAAACATTTTCAGAAACGCGGACTGCAATACATGGTTTATGATCTTGAAGAAGAACTATTATCTGATCCGCTGTTATTAAAAACTCCAATAGTCAGAAATGAAGGAAAAGCAACAGTTGGTCACCAGCCAAAAATCTGGAAAGAATGGATAAAATAAAAAGGCGGGATATACCCGCCTTTAACCTACCGAAACAATTTATCTATACATCATAATACAAATGAAATTCATACGGATGCGGCTGAAGCGCCATCGGTTTTATTTCTTTTTCAGTTTTATATTTAATCCAGGTATCAATCACGTCTTCTGTAAAGACATCACCCTTCAATAAATATTCATGATCATTTGCAAGAGCTTTCAATGCCTCATTTAAGCTGCCCGGTGTGGATGGAACGCCCTTCAATTCTTCAGGCGACATATCATAAATGTCTTTATCAAGTGGTTCACCCGGATCGATCCTGTTTATGATTCCGTCCAGCCCGGCCATCAGCATAGCTGAAAATGCAAGATATGGATTGCAGGAAGGATCGGGACAACGGAACTCGACTCGTTTTGCTTTAGGACTTGAAGAATACATCGGGATCCTTACAGATGCACTTCTGTTTCTCTGTGAGTAAGCAAGATTTACTGGTGCTTCAAATCCGGGAACCAATCTTTTATATGAGTTTGTAGTCGGATTTGTAAAAGCAAGAAGCGAGGCTGCGTGTTTTAAAAGTCCGCCGATAAAATAAAGTCCCATTTCACTAAGTCCGGCATAACCTGAACCTGCAAAAAGAGGTTTACCTTTTTTCCAAAGGCTGGTGTGAACGTGCATTCCGCTTCCATTATCACCGAACACTGGCTTGGGCATGTAAGTGGCTGTTTTATTGTTTTTCTTTGCTGTGTTTTTAACTATGTATTTAAACATTAATAACTGATCGGCTGACACAAGCATTGGCTGGAAACGAAGATCAATTTCGCACTGCCCGCCACTTGCTACTTCGTGATGCTGTGCTTCTACTTCAATTCCTGCATCAATTAAATTCATAACCATTTCATTTCTCAGGTCCATTAAAGAGTCGGTTGGCGGAACCGGGAAATACCCTTCTTTATATCTTGGTTTATATCCAAGGTTTGGAGCCTCTTCACGACCACTGTTCCATCTTCCTTCGCTTGAATCAACAACATAAAAACTTCCGTTGGGTTTTGAATCGAATCTCACATCATCAAAAACAAAAAACTCGGCTTCCGGACCGAAATAAGCGGTATCGGCAATACCAGTTGAGTTAAGGTATGCATTGGCTTTCTGCATAATGCTTCTCGGGCATCTCGAATATTTTTCCTTAGTTGCCGGTTCGTAAACATCACAAATTAAACTTAAAGTTGGTGCTTCTATAAACGGATCCAGGAACATTGTTTGGGGATCCGGAATGATGAGCATATCGCTTTCATTAATTGCCTTCCATCCGCGAATTGATGATCCGTCAAAACCAAAACCGTCTTCAAAAGATCCGGCATCAAATTGAGAAACCGGAACAGTGAAATGCTGCCACTGACCCGGAAAGTCCATAAATTTCATATCAATGAACTTTATCCCTTTCGATTTTATAAATTTCAGAACATTGTCAATTGCGGAAACTGTCTTTGCCATATGCTACCTTCCTTTTTTATTATTAATTATTGAATATCTATTTCAGTTGTCTCTTTAATTGCAGATAAAATGTATGTCGTTTTAGTTGAAACAACGCCGGGCCACGATTGTATTTCTCCCAGGAGTTTCTCAAGCGAAGCCGTCTTTTTTGCTATAACTTTTAAAAGATGAGAGCCTTCACCCAAAACAGAATGACATTCGATTATCATCGGATTCTTTTCAACTTTGCTTATAAGAGATTTATAATGTTTTGAAGAATCCATTGTCACAAAAACATATGCAAGTATATCATATCCGAAAGCTTTACGATCAAGTTTCGTGAAATATCCCTGTATGAATCCCTTCTCTTCAAGTTTATGAAGACGCTCGCTCACGGAGGGAAGCGATAAGCCCACCGTTTCAGAAATTACATTTCTCTTAATCCTGGCGTTATTCTGAAGAAGATTGAGTATCTTAATATCTAAGTCATCGAGCATTATTTGCCTTAATTATTTAGGTATAATTAGATATATGACTTTAAATATAAGGTGAGGCTTAGAATAATGCAAGAATTCTAAAAATATTATTTATTAATCCCGAAAGGAGTGAATAAAAGGCCGGATCCTTTGATTTTAGCGAATAAATCAAGATTTTTTTGCGGTCTTTCCTGTAGCTTGTGGTATAAATGATACTGGACAGCAATATTATTAAGTGACTCAATTTTTACATCGTTTAATTCGAGCCTGTACTGAACATCGCTGTCTTCTCCGATTGAGGGAAGTTCATATCTCTCGTCGAAACCGTTTATTGCAATCATATCGTTTTTATGGATTGAGAAATTACAGCCGAGAAGTCCACGTTTCTTTTTGTTTAAATAATTTCTCAGGAATTTATTCTGAACATAAAATCCTCTTTCAACATAATCCGATTTACCAAACAAGCCATCGCTTATCATAAGATGCAGCGACTTTTCGAGGGAGCCGTTCTTAATATCTGTTTCATTCAATTTATTTGTAAATTTTTCTGACAGATTTACCCGCCGCCCTGTAAGGCAATTGTTTTCATTTCTGTAATCATAATGCTCTCTCACAAATTCCCGATGCGGAACACAATCACCATCTATAAAAATCAAATAATCAGAATTGGCTTGCGTTATTGCCCGATTTAGAATTTTATTTTTTCTGAATCCCTTATCCTCATGCCATAGATGTAATAGCGGGAAAGATACTTTTAATGATAGTTTTTCAATTTCCTTAACTATCTCTTCTTTTGAGCCGTCATCTGCAATAATTATTTCAATATCCCGGAACGTCTGACGTTCAAAACCCGCAAGTACTAACTTCAGGTAATCGATCCTGTTGTAAAACGAAATAATAACAGAAACTTTTGGCATTTCGTTATTCCTCTTTTTCCTTTTTTGCTTTTTCTTTCTCTTTATTCCTATCGTAAGTTTTCTTATCGCTGATTACCTTAGGCGGTTTTTTAGGAACCGGTACTCTTTTTTTCTTTTTTTTAATTTCAATTTTTATTTTTTTCTTTTTGGTACTCATTATTTTAACAATTTTTCAAGTTCTTTTAATTCTGTTACCGGCATTTTACAATTAAAATTTTCACAGACATAAACCGTTGTTTTACCATTTAACGGCTTTTGATCGATGGTAAATTTAGCAATGTCTGCAAGAGCCTGACCTTCCTCTTCCTTAAAAAGTATAACCTTATTGGGAATAAACTTCTCCCTGATGAAATTTAATACTTTTTCGGATTCTGAATTATCCTTTTTTCCAATAATAACGATTTCTTTTGAAGGACCAAAAGCAAAATCCAGCGACGCCAAGAACTGACTGAAGGCAATCGGTGAGTTTTTAACTGCATTTGAAAAAGCCCTTACAAGTTGATTTGCTTTTTCTTCATAGATAGTGTCCCCGGTTAACCGACCCAATCTTAAAAGATTCAACAGGGCTACAGAATTTCCGGAGGGAATTGCTCCGTCGTAAATTTCTTTCTGGCGTGAGATTAATTTTTCACTATCATCAGCAGTGAAATAAAATCCGCCGTTAGTATTATCCCAAAATGAATTTAGCAATGTTTGGTTCAATTCAATTGCACTTTTTAAAAAAGTAATTTTGATTGAAGCTTCATAAATATCCAACAATCCTGCTATGAGAAAGGAATAATCGTCTATATTTGCTGGAATACCTGCTTCTCCCTGTCTGAAGCGGTGGAGCAGTTTTCCGTTTTCGGTTCTTAATTTTTGAAAAATAAACTTCGCAGTCTTTTCTGCTATTTCCACGTATTTTTTTTCGCCAAAAGCCTGCGCTGCTTTTGCAAGGGCCGAAATCATCAGCCCGTTCCAATCCGTTAGAATTTTATCATCTTTATATGGATGAGCTCTCTTTTTTCTGGCTTCAAATAATTTGTTTCTTGCCCGGTCTGTTTTGTTTTTTAACTCATCTGTCTTTAATTCATTTTCCTTAGCTAACTCTTCGTATAATTTTCCCAGATGTAAAATATTTGTACCCGGAGCACCACCAATTGTCGGGTCAACCCAATTGCCATCTTTTTCACAATTAAATATTTTAATTATTAAATCAGAATCTTCTCCCAAAACATTCCGAAGTTCTTCCTCATCCCACAGATAAAACTTTCCTTCTTCTCCCTCACTGTCTGCATCTTCAGCGGAGTAAAAGCCTCCTTCTGGTGATGTCATATCACGCATTACATATTTTAAGATTTCTTCGGCTGTACTTTTGAAAATTTCTTCTTTAGTCGCCTGGTAAGTTTCTATATAAGTCGTGGCAAGAAGCGCCTGATCGTAAAGCATTTTTTCAAAATGTGGAACCAGCCAGTGAGAATCGGTAGAATAGCGATGAAACCCGAAACCAACGTGATCATAAATTCCGCCCTTTCTCATTTCGATTAAAGTTTTTTTCACCATTTCAAGAGCCGAATTATCGCCGCTTTTTTTCCAGTATCTTAGTAGAAAAAAGAAATTATGAGGCGTGGGAAATTTTGGTGCATTTCCAAAGCCACCATTTTCTTCATCAAATCTTTTTTGAAAATCTGTAAATGCTTTTTCGAGAATTTCATCATTCAGAAAATCGCCCGCCGGAAGATTTGAATTTTGAGCGACAGCAGATAATATTTTATCTGCTGATTTTATTATTTCTTCTCTCCTGGAATTCCATGCTTCTTTTATTTGCGGAATCATTTCCATCATCCCCGGTCTTCCAAAACGCTGATCTTTAGGAAAATATGTACCCGCAAAAAAAGGTTCTTTATGCGGTGTCATAATTATTGTCAATGGCCAACCCCCGCTTCCGGTCAACATCTGGCAAACTGTCATATAAATTCCATCAATGTCCGGTCGCTCCTCCCTGTCAACTTTTATCGAAACAAAGGCATCATTCATCAACTTTGCAACTTCTTCGTCTTCAAATGATTCATGCGCCATCACGTGGCACCAGTGGCAGGTAGAATAACCAATAGATAAAAAAACAGGTTTGTCTTCACTTTTTGCTTTTTCAAAAGCTTCATCACACCATGGATACCAGTCAACGGGGTTATCAGCATGTTGTAGTAAATATGGACTTTT
>Ga0210095_1000066_pt1 | contig 41451 bp, 38 predicted proteins | sample China_Galinas_PW_FD_184861 | JGI IMG/M metagenome (GOLD analysis project Ga0210095, IMG submission 184861) | Wetland microbial communities from San Francisco Bay, California, USA, that impact long-term carbon sequestration - China_Galinas_PWA_D1... | ecosystem: Environmental > Aquatic > Marine >...
ACCGGTTTGCCTGGCGGCGATAGCGGGCGGGAACCACCCGATCCCATTTCGAACTCGGAAGTGAAAACGCTCAGCGCCAATGGTAGTGTGGGGTCTCCCCATGTGAGAGTAGGACACCGCCAGGCTCTAAATTCGACGAAAGCCACGGCCGAAAGGCCGTGGCTTTTGTTTTTCCGGTAACATCAATTAGACGCTATGCGATTTTCCGAAGTCTTCCTCCGGCTTGGGTGCGCGCTGGTCGCGTGGATGGTGCTGTACATGCACGTGGTCTGGCTGGCCGCCTCCGTCGCGATCGGTTGCGGCCCCGACGGTGACGCGCTGTACGAATTCCTGCTCGGTTCGGCCGTATTTTCCGCAGCACTCTCGTTGCTGCTGCGCGCCACCCGGCCCATGCCCGAAGTGCACCGGACCCTGCGCTGGCTCGCGGTGCCGCTCGCCGCCCTGTCTGCCATTGCCCTGTACGGAATCTGGACGGTGTTCAGCGTCGTCAACCTCGGCGAACAGCCGCTTTGTTCGATGCCGCCGACGCCGTTGTGGCAGCGCGGATGGGCGGCCATCGAGCTGCTCGCGCTGACGTTTATCGGCTGGCGGATCGCGCAGGAGTGGCGCGCCGCGACGGCGCACGGAGGCCCATCCGCTTAGGGTATGGCCGCGTTTGAAAAGCTCGCGCCGCGGTGCTAAAAGAAGGGCGGCACGAACAACAATAACGGGGTTCAATCATGTCAATGCTCACTGAATTTAAAGACTTCGCCATGCGCGGCAACGTCGTCGACATGGCCGTCGGCATCGTGATAGGCGGTGCGTTCGGGAAGATCGTCTCTTCGTTCGTGGGAGACGTCCTGATGCCGCCGATCGGCATACTCCTGGGAGGCGTCGATTTCAGCGACCTCTCGATTACCCTCAAGAGCGCCGCCGAAGGCGCCGACGCCGTGACGCTGGGCTACGGTGCATTCATCCAGACGGTGGTCGACTTCCTGATCATCGCGTTCGCGATCTTCCTGGTCATCAAGGCGATGAATACAGTGGTCAAGAAGAAGGAAGCGCCGCCGCCGCCCCCGCCTGCGCCAAGCAAGGAAGAGCAATTGCTGACCGAGATCCGCGACGCGCTGCGCGCCCGCTGATCCGAAAGGGCGCGATCTGAGGATTCGTGTCCGAACCGGTGCGGTTCGGACGCGAATCAGTCCTTGTCCTTGAGGACGAAAGTCACGGCCATCGTGACACGGTACTCGGAGATCTTCCCGTCCTCGACCACGACCTTCTGTTCCTTGATCCACGCGCCCTGCACGTTGTCGACGGTCTTTCCGAAGCGCTTGATACCCTTGTGCACGGCGTCCTCGAAGCTCTCACTCGAAGCCGAAGTAATCTCTGAAACCTTCGCGATGCTCATAATCATCCTCTCCTGATTGTCGTTTTTGCAGGCGGCGAAGCTGCCGCCACGCGATAATTCATTCTATACCCATAACCAAAAGCGGTATGCAATTCAAAGTGCGTTGTGGCACATTCACCCGTCCATCGCGCAAGGCTCCCGGGGGTAACTCGCGGCATGACGTCGAGACCGGCGATCGCCATTTTGACATGGCTGGGAATTTCGGCGTCGCTGGTTTCGCATGCGGCGGAAGATAGCGAAGCGATCTCGGAAATCACGGTTACGGCAAGCCGCGTGGCCAACACGCGGCCCGCCGGCACGTATGCGACGCCGGTTACTCAGCTTCGCTACGATCCGCTGACGGAATTGCAGTCGCGCGGCCTGCCGGAAGGGCAGGCCGATGTCACGGTACGCGGCGGCCTGTTCGACAACACCGGCTTCAGGGCCGGAGCGGTTACCATCATGGACCCGCAGACCGGCCATTACGCGGCCGAGCTGCCGATCGACCCGGCCTGGCTGACGGCGCCACGCGTGCTGACCGGCATCGACAATACGGTGGCGGGTTTCAACGCCAGTATCGCGACGGTCGCCTACGCCTTGCCCACCGTCGGCGACGGCGGCACGGTACTCGCCGGCGCCGGCAACGACGATCTTCGTTACGAATCGTTGCGGGTCTCGCAGGATTGGGCGCGCGATGCCGGCGACTGGGGCGCGGCGCTGTCGCTCGCCGGATCCAGGGGCGACGGCACCGTCCAGTATGGTGATCACGACTTCAAGCGTTACGGCGTGCACCTGCAGCATCGGGATGCTGCCGGACAGAGCGACGTACTGCTCGCGTACCAGGACAAGTTCTACGGCTGGCCCGGTGCCTACACGGGATTCGCGACGCTGCCCGAGACCGACCACACCAGGACCACGCTGCTGCTCGCCAATCACAGCGCGGAGCTCGACGACGGCACCCTCGAGATCGGCGCGTTCTACCGTCGTCTCGTCGACGACTACGATTTCGACCGCCGGACGCAGGAGTCCGGCGCGCCCGGTTCCTACGACCACGAGACGCGCGTGTACGGCATAGGCTTCGACGGCACGTTCGACGGCGGCCGCCTCGACTGGCGCCTGGCCGGGCAGGCAACCGGCGACGAACTCGTGCGTTCGACCGACCTTACGCACGGGCACTTCGATTCCCGAAACTATCTCTGGCTCAGCGTCGTGCCGTCGATCGAGTTCGATCGCGGCGAGGGCCGGACCCTTTCGCTGCGCTTCGGCGCACGCGCCGACCGCACCAACCGCGACGGCGCGGCCGCCTCGCCCGTGCTGGGCATTACCTTCGAACACGGCACGGCCGCCGGCAGACGATGGATCTCGTTCGACTACGCGGCGTCGTCCCAGGTGCCGGGATACACGGCGCTCAACTCGGCGCCGACGGGCCTGTTCGGCGGTAACCCGGATCTCGGCCGGGAGAAAGCGCAGCAACTGATACTCACGGCCGCTGCCGAAACCGGCGACTGGTCGGGCCGGGTCACGGCCTTCTACCGGCGTGACGATGATCTCGTCGACTGGACCTACGCGAGCGGTGCGCCGTACGCACGGCAGGCGAATGCGGTCGATCTGGACGTCGTCGGACTGCAGGCGCTGTTCTCACGACAGTGGGATGCGGCGGACCTGACGCTCGGCTATACCTGGCTCCACAAGAACGCGGACTACGGCACCGCGCTGGTGGATGCGAGTTTCTATGCGCTCAACTTCGCCCGGCAGCGGGCGACGCTAGCGCTGCGCTGGCGTTTCGCGGGCCCTTTCGAACTGCTGTTCGACAACGAACTGCGACGCCAGGAGAAGAACCCGCTGCGGACGAGCTCGGACACCGCATACCTCGCCTCGCTGGCGCTCAGCTGGGAACCGCCGGATGGCAAGGGCCTCGGACTGGAACTGGCGGCCGACAACCTGACGGACGACGATTATCAGCAATTCCCGGGCACGCCCGCCGTCGGCCGGCAGGTCAGCCTGAGCGCGCGCTACGCGTGGTAGCCGCGATCCAGTCCAGCCACTCGGCCGTCACGGCATCCCGGTTCGTCTCGTTCAGCATCTCGTGACGCGCTTCGGGATAGATCCGGATCGTGAGCCTCGAATGCAGCGTCTGCGCGTAATGCATCGCGAGGCGGGCCATGCCGGTCTCGCCGCCGACCGGATCGAGCTCCCCGCCGGCGATCAGGATCGGGAGGTCCGCCGGGACGCGGGACACCGCGTGGTCGGAACCGATGGCGAGCAGGCCGCCGACGAGATCCAGCCACAGCGCACAACTGAAGGGCCCGCCGCACAGCGGATCGGCGATGTAGCGGTCGACTTCGCCGTCGTCTCGCGAGAGCCAGTCGTACGGCGTGCGAGCGGGCCGGAAGGCGCGGTTATGGCGGCCGAAACCGAGGCGATGCAGCAGCGGGCTCCGGCCGCGCCGGCCGAGCCGCCAGGATTCGACTTTCGCGGCCAGGCGGCCCGGCCAGAGCGCCAGGCGCGACGGCCAGAACGAGGCGCTCAGGACGAGTCCGCTCAGCCAGGCGCCGTAGTGCATCGCGAACACCTGCGCCAGGAAGGACCCCATGCTGTGGCCCAGCATCACGACCGGTACCCCGGGGAATGCCTGGCGGGTCGCGTCGTGCACGATCTCGATGTCGCGGTTGACCTTGTACCAGCCGCGCCGGTCCGCGAAGTGGCCGCGCTCGCCGACTCTTGCGCCATGCCCGCGGTGCTCATGGAGCACGACGGCCTGGCCGCGTGCCAGCGCTGCATGGGCGAAGCGCCGGTACCGGCCCGCGTGTTCGCCGAGACCGTGCACGACCTGGACGATGCCCTGCGGGGCGGCGTCCGGTGCGAAGATCTGCATGTCGAACGCGGTGCCGTCGTCGTCGGCCAGGGTACGTATTCGGGGCGTCGCTTCGGGCATGTGTCTGGCGGTTTGCGTACTCTGGAGCAACAACGCAACAGCAAGACATCCTATACTGAACGCGACGGCGGCACAGCTCCGTAACAACAAGCAAGGGAAGTCTTCCGCACATGACGGCCAAATCGGAATCGCAGCTCACGGGCAGCGTGCTCATGGTCCGGCCCGTGCGCTTCGAGGGCAATCCGCAGACCGCGGCTTCGAATCGCTTCCAGGGCCGGGCGCTCGGCGACGAGGCACCGCAGCCGGCGGCCTTGCGCGAATTCGACGCGCTCGCCGGGCAGCTCCGCGGCCGCGGCGTCGAGGCGATCGTCGTCGAGGATACGGCCGAGCCGCACACGCCGGATTCGATCTTCCCGAACAACTGGGTCAGCTTTCACGCCGACGGCCGCGTCGTCCTGTACGCGATGGAAGCCGCCAACCGCCGCGCCGAACGGCGCCGTGACATTATCGAGTCTCTGGCCGGCGAACACGGCTTCCAGGTGCGCGAAGTCGTGGACCTCACGCATCACGAGAACGACGGGCACTATCTCGAAGGCACCGGCAGCCTCGTGCTCGATCGCGTCAACCGGATCGCCTACGCCTGCCTGTCGTCGCGCACGCACCTCGACCCGCTCGGCGAGTTCGCCCAGCGCATGGGCTACGACGTCGTCGCATTCGATGCGGTGGATCGCGGCGGCGTGCCGATCTATCACACGAACGTGCTGATGAACGTCGGCGAGGAACTCGCGGTCGTCTGTGCGGATGCGATACCGCGAGCCGAGCAGCGCGACGCGGTGCTGGAGCGCCTGCGGGATACCGGGCACGAAGTGCTTGTACTGGACTATGCACAGCTCGACGCGTTCGCGGGCAATATGCTCGAGTTGCGTACGCGGCAGGGGCGTCTGGTGGCGATGTCGCGGCGGGCTTACGATAGCCTCGGCGACGAGCAGCGCCGGCGCCTCGAACGCAACGGGGAGACGCTGGTCGCGGACATCGCGACGATCGAGGACCATGCCGGCGGCAGCGTGCGCTGTATGCTGGCCGAGATACACCTGCCGCGGGGAACCGGCACGAAGGCGTGAGAGAGCGTATGACGACGAGCGGTAACCGTATCCTGATGTGCCCGCCGGACCATTTCTCGGTGGAGTACGTCATCAATCCGTGGATGGCCGGCAACGAGGACGCGCTCGACATCGACCGCGCCCGGCACCAGTGGAACCGCTTGCGGGAGACGGTCGCACGCTACGCAGAGATCGTGATTATCGACCCGCACCCCGACCTGCCGGACATGGTGTTCACGGCCAACGCCGGCGTCGTCTACGGGAACAAAGCGATCGCCAGCCACTTCATGCCGAAGGAACGCCGTGCGGAGGAACCGATCTTCAAACAGTGGTTCCGCGACAATGGTTTCGAACTGTTGAAACTGGACGAGAAGATCGGCTTCGAAGGGGCCGGCGACTGTCTGCTCGATCGCACGGGCCAGTGGCTCTGGACGGGCTACGGATTCCGTACCGAGATCGAGGCGCATGCCGAGATTCAGGAATTCTTCGACATCGAGGTCGTGTCGATCCGGCTGACCGATGCACGTTTCTATCACATCGATACCTGCTTTTGTCCGCTGACCGACGGCTTTTTGATGTACCACCCGCCGGCGTTTGACTACGAGTCCCGGCTCGCGATCGAGACCCGGGTCCCGCCGCACAAGCGCATCATCGTGGACACGATGGATGCGGGGAATTTCGCCTGCAACGCGATCAACATCGGCGATCGCGTGATCCTGCACCGCGCGTCGGAAGCACTGAAGGCCCGGCTGATGCTGGCCGGTTTCGAGGTCGTCGAGGTCCGGCTCACGGAGTTCCTCAAGGCCGGCGGTTCCGCGAAATGCCTGAGCCTGAAGCTCGACGAGCCGGTGTGGCCGAAGTGAGCAGGCTCGCCTACCGCATCCGGCCGAAGGACCCCGGCGCGCACCTCTTCGAGGTCACGCTAACGATCGCCGAGCCGGATCCGGCGGGGCAGGTCATCGAATGGCCGTCGTGGATACCGGGCAGCTACGTCATCCGGGAGTTCGCGAAGCACGTCGTCGCGATCCACGCCGAAGCGGACGACCGGGCCGTGTCGCTCGACAAGCTGGACAAAAGCCGCTGGCGCACCGGCCCCGTATCAGAGCCGTTGACGATCGTGGCCGAAATTTTCGCCTGGGACGACAGCGTGCGCGGCGCGCACCTGGACACGACGCACGCCTATTTCAACGGGCCGGCCGTATTCCCGAGCGTCGCGGGCCAGGAGGATGCGCCCTGCGATGTCCGGATCGAGCCGCCGCCGGAACCGTACGGCCAGGACTGGCGCGTCGCGACCTCGATGCGCCGCAAGAACGCCGAGCCTTACGGCTTCGGTACCTACGAGGCCTCCGACTATGCCGAACTCATCGATCACCCGGTGGAGATCGGCGAGCTCGCCATCGGCGAATTCGACGTGCGCGGCATCCCGCACGCGATCGCGATCCGTTCGCACGTCCGCACGGATATGGCACGCATCTGTCACGACCTGAAGACGGTGTGCGAACAGCACATGGCGCTGCTCGGTCCGCCGGCGGACCTAGACCGCTACCTGTTCCTGCTCTACGCACCGGGCAGCGGTTACGGCGGTCTCGAGCACCGCTGGTCGTCCAGCCTGACCTGCGCACGCGAGAACCTGCCGTTGCGCGGCGAACAGGGCGTCAGCAACGGCTATCGCACCTTCCTCGGTCTCGTCAGCCACGAGTACTTCCACCTCTGGAACGTGAAGCGCATGAAGCCGGCGGTGTTCACGCCTTACGACCTGGCGCGTGAGGGCTATACCGGGCTGCTGTGGGTATTCGAGGGCGTGACGTCCTACTACGACGACCTCGCGCTCGTGCGTTCCGGACTGATCAGGACCGACAGCTACCTCGAATTGCTCGGACAGACCATCAGCCGGGTGCTGCGCGGCGCCGGGCGTCTGCGCCAGAGCCTGGCCGACTCGAGCTTCGACACCTGGACCAAGTTCTACAAGCCCGACGACAATTTTTCCAACGCGGTGGTCAGCTACTACGCAAAAGGCTCGCTGGTCGGCCTCGCACTCGACCTGAAGTTGCGTGTGGAGACGGACGGCCGCGTGTCGCTGGACGACGTCATGCGCGAGTGCTGGCGGCGCTGGGGGGAGCGCGACGAAGGCATGCCCGAAGACGGCTTCGAGACCGTCGCGGCCGAAGTGTCGGGGATCGCGCTCGGCGATTTTTTCGACGCGGCCGTGCGCGGCACCGGCGATTTGCCGCTGCCGGCACTGCTCGCGAGCCACGGCGTCGAATACCACCTGCGGCCGGCGACCGGGCGGGCCGACAAGGGCGGCAAACCGGCGGGCAAGGACGACAAGGCGGTTGCCTGGCTCGGTGCGACGCTCGAGGACAAGAACGGCAAGTTCGTGTTCTCCGCCGTCGCCAACGGCAGTCCGGCGGAGCGCGCCGGCATCGCGCCGGGCGATGCCGTGGTTGCGCTCGATCGGCTGGCACTGACCGCGGCCAACAGCGACCGGCGCCTGCGTGCTTATCGCGACGGCGACGTGCTGGAGCTCGTCGTGTTCCGCGGTGACGAACTCGTCACGACGTCGGTGGAGCTTGCCTTGCCGCCGGAGGACACCTGTTTTCTCACGCTCGCCGCCGATGCGGGCGACGTCGCGGAGTCGAGGCGTAACGGCTGGCTGCAGATCGACCGGTCATGAATTACCTCGGCAATCCCCGGCTGCGGCTGTTCCTCGGCGCGACGGCCATCAGCTTCTCGCCCGTGTGGGTGAAACTCGTCAGCGTGTCGCCGACGACCAGCGGCTTCTACCGCGTGTTCATCGGCGGCATCGCACTCACCCTGTATCTTGTAATGACACGCCAGCGGCCGCGGCTGCCGGCGCGGGTGTGGTTGATCCTCGCGTTCTCGGCCTTGTTCTTCGCGCTCGATCTCTGGTTCTGGCATCGCAGCATCTACTATGTCGGTCCGGGCCTCGCCACGCTGCTTGCGAACTTCCAGGTGTTCTTCATGATGCTCGGCGGTGTCGTGTTGCTGCGGCAGCCGCCGCGCGCTATCCAGCTTGTCGCGGTGCCGCTGGCGCTCGTCGGGCTCGGCATGATCGTCGGCTTCGACTGGTCCAGCCTGCCCGCCGATTACCGTCTTGGCATCGTGTTCGGCGTGCTGACGGGGCTCGTCTACGCAGGCTACCTGCTGACGATGCGCGCGGCGCGCACGGATTCGCCGTATCGATTGCCGACGCGCGAAGTCGCCATCGTCTCGCTCGGTTCCGCGGCGATGCTCGGCCTGTCGGCGCTGGGCGAGGGTGTCTCGCTCGCGATCCCGACGCTCGCCGATGGCGGCTGGCTGCTGGCTTACGGCCTGTTGTCGCATTGCCTGGGTCTCATGTTCATCGCGAGCAGCCTTCCGAAAGTCACGACGACTGAAGCCGGACTCGCCCTGCTCCTGCAGCCGACGCTGAGTTTCGTATGGGACGTCGTATTCTTTGCGCGGCCGATGTCCGCAACGGATTTCGCCGGCGCCGCGATCGCGCTCGTCGCCATCTACCTCGGCTCGCGCTCGCCACGCCCCCGCCTGTAGGAGTGCTGCTTGCAGCGCAACCTGTGCAGTCGCGGCGATTGGCAACGCTCATGCAGCTACCACCGGCGCTCAGAGGATTTCCAGGACTCCGGGCAGCAACTCGATCTCGAAGCGTCTCGCCGGCTCGATCACCTCGCCGTCGACGTGCGCCGGTAGCGGCGTGTCGGCTTCGATGACGACGCGTGTGACCATCGCATGGGTGATCTCGAGTTCTTCGACGTGCCGGCCCCGTATCAGCTTCGGTAACAGGGCCAGCAGGCGCCGGCGGGTCACGGGGTGGGCGATCAACAACTCGAAGCGGGCATCGCCGTTGTCGGCCATCGGCGCGATATGGAACATGCCGCCTATCCAGGGTCCATTGGCGACGTTCGCCAGTGTTACCGGGCCGCGCCAATCGAAACCCGGCGCCGAGATCGTCAGCGCCGGCGTCGCGATCCCCGCGGCGAGGCAACGCAGGATGGCGATCAGGTACACGAGGTCGCCTGTCGGCCAGCGGATGGAGCGTGCGACCTGCGTCACTTTCGCGTCGAAGCCGACGCCGGCGCCGTTTGCGAAGTAGCGTCCGTTCATCCTGCCCGCGTCGATGCGCCTGAATGGCCGTCCGGCCGCGATACGCCCGGCGAGCGCCCGCGTCGCGTCTTCCCAGGCCAGGGTGATGCCACAGGCCTTGGCGAAGTCGTTGCCGGTACCGGTCGGGATGACGCCGAGCGCGGCACCGCCCACTGCGAGGATGCCGTTCACGGCCTCGCAGATACTGCCATCGCCGCCGGCAACCACGAGCCCGGTGGCGCCGTCGGCCACGGCCGCCCGGACTCGCGCCTCCACGTCGCCGACGCCGGTGCTCTCGTGCACCTCGACCCGCACCCCGGCGTCGTCGAAAATCTGCCGGATGCGAGCGAGGCGCCCGCGCGCACGGCCGCGTCCGGCGACCGGATTCAGGAACAACGGAACGGGTGTCGTCGGCATCGCCCCTCCGCGGCTGTCGCCCGCTGGATGCTACAATGGGCCGAACTCCACACGCAAAACGGCGCATGCTGGAACTCGGCGTCAAATTCCTCATCAGTTACTTCATCGGCTCGATCATGGGCGCGCTGGTCATCGGCCGCCTGTACGGCGGCGTCGACATCCGCACGATGGGCAGCGGCAACGCGGGCGGCACGAATGCGCTGCGTACGCAAGGCATCGTATTCGCCGTCGGCGTCATCCTGATCGATATCGGCAAGGGCGTGTTCGGTGCGGGCGTTGTGCCGAACCTCGCGCTCCCGTTCGTGGCGGTTGACCCCGCAATCTCCAGGACCTGGCTCACCCTGTGCTGCGCGACCGCGGCCGTGTTCGGCCACGTGTGGCCGGTCTACCATCGCTTCCGCGGCGGCAAGGGCGCCGCGACGCTCGTCGGGACGCTGCTGGTGGTTGCGCCGGAGGTGATCGTGCCGTTGCTGATCGTGTGGGCATTCATGCTCGTATTCTGGGGTTACGTCGGGCTCGCGACGATTGCGGCCGCGGTGTCCGTGCCGGTGTGGGTCGGCGTCCGGTACCTGCCTGCGGAACAGCCACTGTTCATTTATACCGCCGTGATGGCGTTGTTCGTCATCATCTGGCACCGCGCCAACATCCGGCGCATGCGCGAAGGCACCGAACATCGGAATCCGAAGCTGATGGTGTTCAGCCGCCATCGCAAGACGGCCGATAATGAGTAAGCTGGATACCGCAGGGATACAAAGACCGCTCTCGGAGAACACCAAATCGAAGCTCGAACGCCTGGAACTGTTCTCCAGCATCGCCTCGACCAACACTCACTTGCTTTCGCAACGGGCCCCGGCGAGCGGACGATTCTGCGTTGCGCTCGCCGATCACCAGACTTCCGGTCGCGGCCGGCATTATCGGCGCTGGCTGTCGCCGCGCGGCTCCGGCCTGTACCTGTCGCTGGCGTTCACCTTCGCGAGCATGCCGAAGGACCTGCCGGCGCTGACGCTGGCACTCGGCGTGGGTGCCGCCGATGCTTTGTCCGGACTCGGCGTTGCCGGCGTCTCGCTCAAGTGGCCCAACGATCTCGTCGCAGACGACGGCAAGCTCGGCGGCATCCTGACCGAGGTGCAATCCGGCGGCTGCGACAGCGTCACCGTCGTGGCGGGTCTGGGACTCAACCTGCACCATGCCGGCAGGGTGGATCTCGGGTCCGGCTCGGGTTGGGCCAATCGCGCGGTGGCGCTGGAAGATCTCGTCGACGAAGTGCCGTCCCGCGATCTGCTCGCCGGAACGATGATTGAGGTGCTGTTCCGTACGATGGCACGGTTCGAGTCGCACGGCTTCGCCGATTTCGCCGGGGACTGGCAGCGCTACGACTGGCTGCGCGGGCGTGAAGTGAAGGTCGAAATGCCGGACAAACGTCTGACGGGTATCGCGGCCGGCGTCGACGTCGACGGCGCGCTGATCGTCGACACGGGCGCGATGCAGCAACGTGTCGTGTCGGGGTCCATCGTCGCCGCCGGACCACCGGCAGGCGGATTGCAATGACCGCGCTGCTGCTCGACGTCGGCAATACGCGCCTGAAGTGGGGCGTGCTGGAGGACGGCACGATTCGCCGCACGGGACACATCACCCAGGCCAACATCCGCGAGGCGGGACTCGCGGCGCTGACCTCGAAGCTGCCCCGCGGCGTGGATGCCGTGATGGCGAGCAACGTCGCGGGCACCAGTTTCGGGACGCGCCTGGCGGGTGTCATCGGCCTGCATTGCGGCTGCGACGTGCATTTCGCACGCAGCGAGCGCAGTGCCTGCGGCGTGACGAACGGCTATCGGTTGCCGCGGCGTCTCGGCGTCGATCGCTGGGTCGCGATGATCGGTGCGTGGGCGGAGTTCCGCAAGCCCTGCCTGGTCGTCGATGCCGGCACCGCCGTGACGATCGATGCGATCGACCGGGGCGGACAACATCTCGGCGGTCAGATCCTGCCGGGCGTCGCGCTGATGCGCGAGGCGCTCGCCGGGCACACGAGCGATTTGCCCAGGGTCACGGCCCGCGCTGCGAAAGCGGCGAGCGGGATGGACATGTTCGGCAACTCAACGACGGCAGCGATCACGCACGGCACCTACGCCGCCGTCGCGGGTGCCGTCGAGCATGCCATGGCCGCGATGCGCGAAGCCGGTATCCGCAAACCGGCCGTTGTCTTGACCGGTGGGGATGCCTCGCGCATCCTTACGGCGCTCGGCGGGGCGCCGAGTCATCGACCGCACCTGGTATTGCAGGGATTGGCGGAACTCCTGGACAAGCCACGATGAAGAACCTGCTGCTGCTCCTGTTGCTTGCGAACATCCTCTACTTCGTGTGGGGCATGCTCGGCAAGGAAACGGCCGAGCCGGGCGTCGCCATCGTCAAGGAATCCGACCTCGGACCGCCACTGGCCGTGTCGGCAAACCGCGATGCCGGGGCGGCCAGCGTCGGCGCGGTGCTGGGGTCGGGCGAGCCGTCCGCGCTCGAGGCCGTGGTCGGCCGCTCCTGTGTCACGGTCGGGCCATTCCGTGCGGCGACCGACGCCGACACGGCGCAAACCCAGTATGCGGCACAGGGCATGCGCACCAGCGTGCGCAGCGAACGCGGCCAGATCTTCGTCGGGCACTGGGTATTAATCCGCAACGTCGGCGATCGTGCGGCCGGCAACGAGATGCTGCAGAAGCTCCGCGACGGCGGCCTGTCCGACGCTTACGTCGTGACCGGCGACGACGGCTCGCTCAACATCTCGCTCGGGCTGTTCGGCGACGCCGAACGCGCGGAAAAGGTCGAGCTGCAGGCGAAGTCGCTCGGCCTGCCGGCGGAGATCACGCCGCGCACGCGCGAAGACAACATCTTCTTCGTCGACATCGGGCTGCCGCCAGGCAAGGGCGCGGGGGCGATCGTCGAACAGTACGGTGAAGACAAGGTGCTGCTCAGGGACCAGGCGACCTGTCCGAAATCGCAATAACGCTACTATTGACCTTGTCAGCGGAGGCTGAAACGCCAATAATCCGCAGCCCACAACGCCGGTGTAGCTCAGTAGGTAGAGCAGGGGTTTTGTAAACCTCAGGTCGCGGGTTCGATTCCTGCCGCCGGCACCATCAATCCACGAGCATCGGTGCCAGCGCCTGGTCCCAGAGACGGTAACCCTCCGCATTCAGGTGCAGGCCGTCCAGGACATAGACGTCCTTCGGCTTGCCGTCGGCGTTTAGCAGCAGCGACGCCACGTCGACGTAGCCGAGTTTCGGATCGCGTGCCGTAAATTCGCGTATCAGTTGGTTCGCCTGTTCCATTCTCGGCCACATTTTCCAGCGCGCTTCGCTCGGCTTGATCGACAGGAAAATCAGTTCCGTGTCCGGCAAGTCGGCACGCACTTTGCCGGCGAGTTCCACGTAATCTTCGAAGACCTGTTCCGGGGTCTTGCCGTCCGCGATGTCGTTGTCGCCGGCGTAAAAGAAGATCCTGGCGGGCGAGTACGGTTTGATGATCCGGTCGTAGTAGAAAATGACGTCGGAGATCTCCGAGCCGCCGAAGCCGCGGTTGATGACCGGTTTGCCGGGAAACGCCTCGGCCGTGCGCCAGAAACGGATGCTCGAACTGCCCACGAACAGGTTGGCCCGTTCGGGAAAGGAATTCTTGGTGTCGAGGTCCGAGAACACGGCAATTTCGTGAGCAAATCGTGCCGGATTCGGATCGCGTGCGTCGGCGACTGCGAGCGCCGACAGGACGAGCCCGACATAAACCAATCCGATCTTGACCAGGTTCTTGCGCATGACGATGCTTCGCTTTGACCCGCAGATTGCGACAATATTGCGGCCGAAGAGCCAAATTGTCATTGCCGTCGTGAGTTTCAAGCCGCGAACCGGAGAGGTCGGGGCGAAGTCCCGGCACAGGGTTGTTACAATGAGCGGCCATGTCTGGACTACAGACGATCCTCGGCGCCGGCGGCACGATCGGCCTCGCGATGGCACGTATCCTGCCGGAGTACGCGGACCGGGTGCGGCTCGTCGGCCGCAATCCCACGCCGGTCCTGCCCGCCAACGAAGTATTCCCGGCCGACCTGCTGGACGCCGGGCAGGTTGCCAAAGCGGTGCAGGGCTCGGACGTGGCCTACCTGCTCGTCGGCCTGCCCTACAAGGCGGTCGTCTGGGAAGAAAAGTGGCCCGTGTTGATACGCAACGTGATCGCGGCCTGCCGCGACAGCGGCTGCAAGCTCGTGTTCTTCGACAATCTCTACATGTACGACCGCGACCGGCTCTCGCCGATGGACGAGAACACCCCGATCCGGCCGACCAGCCGCAAGGGCAAGGTGCGCGCGAGTGTCGCCGAAATCTTCATGGAATCCGTGGGCAAGGGCGAGATCCAGGGCCTGATCGCGCGCAGCGCCGACTTCTACGGGCCCGGCAAGCAGAAGGGCAGCGTGCTGACCCAGATCGTGTTCGAGCGGCTCGCCGCCGGCAAGGCTGCGCAGTGGTTGCTGTCGGCGGACTGCATCCACTCGTTTACCTACAGCCCCGATGCCGCGCGCGGCACGGCCATGCTGGGCAATACCGCCGACGCGTACGGCGGCGTCTGGCACCTGCCGACGGCGCCCAACCCGCCGACCGGCCGGCAATGGGTCGAGGCGATCGCGAAGGAACTGGGCGTCAAACCCCGTGTGCAGATCGTCTCCAACTGGCTCATGAGCGTTATGGGCCTCGTGTTCCCGCCGCTGAAGGAGTTGAAGGAGATGGCCTACCAGTACGACCGGGACTACGACTTCGTCAGCGAGAAGTTCGACCGGCGCTTCTCCTTTACGCCGACCAGCTACGAGGCGGGTATCCGGGCGGTGGTGGAGGCGGATTACCGCTGAACTGGCGCGGACCGATCCGCTGACCGGGCTCGTGAACGGCCGCACATTCCGGGAACAGCTCGATCACGATATAGCCCTGTCCACGCGGCCTGGTGCTTCCCTGACAGTGGCCCATATCGACCTGGACGATTTCAAATGCGTCAACGACGCCGAGGGACACGCCGCCGGCGATGCGCCTGGCGCGGTTGCCGCTTTCACCGCCTTCTGTACGCTGCTGGTGTGCACGTGATGCCGGACGACCCGTCCAAGATCGTCACAACAGAGGTTCGCGGACGGAAACAGCCACTGCCAGGCGGTTGAGGTGCCGGCTCCCGGGTATTTGCGGTCGAGCGCGAATGGCAGCGAAACCGGTGTCTGGTCGGCGGCTGATTGCTCCCTTACGGATTGTCGGATAGTGGCGATTCTCTCCTGCAGCGTGCTGCGCAGCGTTTGCGGAAGCAGCGTCGACCGATCCTTGCCCCCTTTGCCGTTACGTACGGTGAGAATCTGGCGCGAAACATCGACATCCTTGACACGCAGGCGGGTCGCCTCGGAGACGCGCAGGCCGGCGCCATACATCAGCGACACCACAAGTCGGTACGGCATTTTCAATGCCGTTATGATCGCCATGGCTTCGGCGTGTTCCAGTACCACCGGGAGGCGCGGCGGCCTTTTCGCGCGCACTGCACTGCCAATGTTGCCGAGTGGCTGCTCCAGCACCTTGTCGTACAGGAATACCAGTGCATTCAGAGCCTGGTTCTGTGTCGAGGCGGCGACGTTACGCCGGACCGCCAGCCAGGTCAGGAAGGCGCGAACGTCCTCGGCGCCCAGATCCGACGGGTGACGCATGCCATGGAACCGAATGAATGTACGAATCCAGTACCAGTAGGATTTTTCGGTGCGCCGGCTGTAGCGGCGGGTTCGAATCACCTGGCGGACTCGATCGCGAAGTTTCAGCGGATGATCGGCGCGAGACATTGCCGTGACCCGGATTCCGTGGAGGTCGGCAAGGATATTGAATCCGGGAAGTCGCGCGGTATCGATATTATATGGCAGATCAAGAACAAATTCGGTAAGCTCTTGAAATCATAAAAGTTCGTGACGGACAGGCGGTGCCGTTAGATCGGAATAATCGCGCGCGCTCGATGATTCAATATCGCCGAACGCGGTCTATTAACTGTTAGGCATTGCGAATGAAGCGGCTTTCGACAACGACCGCTGTCGCTATAGGAACTTTCTGGGTAAACATTCCGGTTCTGCCCCTTTTGTTCGCTCCACTCGCCGCGCTCTTCTACTTTGCGCCGCCTGACACGAGCCAACCACCAACAGTCAGCATACTGATGGCGATGCTAGCTCTCTTTCTTCTTGGCTTCGTCATTGCGTGGTGTTGGTGGTCGTACATGGTTCCTCGCTGGCGCGTGTGGGCGTGGGAGCGCGTGGAAGATCTACATGGTCTTCGAAAGAGAGCTGTACGCGCAGGCCTGATTTGGCCAGAAGGTCATAGATTTGAAAAGACTGAGTTTCGGACCAGGCCTCTAAGGGACAAATTGGCGGCTCTCGAAGCTAAGGAGCACCGCAATGCCTAACCCCACAATCGAGAGGGACACGCGCGAGAAAGCCGCGCGTGCCCCTCATTGTGAACGTTAGGCTGCAATCGGCAGCTTCACCCTTGACATACTAATAATGGTATATATACTAAAAACCATATGTGGCAGATCTTCGAACACCGCAATATTCAGCGGCGCATTCGCAAGTTGCCCAAGGATGTTCTCAAGCGGTATGAAAAGTGGAAAGACATTGTCCAGATTTCTGGCCCCAATGGACTGGGGCTAATTCGGGGCTTCAATGACGAGGCGTTGCGAGGTGAGTGGAAGGGTCATCGTTCGTCCAGACTGAACCAGCAATATCGGGTCATATATCGCGTAGAGAAGGAAGTTTTTTTCGTCCTGGTTATAGAGTTGACACCCCATGACTACCGGAAGAAGTGACATGAAGGACTTTCGCGCTGCCAAGCGGCATCTCGAAGTATCGACTGGTGAGTCGGTACGGATTCTGCGCGAGCTTCAGGAACTCAGCCAGAACGAACTGGCGGAGCTGAGCGGCATCCCCCAGTCAACGATTTCGGCGATTGAGAACGACCGAGTGCGCCTCGGAGTAGAAAGGGCGAAAGTTCTTGCCAGAGCACTTAAATGTCACCCAGCTGTATTGGTTTTTCCAGGCTGGGATGTCGGGATCGAATCAGCAGCCTAACAATGCGCTGCACCCGCCATTTGATCCAGTCTGCCTTGCACTGCTGCGCAAGGCAGACTGCGTCAAGTGCGAGTGAGCTTAAGCGTCGGGCGCCAACGCGGTGCAACGCCATTCTCTGGCCCGGCCATCTGGACAAGTTACGAGGAACTACTGTATGCCCGCATATCTGATTGCTGACATTGAGGTCACTGACCCTGTGGGCTACGACGAGTATAAGAAGCGCGTACCCGCAGTCATCGCTGCTCACGGAGGGCGTTACTTGGCTCGCGGTGGAGCTAGCGAGGTACTTGAGGGTACGTGGAGACCAAAGCGGAGTGCCATTATCGAGTTTCCCGATCTCGGGTCGATGAAAGCCTTCTGGGAATCCCCCGAGTATCAGCCACTGCGTGAAATCCGAGAGCGGTCCGCGAAGTCCAATTTGGTAGTCATTGAGGGTTTGTAGTCAGGGGGCTCATGCGGAGATTTCTCTTGAGCACCATCGCCGTACCTAATAACTGTTAGGGCGCACTGGCAAATGTCCTGGAAATTTGAACGAAATTCGCGGCAGGCGCCGACGCCTTCGGAGTTGGCTGCGAGGCAAATTGTGGTTAAGCGGTATAGCTAGCATCTATAAGGTTGATGGCAGTCTATGACCATAGCCCCCAAATCAGCAGTTGGTGTATCGCTGCCTGACCAGTCGCTGCACCGGACACTTGACCCAGCCCGCCGTGCGCTGCCGCTCCCGGCGGTCTGCGTCAACTGCCGGTGACCTTCGAAGTCGGGCGGTTTGGAGACGGAGCAGGTGAGGGCCCATTCGGACATTCGTTGGCGAGCGCAAGCGTCTCGTATGCGGAGCCGGGGACAGTGGGCGTTCGTGGTAGGGGCTATCGGATTACTTGGATGCATTGTTGGGTTGGTGCAGTTCCTGTTGTACGGGCATGTGTCGATTCGGCCTGGACACGATCCGGTGTTGGGACGTTCAGCTGCCGAAATGCTACTTTTCCTGTTGGTAATTAGCGTGGCTTTTGCACTCTACGGGCTAGCAATGGTGCATCGCGCACGGCGGATCTTGGAGAGATAAGACTGGAAATGTGATGAACTAATTGAGTGTTCAGCAACCGCTCAACAAGGGCGATGAAGGGAGACGCTTGATTGCTTCCTCCCTTCGCTGCCGCTCCGGTCGCTCGCCGTCAAGCGCGGCTCATCGCCAACGTTAGGCAACAAAGGGGGAGTACCTCGCGAATTGGGCTCGTGCCCTTGGAGGCAGACGGCGAGCCGCTCGTCGCGTATCTCGAACGGAGGATTCCATGGGACTCTTGACCTTCAGTATCAACGTCACTCTGGACGGCTGCGTCGACCACCAGGAAGGAATCGCCGATGACGAGACACACGCCTTCTTCACCCGCCTCATGGACGCGAGCGGGGCGATGCTGTGGGGCCGGGTCACCTACGAGATGATGGAGAGCTATTGGCCAGCGGTCGCCCGCGGCGACGTGGAGGCACCGTCGGCGATGCGCGATTGGGCGGTCAAGCTGGAGGCGAAGCCGAAGTACGTGGTCTCCTCGACGCGAAAGGACTTTCCGTGGACCAACAGCCACCACATCGCCGACGACCTGCGTACGGGCGTACGGAAGCTCAAGGACGCGACCCCGGACGGCGTACTCCTCGGTAGCGGCATGCTCGCGACCGAGCTGGACCGGCTGGATCTGATCGACGAGTATAAATTGCTCGTCCACCCCAGAATCGCCGGCCACGGCCCGACCCTGTATCAGAGCGGGCTGCCCAGCACGCGACGGCTCGAGTTGATCTCGGCGAAGCCGCTCCGCAGCGGCGCGGTCGCTATGCACTACCGGCGCACGCTGACTCGGAGATGAGTCATGTCGCCTAACAACGCGCTGCACTCGGACGGGCTGCGCGTTGCTCGGCCCGCCGGCGACTGCGGGCGTTAGGCTTTACTGAGGAGACATGCATGCACGGAATGAACGTTCGTATTCAGATTCAACCGGGGAAGGTCGAAGAGGCCGCAAAGCTGCTACGTGAGGAAGTCATGCCTACGGCAGCGAACTACCAGGGATTCATTCAGAACTTCCTGATCGTCGATGCTCCGAACAACCGCATAGCGTCGTTGAGCGTTTGGGAGACGGAGACAGACGCAAGAGCTATCTACGAGGACGAGGGCGGCTTGTACCAGACCGGCATCGAAAAGCTGAAACCAATGCTGTCAGAACCACCGGACGCATGGATGGGCCCGCTCACTCGCGTCGATAAGTAGAACCGATGGGCCGCAGAATACCAGGAGAAATGCCCAACGCAGGGTTGAAGCTGACACGTGTTGTCGTCAAGTCTTTTGCACTCGCAAAAGGCATGCCTCCTACGGTGTGCAGATTAACCCGGTGTCAGGCGTTTGGGCCATGAATACGCTTCGCGTAATCTTGAACATCGCGCTGACAATTACGTTGCTTTCCGGCGGTGTGTGCCTGCTGGGACAAGATTCGTTCCTCCTCAGTGAGCGCTGGAACCCAGAAGCAGGAACGCTTTTTCAAGGCGTCGCACTGTATTGCCTGGGATTAGGCCCAATTTTTCTGGGAGCCTTTGTCGGCGCTGTCACTTACAGTTGGATAAAGGGCACGCTGCCAATGCCAGATCGAAACACAATCCGACCTCATCCTTCATACAAGGGGGCGGTGATCGTGAGGTTCTGGTATCTGGTGCTGCCGGCTGTTCTTTTTGTCTTTCTGGCATTCATCTTGGCCGATAAAGTGCCTATCCAGTCGCTCCAGCCGACGTCGCAAATCGGTGTGGCTGAACTTTCACGTTCGGTAGCGCACTCGTAGCATGCAGTCGCGATGAAATGTTCGGTTTGTGGCAATGAGCACTCACTTGATGAGCTCGAATTGACGTTTAAGCGGCCCGATGCGCTAGCCGTACTGAGCGAGGCGGAGAGAAATAGCCGGTGCAGGGAATTGGCAGATCTTGCGCATATCGACCACACACGTTGGTTCGTTCGTGGAACCATTCCCCTGGGAGTCCACGGTCGACTGCGAGAATACCGAATCGGCGCTTGGGTGGAAGTGGAGGAGTCGGAATTCCGAACAGTTCTGGATTTGTGGGACGATCCATCTCAAAGCGATCGTGCGGCGTTGCCGGCTGTCCTGGCGAATCATATTCCGGGCCACGCGGAATCGCTGGGCCAACCCGTGTCGCTGAAACTGACCGGTCCTGAGACCAGGCCAGACATTCTGATTTCGGACGTCCGCACCTCTCTGGGCGCGGAACAGGTCGACGGCATCTCGGAAGAACGGGCTGTGCGCTATTCTTCACACACCTATCATGGTGATTCTGACTGTAGAACGTAATAGCGGAGCGCCGCTGAGCCGGGTCCTTACTCCGGCAAAGCAAACGGCCAGACTTCGAGGCCGTGGATCGCGTTGCGTATGTCCATCGAGAAGTTCACCGAGAACACGCGCTGGCCGCTCACGAGGTCGAAGACGCTGACAGTCGACGGCGAGGAACCGGCCGCGACCAGCCGCTCGTCGATGATGCACAGGCCCCGCCCGAAGCCCTGCCTGGCGAGCTTCGAGTCGTCGACGCCGGCGAATTCGATCTCCGCCGGGTCGTACTTCGGGAACGGGAAACGGCGTTCCTGCCCGTCGCGGGTCACGTAGCGCAGGTAATCGGCGGCCGTGTCGTTGAACAGCACGCCGTCGGCAAAGAGGCGGGCGTTGTGGACGCCCGGCGGCAGCTCGACGTGCTGGACGAGATGCATCTCGGCGCCGAGGCCGACGATGCCCCGGGTACGCAGGCCCGACATGATGAGGCCCTGGTCGTCGCAGCGGATGTTGTTGAGATGCAGCAGGTTCGACGGTCGTGGGCCCGCCGCATCATTCGGATCGAAACGCCGCGCGTGCCAGGCGCCGTCGGTCCTGGCGACGTGTATGCCGAAGCTGAAGCGTTGATTCTCGAGGTCGAAGGCGAGGATGCTGTCGAAGCCCGTGCTCGTCAGGTACAGCACGCCGCGATGCACGTGGATCTCGTGGCAATGCTTGAGATACGGGTTGCGGAACGACCGGCGTGTCTGGAACCCGGGATCGTAGACGAACAGTTCGTCGCTCGCCGCGATGTAGACCTCGTCGCCGCAAAATGCAATGCCGCGCAGGCCGCGGTCCCAGCCGCGGCCGGTCCAGTCGATGTCCGCGGTGTCCCAGTCGAGCAGTTGGCGCACGGACCGCGACGCGGGTTCGATCAGGAACACGCCGCCGTGGCTCTCTCCCTGCTGGCTTCCGCGCACGACGGAGGTGGCGACGAGCGGCGGGATGTCGTCGATCGTCTCGATGGGTGTGGCCGGATTTATGAGAGAATTCCCCGTCGTGTCGCCTGACAAGGAACGATAGCCGCGATGCCGCAAGCAGACAAGCTCGTCGCCTCGACCTGGGAGAAGCCCATCAGCCGTCCCGAATCGATCCCCGCTTCGGCCGGGATCGTCGTAATCGGCGGCGGCATCGTCGGGGTTTCGACCGCCTGGTTCCTGGCACGGCAGGGCATCGACGTCGTGTTGTGCGAAAAAGGCCACGTGGCAGGCGAACAGTCCGGGCGCAACTGGGGCTGGGTCCGCCAGCAGGGGCGCGATACGCGCGAGATGCCGATGATCGTCGAGAGTCTGCGCATCTGGCGCGGGCTCGAGCAGGAGATCGGCGAGAGCGTCGGCTTCAATGAAACCGGCGTGCTGTTCTCGGCCAATACGGACAAGGAACTCGACTCGCTGGCCGGCTGGCTGGAGACCGCCGCCGAATACGACCTCGATACGCGCATCATCGACGGCGACGAGATGGCGGGGCTGGTCCACGGATCGACGGTGCGCTGGCGCGGCGCACTGTATACGGCCAGCGACGGCCGGGCCGAACCGCACAAGGCGGCGCCCGCGATCGCGCGTGCCGCCGCGCGCCATGGCGCGACGATCCTGACCGGATGTGCGGTGCGCGGCATCGAGACCGAGGCCGGAAGGCTGTCCGCCGTCGTTACCGAACACGGCCCGATACGCACCTCGGTCGCGCTGTGCGCCGCCGGCGCATGGACCTCGATGTTCTGCCGTTCGCTGGGTGTCACGGTGCCGCAGCTGAAGGTGCGCGGGACGGTCGCGCGCACGGCTCCGTCGGAATCGGTCCTCGACGGCGCCCTGTTCGACCGGCGCGTCGCGCTGCGGCGGCGCGAGGACGGCGGTTACACCGTCGCGCACGGCACGATACTCGATCACCCGATCACGCCCTCGACCTTCCGCTTCGCGCTGCAGTACGTGCCGGCGCTGATGATGGAGATACGCAACCTGCGCCTGTGGATCGGCCGCGAATTCATCGACGAGTGGAAGCAGCCGGTGACCTGGCGCCTCGATGCCGAGTCGCCCTTCGAGACGACGCGAGTCCTCAACCCGCCGCCGCGTGCCAGCGTGGTGAAGGCGATCCGCCGCGAACTCGACAAGGCATATCCCGCGCTCGCGACGGTGCCGATCGTCGAGTCCTGGGCCGGCATGATCGAGACGACGCCGGACGTGATCCCGGTGATCGACGCGGTGGAGGCGATCCCCGGCTTCCACGTCGCGACGGGTTTCAGCGGCCACGGCTTCGGCATCGGCCCGGGTGCCGGCAAGGCGATCGCCGGCATGCTGACCGGGACCGGGACGGGGATCGACCTCCACGAATTCCGGCTCTCGCGTTTCTCGGACGGCTCCAAGATCCGCCCGCAGTCGTCGGTCTGATCGTGTATCCCGATTCCTGGTATGTGGCAACGGCCGCCGGCCTGACCGAGCCCAGGGCGCTGTTCGGGGCCGAGCGCGCCGACGTCTGCGTCATCGGCGGCGGCTACACGGGGCTCTCGGCGGCGCTGAACCTCGCGGAGCAGGGTCTCGACGTCGTGTTGCTCGAAGCCGAACGCATCGGCTTCGGCGCGTCCGGCCGCAACGGCGGACTCGTCGGCAGCGGCCAGCGCAAGGAGGCTCTGGAGATGGAGTCGCTGTTCGGCCCGGAGCGTTCGCGCCGGTTCTGGGAGTTTGCCGAGGCCGCCAAGGCCGAAATCCGCGAACGTGTCGCCAGGCACGGCATCGACTGCGACCTGCAGGACGGACAAGTGCAGGGCGTACACAAGCGGCGCTATCTCGGCTGGGCCGCGGAGTACGCGGCGGCGCTCGCCGAACGCTACGACTATCCGCACGCACGCGCGTTGTCGCGCGAAGAGACGCGCGCGCTCGTCGCGACCGACGATTTCCTGGAAGGCCTCTGGGACGCGCAGGCAATGACCCTGCATCCGCTGAACTACGCGCTGGGCCTCGCGCGCGCCGCGCGCGAGGCCGGTGTGCGCATCTACGAGAATTCGCGCGTCACGCACTACACGCGAACCGATCCTGCAACGGTGAGCACGGCCACCGGCTCCGTCGAGGCCTCGTTCGTCGTGCTCGCCTGCAACGGCTACCTGGAAAAACTGGAGCCGCGAGTCGCCGGCAAGATCATGCCGATCAACAATTTCATGATCGCGACCGAGAAGCTCGGCACGGAGCGCGCCGCGGAACTGATCGCCGGCCGCTTCGGTGTCCACGACACGCGCTTCGTCGTGAATTACTTCCGCCTCAGCGCCGACGGACGACTGTTGTTCGGCGGCGGCGAGAACTACCGCCCCGGATTCCCCGACGACATCGCGAGCTTCGTGCGGCCGAACATGCTGCGCCTGTTCCCGCAGCTCGACGACGTCCGGGTCGAATATGCCTGGGGCGGCACGCTGTCCGTGACCGTGAACCGCCTGCCGCACGTCGGCCGCCTGCCGCCCAACCTCTTTTTCGCGCAGGGTTATTCGGGTCACGGCGTCTCGATCTCGACCTTTGCGGGCAAGGTCATCGCGGAGGCGATCGCGGGGACGGCTTCCCGCTTCGACGTGTTCGCCTCGCTGCCGACCCACACGTTTCCGGGCGGCACACTGTTGCGCTACCCGGGCATGGTGCTCGGCATGCTGTACTACTCGATGAAAGACAAGCTGTAACGCCGCGTGTCAGTCGGGCGGGGCGTCCGGATACACCTGCCGCAACATGTATTCGGCGGCGCGTTCCACGGTGGCGTCGTCGAGGGCCTCGTCGCCGCCCCTGGCGGGCATCTTGTTGTAACCCTTCTTCGCGTGCTCGAACAGCACGGCTTCCCAGAGGCTCGAGCGGTCTTCCCAGGCGGCGGGATCGCCGACCTTCGGCGCGCCGTTCTTGCCTTCCGCGTGGCAGCGGGCGCAGACGAGTTCGTACGCCTCCTTGCCGGAATAGGTGGTCGACGCCGTGTCGGGCGCGGGTGACTTGCCGCAGGCCGCCACGGCGAGCAGCAGAACGAAAAGCCAGGAGATCCTGAACATGGCTCCGAGTATACCGCGGACCACGTTTACAGGAGCGCTGCTCGCCAGCGCGACGACGAGCGCCGCTCCTGCAGGCGATGCGGACCCTGACAACGCATGCGAGCGCCGCTCCTACACAATCCACCCGCGGTCCGCTATCTTGCGGCGATGATCCGGCGACTGACAGTAATGATCGCGATGGCCGCGTGGGCCTGTGCGGGGCTTGCGGCCGAGCCGCTGACGGTCGCCGTGGCCAGCAACTTCGCGCGGCCCGCCGCCGCGATCGCCGAGCGCTTCGAGGAGGAGACCGGGCAGCCGGTCCGCCTCACGACGGGATCGACGGGGCAGCTGTACGCGCAGATCATCCACGGCGCGCCGTTCGACGTGTTCCTGGCCGCCGATGCGGAGCGGCCGCGCCTGCTCGAGGCGTCGGGGCAGGGCGTCGCCGGCACGCGGTTCAGCTATGCGGAGGGATCGCTCGTGCTCTGGTCGCGCGACCCGGAGCTGGCCGGCCACGACTGCAGGGCGGCACTGGAAACGCTCGGGAACAAGCGGCTCGCGATCGCGAATCCCGACACGGCGCCCTACGGCCTGGCGGCCCGGCAATTCCTGGAAGCGGCCGACCTGTGGGAAGCGGTATCGCCGCGCATCGTGTACGGGGAGAACATCGCTCAGACCCTGCACTTCGTCGTCTCCGGCAACGCGAGCCTCGGCCTGATCGCGGGCTCCGAAGCAGCCGATCCCCGCCTGCCGGCACCGACGTGCTGCTGGGACGTGCCGCAATCGGTGCACGGGCCGATCGTGCAACAGGCGATCCTGCTGCGACCGTCCACGCCCGGTGCCAGGGAGTTCATGGATTTCCTGCGCGGGCCGGTCGCGAAAGCGATCATCCGCGGCTATGGCTACACGGTACCTACATGAGCGATCCGATGTCGCTCGGCCCGCTGTGGCTGTCGGTACAGCTCGCTGCACTGACGACCGTCGTCCTGGTCATCGCCGGCACGCCGCTCGCGTGGTGGCTCGCACGCACCGGATCGCGGGTGAAACCCGTCGTGCAGAGCACCGTGGCCCTGCCGATTGTGCTGCCGCCGACCGTGCTCGGCTTTTATCTATTGATACTGCTCGGGCCGAACGGCGCGATCGGCAGCTGGTGGGTCGAAGTGACCGGCAGTGCGCTCACCTTCTCGTTCGCGGGCCTGGTGATCGCGTCCTGCGTGTACAGTCTGCCGTTCGTCGTGCAGCCGCTCGCCGCCGCGTTCGAATCGGTCGGCGATCAGCGCCTCGAGGCCGCGCGGACACTCGGTGCCGGGCCGCTGGATGCCTTCCTCTCGGTCGCGCTGCCGCTGTCGCTGCGCGGTTATCTCGGCGCCGCCGTGCTCAGCTTCGCGCACACGCTCGGAGAATTCGGCGTCGTGCTGATGGTCGGCGGCAACATCCCCGGCGAGACGCGCGTCATCTCGATCGCAATCTACGACCAGGTCGAGACGCTGAACTACGCGGCCGCGCACCGCTTGTCCGCGATTTTGCTCGTATTCGCGTTCGCCGCACTGCTCGTGATGTACCTCGTCAACCGCCGGTGGCAGCTGCGATGAACGCCGCACGTATGGCAGCGATGCGCTACTTGCTGCAGCGGGACGGCTTCGCGCTGGACGTCGACGTCGCGATACCGCTCGCCGGCATCACCGGCATCTTCGGTCCGTCCGGCGCCGGCAAGACGACGCTGTTGCGCTGCATCGCCGGCCTGGAGCGGCCCGCCACAGGCAGGCTCGTCGTCGCGGGTGAGACCTGGCAGGACGGGACCCGCTTCCGGGCCGTGCAGGAACGCGCAATCGGCTACGTGTTCCAGGAACCGCGGTTGTTCGAACACCTCGACGTGCGCGGCAACATAGAGTACGGCTGGCGGCGTCGCGGGAACGGCAGGGCGCAGGACGTGGAGCGCATCGTGGCGCTGCTCGGACTCGAACGACTGCTCGGGCGCAATGCCGCGGAACTGTCGGGCGGCGAAGCGCAGCGCGTCGCCATCGCGCGCGCCCTGCTGCGCTCGCCCGAACTGGTGTTGATGGACGAGCCGCTGGCCTCGCTGGACCGGGCGCGCCGCGACGAGATCCTGCCGTTCCTGGATCGCCTGCACGCCGAATCAAATGTGCCGATCCTCTACGTGAGCCACACCATCGACGAGATCTGCCGCCTCTGCGATCACCTGCTGGTGATGGACGCCGGTCGTGTCGTCGCGGAAGGTGAGCTGCAGTCCGTACTGGTCCGCACGGACCTGCCGCTGATGGCCGGCGAAGACGCTGGGTCCGTCGTCGAGTGCCGTGTCAGCGGCTACGACGAGACGGACGAACTGCTGCGGCTGGAAACCTCGGGCGGCGAACTGCTCGTACCGGGCAAGCCGCGGCAAACGGGCACGGCGCTCCGGCTGCGGATCCGCGCCAACGACATAAGCATCTGCCGCGCGCGACCGGAGGCCAGCACGATACTGAACATCCTGCCGGCCGTCGTCGACGCCATCCAGCCCGGCGAGGGCTCGTCCGGCCTCGTCCGTCTCGCGCTCGGCGACGACCGCGTCGTGGCGCGCGTGACGCGACGCTCGATACGCGAGCTGTCGCTCGCGCCGGGCGACCGCGTCTTCGCGCAGATCAAGTCCGTCGCGATGCGCTCTCGCGCCGAGCGCTAGGACAGGCGCCTATTCGCCGAAACGCTTGCGCAGCGTGACGCCGAAGGTCCGCGGCTGGTTCGTGCGGAAGCTCAGGCGCGCCCTGCCGCCGCGTTCCCGGTCGAAGGACAGGTTGGCGTTCTCGTCGGTCAGGTTGGTGACGTAGAGCTCGGCCTGCCAGCTGTCGAAGTTCACGCCGGCGACCAGGTTCGCGATCGTGTACGAATTGAGATCGAGGTCGAGACTCGTCACCTCGTTGCCGGTCGCGCCGCCGAAAGGCAGGCCCGACACGAAGTCGCCCGCGCCGGGGACCTGGTCGCTCGGCTGCGTATACCGGTCACCCACGTACTGCACCGTCGCGGTCACGTAGCCGTCCATTCCGCTGCCGCCCATCGACACCGGGAACAGCCAGGTCCCGCTGGCAGCGGCCTGGAATTCCGGGACCGAGGCGAGCCGGTTGCCTTTCTCGACGCCGCCGAGGATCGATCCCGTCGCGTCGGTGACCGTCGAGTCGAACTCCGACTGCACATAGCTGCCGGTCAGCGAGAACTGGAACGAATCCGACGCGTTGCCGCTCATCTCGAATTCGACACCCGTCGAGTGCGAGTCCGGGACATTGAACGAGATGCGCGACGAACACGAACCCGCATCGAGAGTGACCTGCAGGTCCGTTATGTCGGCGCGGAACGCCGCGGCATTCAATGTAATGCCGTTGGCAAGGCGCGACTTGACGCCGATCTCGTAATTCCAGAGCTTCTCGTCGTCGTAGCTCTGGAAGCTGCCGAAAATCAGTTCGTCCTCGGGCGAGCAAAGGGTCTCGTTAAGGGGATCATTGACGCCGCCGAGCCGGAAACCCTGGGCGACCTGCGCGTTCAGCGTTACGCTGTCGTTGACGTCGAAACTCGCCAGCACGCGCGGCGTGAAGCCGCTCGACGAGGTCTTGTCGGTCTGGTCGTCGCTGTTCGCAAACAATCCGCCGGACAGGAAGCGGCGCTTCTCGTCGAAGTTGTAGGACCGCCCGCCCACGGTCAGGCGGAATTGGTCCGTGAAGTCGTAGCTGACCTCGCCGAACAGCGCCGTCTGTTTGATCTTGTACGGCAGGTCCGAATTGTACGGCGAGTCCAGATCCGGATAGCCGTTTGCAACGGCCGCCGACGTGCCGGCCCCGAGATTCGCGTCGACGTAGGCCGCGTAACCCGGCGTCGGCAGGCGCTGAGCGTAGTCACGGTCCATGTCAGCGTAAAACACGCCGAAGAGCCACTGGAAGGGGCTGTCGGTGTTCGATGCAAAGCGCAACTCGTAGGTCGTCTGCGAGAGATTGGTCGTGTCGCGCAGGTTCGAGGGCAACAGGACGGCCGCGTCCGGGAAGCCCAGGTCGACCGATACGGAGCCGGTCAGCGCGCTGGCGTCGCGGCTGACGAGGATGTCGCGATTCAGGAAGCTGGCGACGAAGGTCATGTCGAACGCATCGTAGGAACCGTCGACGACCAGATCGCCGAGCGTCGTCTCGTCCTTGAAGCCCTCCCGGAGCAGCAGCCATTGCTGGCGATCCTTGAGCTGAATCGGCGGCCGCGTGGTCGTGTAGGGATTCGCGAACAGGTTGTAGACTTCCTGCCGGTTGAACCCGTCCGTGTCGATCTTCTGGTAGATGATGCGCGGCGTGATCGTCAGGTTGGCGGTCGGCATGAATGCGACCGCAACGCGCGCGCCGTTGCGCGTGCCGCTGTTGACGTCGTTCCAATGGCCGCCGCCTTCGCGCAGCGCGTCGATGAAGCCGCCGTATTCGGTCGTGTAGCCGACCGCGCGCAACGCGGCCTTGCCGTCGGCGAACGGCGCGTTGAGCATGCCCTTCAGGTGGCCGCCCATGCCGCCGCCGCTAATCGAATTGACGTCCAGTTCGACGGAGCCATCGAAGGCGTCGAAGTCCGGCGGGTTGGTGATATAGCGGATCGTGCCACCGATGGAGCCCGAGCCGAACAGCGTGCCCTGCGGCCCGCGCAGGGTCTCCACGCGGTTCAGGTCGTAAAGATCGAAATCCGGTGTGAACAGCGACAACGAGATCACGGACTCGTCCATGTACACGCCGACCTGCTCTTTCACGCCCGGCTGGTCGCGCACGATCTGGCCGGCGGAGACGCCGCGGATCGCGACCTGGCTCTGTCCCGGGCCGAGGTTCTGGATCGTCAGGCCGGCGACGTTGCGCGCGATATCCTGGAGCGAGTCCGCGCCGGCACGCTGGATGTCCTGTTGTGTCTGGGCGTTGATCGAGAACGGCACGTCCTGGATCGTCGACTCGCGCTTGGTTGCCGTGACGGTGATCTCCTCGACGCTTTCGGCCCGGACGACCGCGGTCACCAGCAATGCGGCGAGCGAAAACAGGGAAAGGCGAAGTGCGGTGTGGCGACGATTTGTTGCATTTATGTGACTGAACATGACTAACCCCCCGAAGAATTGCCTGTTCACCAGTTAAGTTTCTGAATATTAACATAACCGTCTTTCGGCAATTGAGTTGTGTTTTTGCAACAGACGACCCGGACGGGCCCTTTTCCGGGGCGCCGGACGCTGGAGCCGGGCGCATGAACCTGTTATACGATGCCGATGCTCGATGCTTTTCGTGATTTCCTGAAACTCGAGGCCGCCAGCGGCATTTTGCTGGTGGTGGCGTCCATCGTCGCGATCGTCGTCGCGAACAGCCCCCTTGCCGCGCTTTACGCCGCGTTCATCGACATCCCCGTCGAGATCCGCGTCGGGACTTTCGGTATCGCCAAACCGTTGCTGCTGTGGATCAACGACGGCTTCATGGCCGTGTTCTTCCTGCTCGTCGGTCTCGAACTCAAGCGCGAGATCCTCGAAGGCGAATTGTCGAATCGGTCGCAGTTCCTGCTGCCCGGGATGGGCGCCATCGGGGGCATGCTGCTGCCGGCGCTGCTGTATGCGTGGATCAATCGGGGCGACCCCGTCGCGCTGCAGGGCTGGGCCATACCGGCCGCGACCGACATCGCGTTCGCCCTGGCGATCCTGACGCTGCTCGGCAGCCGCATCCCGCCGGCGCTGCGCGTGCTGCTGGTGTCCATCGCGATCTTCGACGACCTCGGCGCGATCGTCATCATCGCGCTCTTCTATACAAACGGGCTGTCGATGACGGCGCTGGCGGTTGCCGCGGCCTGCCTGCCCGTCCTCGCCGTAATGAACCGGCGCGGGGTCGTCGAGCGGGCACCGTATCTCCTGTTTGGCGCCATCATGTGGGTTGCCGTATTGAAGTCCGGCGTGCATGCGACGCTCGCAGGGGTCGTGCTCGCGATGTTCATCCCGCTGCGCGATCCCTCGGGCGGGCCGTCGCCACTGCGGTCGCTCGAGCACGACCTGCATACCGTGGTCGCGTTCGGCATCCTGCCGGTGTTCGCCTTCGCGAATGCGGGCGTCGCGCTGAGCGCCGTGTCGGCCGAGTATCTCCTGCACCCGGTGCCGTTCGGCACCTTCGCCGGGCTGTTCCTCGGCAAGCAGGCGGGCGTGTTCCTGTTCTGCTGGCTTGCGATCGCGGCCGGCTGGGCACGATTGCCGCAGGGTGTGGGCTGGTTGCAGCTCTACGGTGCCGCGCTGCTCTGCGGCGTCGGCTTCACGATGAGCCTTTTCATCGGCTCGCTCGCCTTCGAGAACTCCGGTGTCAACCTGTTGTTCGACGAACGCCTCGGTATCCTGGCCGGGTCGATCGCGTCGGCGGTCGGCGGTTACCTGGTGCTGAGAGCGGCGTCCGCGTCCGTACGCTAACCGGCAGGCATGCGCGTTTCGGGTTCGCTGTTGCTCGTATGCGCGCTCGTCATCCTGGGCGCGTGCGAGGCGCGGTTACGCGGATCGTTGCCGCCGGTGCCGGTCCCCGCGGAGAACCCGGTCACCGAACCCAAACGCCTGCTCGGCAAGATCCTGTTCTGGGACGAGCAGCTCTCCAGCAACGACACCGTCGCCTGCGGTACCTGCCATCGACCGGCCAGCGGCGGCGCCGACCCGCGCGCCGCCGTCAATCCGGGGCGCTTGCCCGGCACGATCGACGACGTCGTCGGTTCACCCGGAATCGTCCGACTCGATGACGCCGGGCAGCCGGTGAAAGACCCGGTGTTCGGCTTCGACGTGCAGGTGAGCGCGAGGACCAGCCCGTCGAATTTCGGCGCGCTGTGGGCAAGCGAGCTGTTCTGGGACGGCCGTGCAGGTCCGTCCTTTATCGATCCGCTGACGGGGGAGACCGTGATTCGCACCGGCGGCGCGCTCGAGACACAGACACTCGATTCGCTCTCGAACCCGGCCGAAATGGCGAAGTCCGGCCGGAGCTGGGACGAACTGACCGACAAGCTGAAAAGCGTCCAGCCGCTTGCGCTGGCGTCCGAATTGCCGCCGGACGTCCGCGAGGGCCTCGCGCGCAATCCGATCTACCCGGCGCTCTTCGAGGCGGCCTTCGGCAGCGAGGAGATTACCCCGGTCCGAATTGCATTCGCGATCGCGAGTTACGAGCGTACGCTGGTCGCCGATCAGACGCCGTGGGACCTTTATCGCGCCGGTGACGAAAAGGCCATGACCGTACAGCAGCTGGCCGGGTGGAAGAACTTCCAGGATCTGCATTGCGCGGCCTGTCACGTGCCGCCGCTGTTCACGAACAACGGATTCTTCAACATCGGGTTGCGCGACACGGCATACGATCCGGGACGCGGGGCGATCACGCATGCGAAGGCGGACGCCGGCGACGTCAAGGTGCCGAGCCTGCGCAACGTCGGGTTGCGGCCGCGCTTCATGCACACCGGTGAGAAAGCCAACCTGACGAGTGCGCTTCGGTTCTACATCGACACCGCACCGTTCGAAGGGCGCGACGACATCCCCGGCATCGGCCCTTACACGTTCAGCTTCGACCTGATCACGCAGGAGAGCCTGCGTGCTTTCCTTGCGGGCGCGCTGACAGACCCGCGCGTCGCCGCGGAGCAGTTGCCGTTCGACCGACCCAGGCTCGCGAGCGAACGGCCCTCGCGCCGCACCGCGCCGGAGTAGCTCATGCCACTGTACGTTGCTGGTGTTGCCCGGACCGGGCATTCCGTTCGTGCTGCTCGGACAGGCTCCTAGCCCAGTGTAGTCACTCGGCCGCGCAGCGGGTGTCCTCGAGCACCCGGCGCGAATCGTCGCGCCGGTCCACGAGTATGCAATGCGTGCCGTCGGTGACCAGCTGGAACTGGATCGGTGCCTCCATGATCCGGCCCTGTGCCGGCGGGCTGCCCATCGACTTCGGTGGATTGCGTTCGATGATCAGCAGGCTCGAGTCGGTAAGCGCATCGTCGGCGAGAGCGACGTCGGTGTTCAGGGCATCGTTTACCACGCGCTGCAGGGCGGCGCGGCTGGCCGCGTCCGGCTCGACGATGCGCGCGGGCCTGTCGTCCGCCGTGGCCGCAGTCTGGCAGGCCGCGAGCAGCAGTGGGGCGAACAACCCGAGGGCGGCTGCGCGGGTCATTTCCCGTCGGGCCTCAGGATACGATTCGTGCGCCACGGCGACTTCGGTATGAAAGGTTCGGCGGCGTCCGCCGCTGCGGACGGCTTGCCGAGCGTTCCGGGGGGCGCGATACCGGTCGGTGAGGGGCAACCCATGCCAGCGCGGTAATCGAGCGCGGCGGCCAGACGGCCCTCGGCGGGGTCGCCGAGCTGATTCGAGAAGTCGTCGGCGACCGAACAGCCCGGTATGGTGGTCCCCGCCTGGCTGACGGTGTTGTCGGGCGAGAAGCCGTCGGTGTAATCGCCAAACCCGGCCGCGTTGATGCCTCGGAACTGGATTGTGAAGTAGGTCGTGCCACAGTTGTCGGTCGGGTAGAAACCGTAGGGCTTGCCGCAGGTCGTCGAACCGATCTGGTACACGTCGACGCCGATGCCGCGCAGGCTGTTGATGATCGACTCGCTCGCGGAGCAGGTGCCCGCACCGGTCAGCACGTAGACGCGCGAGAGGTCCAGCGTCGGCAGGGTCTGTCCGGCGTTGCCGCCGTTGCCGTTGAACGGGGACCCAAGCGTCTGAGAGTAAAACGGCGTCGGCGTCAGCGCGGCGCCGGTGATCGGGTCGGTGTTGGGATACTTGTCGTTGAACTGGATCTCCTCGAAGGTCTCGCCCGCGGTCCGCGTCGGGCCCGCGATCATGTAGGCGAGTTCGCTCGCGATCGCGAGATAGCCGCCGCCGTTGTAGCGGATGTCGAGGATGAGGTCGTCGATCCCCTGGCCGCCATTGGAGGCGTTCAGTTGATTCACGGCGTCGATCAACTCCTGTTCGGCGGTCGCGATGTGATCGTTGAACAGCATGTAGCCGACATTGCCCGACGCCGTCGCCAGCACTTGTACGTCCTGTACCGGTGTCGAGGTGACGTTCTCGGAGGTCAACAACACCTCGCGCGGCGTCCCCGAACCCGGATCGAGCAGCGCGAACTTGTGCGTCTCGCCGGTGCCGGCCGGGTAGATGCCGGCGTTCAGCGTGTCGACGCCGGCCTGCGTATTATCGTTGATGTCGACATCATCGATGGCCACGATCGATGCGCCGCGGACGATGGGGATCGGCAGGTTCGTCGCCGGCGTGTTCGGCTCGGTATAGGCGACGAGCAGTTCGCGTGGTGGCGTACTGGAAAGCAGTGCCCACTGGATACCGTAGCCGGCCTCGACGCCGGACTGCGAGAGCTGATACCACTGGTCCGAGGGATACGTGAAATGGAACTTGTCCTTCGGTTGCCCGGAGGCCGTCGTGGCATCGGTCTTCAGCAGGTCGAAGTAGGCGAGCGGATCGTTATAGAGGCCGGGATCCCGGTCGGTGATCTCGCTGTACCAAAGGTAGGTGTCGTTGCTGTAAGAGCGCAGGAAGTTGTTCTCGTCGGTCGTCGTGCCCTGCTGGTCGGGGTAGGGCTGGCCGGTCGCCGGGTCCGTCCCCGAGCGTGGCGCCGCGCAGCGGGCATAGAAATCGTTGTAATCGGCGTAAACGCCCTGTTGCCAGCCCGACCCGCCGCCGCCACCACCACCACCACCACCGCCGCCGCTGTTGGAGCCGCCGCCATTACTGCAGCCGGAGATGGCCACAGACGCCAGGAGGGCGATGGCGGCAAGCATCGGGCGTGTCACGAGCCACGAGTTGGTGCGAATGTCGGATCCCCTCATTGGGTCTGCTCCATGCATGTTTGCCGATTGCGATAGTACCGCCGCTCGACCGTCGCATTCCATACCACGAGGGATTACATAATTGCAGAACGTACGTGCCAGTATGCCTCGCGCGATGACCGCCACTTCAAGAAAGCGCTTCCGGGCGGCAGATCGGTTTCCTGCCGGCGGCGTAGTCTCCTCTGGAAGCAATCACCGTATAGTCGGCGCCCGCGCATAAGATCCGTCCGCCGTCCCGGCCGCATGTCGTATCAGGACGAGGCCGCACGTTCCAGGTATCGCGAAACAACCGGCAACTCCCGCTGCCGCAGGCTCCAGCATTCCATCACTTCGGCTTCATCGTCCCGCAGCTCCGAATCGATGCCGGGCACCGCGCGCTCGGGCGCACCATAGAAGTCCTTGATGGTCGGCAGCTTGTCCGGCGAGCAGACCGTCAGCATGTCGGGGATCCGCGCCATATCCTCATCGGCGAGACGCCCGCGCAGCTCCGCATCGTGGCCCATGAGCCAGTCCAGCAGCATGCCGTCGTTGTCGGGCCAGGCCGCGACGTACGCCAGGACGGTCCTGATGTCTATGCGCCTGAGGCTGTCGCGACGCGTGAATTCGAGCACCTGCGCGACGATCGCGGGATCGCGGAACGACCCGATCGCCCGCAAGTAGGTCAGCCGCGCGGCCGGCGACTCCGCCGTCTCGAATGCACCGATCAGCGAGTCGAACAGCGGCTGGCCGCCGCGCCTCGCCGCCGCGCGGAGTGCCATTTCGACGTCGTCGGACATCGGCAGTTCGCCATCGAGGTGCCGCTTCACCAGCGCGTCATTGACGCCCCGAGCCTGCTCGTCGCGACCCGCGTCGTCGAGCCACAACAGAAGCCGCGGCCGGAACATTGCCAGCGTCCCGCTGTCGTCGGGCGACGACTGCGTGCCGAACCGTTCGAGCGCCGGCTGCAGGAGCCGCCTGACGTAGTCGGAGAATTCGTCTCGTAGCGCCGGCGTGACGAAAGTCTTGCGGACGTTGTCGAGCTGGTCGAGCATGGCGGTCAGAACTGCCGGGTCCGGGTCGTCGGACATCCCCGCCAGCGCTTCCAGGAAGTCGTCGCCATCGATCTCATGAGATGACAGCAGCGCCCAGAGGTTGCTCAGGAATCCCATGCGTTCGTGCACCGTTAGAAAGTCGCTGGCGTCGCGGCCGACCCGTCCCAGCATGCCCGGCGGCACGTTCCAGCGAAAATAGCCGGCCTGGTCCGCGTTCGGCAAGATCCAGGCAACGTCGCTGCCGAGTTCGACAGTTACCGGCGAGTCGGCGAGGATGAGCCTGCCGGACTTTATTTCATCGCCCTCCCGGAATTTATACGCGACCGGGATGATCCATTTTGACTGCTCGGCGCCGGGATCGTCCGAGTTCAGCAGGCGTCGCTGCGAAAATTCGAACTTCCCGCCGTCTTCCGGGGATACCGAAACGATCGGTATGCCGGGTTCATCGACGAAGCTCCTGAGGCCGCCGGCCAGCGCCGGGTCGGTCCCGGCATCGATCTCGGCCCAGAGATCCTCGGCACGCGCGTTGCCGTAGCGGAACTTGTGCAGATAGCGCACGACGCCGGCGCGGAAAGTCTCTTCGCCGACGGCCTGCTCGAACATGCCGAGCACGGATTTACCCTTGTAATAGGCGAGGAACACGCCCTCGAAGAAGTTGTCCGTCGACTTCACTTCGCGCCGGATGGCGTGGGCGGTCGGCCTGGCATCCGAATCCATGATCTCGAACGTCGTCGTCAGTTCGCGGGGATCCCCGCTGTACTCGGGATACACGGCAGGCACCGTCTTGCCGGCCATCCAGTCGGCGAAGGATTCGTTGAGCCACAGGTCGTCCCACCATTGCATCGTGACCAGGTCGCCGAACCATTGGTGCGCCAGTTCGTGTGCCGTGACGTACACGAGGACATTCTTCTGCGACTGGCTCGCGGAATCATCCAGCAACAGGAACTGGTCCGAGTACGTGATCGCGCCGGGGTGCTCCATGGCGCCGGGGAAGGACCCAAATACCGCGATGAGATCGAGCTTCCGGAACGGGAACGGTTCGTCGAAGTACTTCTCGAGATACGCGAGCAGGGGCGGCGTCGTCTCGACGGCGAATGCCGCGAGCTTCTGCTTTCCGTGCGGAACGACGACACGGCCGGGAACGGGCAAGCCAGCGATGGGGACGAAGTCGAACGGACCGGCGGCGACCGCGATCAGGTAGGACGGCAGGGGCGGCGTCTCGGCAAATGTCGTCGTGGTCCAGCCGTCCCCGGCGACCGTCGATTCCTCGGGCGTGTTCGTGATGGCCGAGATTCCTTCGGGTACGGCGATGGTCAACTGCCAGGGGTACTTGAAACCGGGTTCGTCGAAACAGGGAAATGCGCGGCGGGCGTCGATCGGCTCGAACTGGCTGAACAGGTAACTCCTGCCGTCCTGTTCCACCCGGAAGATGCCGGTGCCGTCCGAGTTGAAGTCGTTGCCGAACTCGAGCCGGAGTTCGTAAGTCCCCGGCGCGATCCCGTCCGGTGCGTCGACGAACAGGAGACCGTGCTCGCCGAATTCGTGAGTCACCGGCATCGCGCGGCCGTCGCGCATCAGGGACAGCGAGTGGATATCGAGATCCTGCGCGTGCAGGCGCAGCCGCGTCGTGCGTTCGCCGACGCGGATCCGGATCGTGGTTGTCCCGGAGTAGTCGTCACGCGAGGGATCCAGCCGGAGCGACAGGCGTTGCGAGAGCGGCACGACGCCGGCCGCGAGGCGGTACGGATCGTCCGCGTCGACGGCCACGTTCGTTGCCCTGCAGGCCGCAAGGCAAAGCATGAGGACACCGCTCAGCCACGGTCTCGTTCGCTTGTTCATTTGAATCCCCCGAAGGATTGTTCAATCCGAATGAGGCATAGATGAAGCTGGGACGGGATTCGTTGCACCGATCAGGCGGCGGCGGTCAGTCGTTCGAGGCCGGCAGGAAGGAATCGGCGCGAGCTCGCTGCCAGTGCGCGCGATACCAGGGGTCGGCGGCGCCGTCACGGAGCTCGCCGGATTCGAGCCAGGGATAGATTTCGGCAAACGTCGCCGACTGCGTGGGGCCGGTGCGCTGCGAGATGTGTCCGGGTCCGAGCTCGGCGGGCGTTTCGAGGCCCGTGGCGGCGACGAGGTCCATCAGACTGTGCAGCGTGGCCGCCTGGAACCTCGTGACGCGCTTGCTCTTGTCCGCGACGACGAGACCGCGCTGTCGCGAAGGATCCTGCGTCGCGACACCGGTTGGACAGGTGTCCGTGTGACAGCGCCGCGACTGCACGCAGCCGAGGGCGAACATGAACGGCCGGGCGGCGTTGCACCAGTCGGCACCGAGGGCGAGGCAACGGGCCATGTCGAATCCCGTCACGATCTTGCCGCTGGCGGCGAGCCCGATCCGGTCCTTGAGGCCCGTGCCGACGAGCGCGTTACGTGCGAACACCAGCCCTTCCCGGAGCGGGGTGCCGACGTTGTCGGAGAATTCTTCCGGTGCCGCGCCCGTGCCGCCTTCCTTGCCGTCGATGACGACGAAGTCCAGCAACGTGCCGCTCTCGAGCATGGCTTTGCAGATACCGAGGAATTCCCAGGGATTGCCGATGCAGAGCTTGATGCCGACCGGCTTGCCGCCGGAAAGCCGGCGCAACTCGGCCGTGAATTCGATCAGCTCCCGCGGCGTCGCGAACGCAGTGTGTCTCGAGGGCGAAACGCAATCCTGGCCCGGCTTCACGCCGCGGGCCTCGGCGATCTCGCGCGTGACCTTGGCGCCCGGCAGGATGCCCCCGTGGCCGGCCTTGGCGCCCTGGCTGAGCTTGATCTCGACCATGCGAACCTGGGGATCCTTTGCCGTCTCTGCGAAGCGCCCGGCATCGAAGTTGCCGTCGGCGTCCCGACAACCGAAGTAGCCGCTGCCGAGTTCCCAGATCAGGTCGCCGCCCTGGCGGTGATGGACGGACAGGCCGCCTTCGCCGGTATCGTGCGCGAAGCCGCCGTCGCGCGCGCCGAGATTCAGCGCACGGATGGCGTTGCCGCCGAGTGCGCCGAAGCTCATCGCCGAGATGTTGAGCATCGCCGTCCGATACGGCTGCTGGCAGCGACCCGAGCCGACTTCGACGCGCGGCGCATCGCGGTGGTCCGCCGGTGCGATCGCATGATGGATCCACTCGAAGCGGCCCGCGTACACGTCGAGCTCCGTGCCGAACGGCTCGAAGTCGTTGTCGCCCTTGGCGCGTGCATAGACGAGCGACCGCTGTTCGAGGCTGAACGGCGCACCCGAGAGATCGCCCACGATGAAATACTGGCGCACGAACGGGCGCAGCGACTCGAAAAGCCAGCGCAGGCGCCCCACCACCGGGTAGTTGCGCATCAGCGTGTGTTTGCTCTGCACGAGGTCGACGACACCGACGAGCACGAGCGGCGCGGAGATTACGAGGCCCCAGCCCCACGGCGAATGCTGCACGGCAGCGATACCGAACAGGACGGTCGCAACCAGGGTCAGCAGAAAGATGATGAATCGGTCCATGTGGAGTTCAACGCAGGCAACGAACGGGCGCCGGCCTGATTCTGCACCCTTCGGAGCCGCCGTGCCAAATGCACGCGCCCGGCTCGGCGCAGCGGTTTTCCGTTGCGTTGCCGCGATGGTATGGTGTTTTCCAGGCATTCAAACGTACAGAAACGGCGCCTCTGCAGTCTTGCCTGCGTTTCCTCCCCAGGCGCCATCCGGACTCGGAGAATAACAATGAGCGACCACGAGAATTTCCTGACACGACGTGAACTCCTGCTCGGCAGCGCGGCGCTCGGCGGTGCCGCGCTCGCGGGCACACCTTCGTTGCTGTTCGCGGCCGATACGGCACAGGCTGCGGCAGCCGGCGGCGATCCACTGATCGATCTTCGCAAGATGCTGCGCGGAGAATTGATTGTGCCGGGCGATGCGGCCTATGACGAGGCGCGCAAACTCTGGAACGGGATGATCGACAAGCGGCCATTGGCCATCGCCCGATGCACGGGCGTGGCCGACGTGATCGACGTCGTGCGGTACGCACGCAAGAAGAACCTGCCGGTGTCGGTTCGGGGGGGCGGCCACAACGTGGCCGGCAAGGCCCTCCGGGACGGTGCCATCACGATCGACCTGTCGCCGATGCGCGGTATCCGCGTCAATCCGGAGAAGAAGACGGGGCGCGCCCAGGGCGGCGCGCTGTGGGCCGCGCTCGACCACGAGACGACCGCGTTCGACCTGGTCACGACCGGTGGCACGGTATCCACCACGGGCATCGGCGGCCTCACGCTCGGCGGCGGCTTCGGCTGGCTCATGCGCAAGTACGGCCTCGCCTGCGACAACCTCGTCTCCGCCGATGTCATTACAGCGGACGGTGATTTCCTGACGGCGAGCGCCGACGAGAACGACGACCTGTTCTGGGCCTTGCGCGGCGGCGGCGGCAACTTCGGCGTCGTTACCTCGTTCCGGTTCGCCCTGCACGACCTCGAGCCGATCGTCGGCGGTTCGGCGATGTATCCGCAGGCGATGATCGGGGACCTGTTGCATTTCTTCCGCGACTTCACGGCCAGTGCGCCGGATTCGGTCACGTCTATGTTCGGCGTAGCCGCCGGCCCGCCGGGGACGCCGCTGGAAGGCCAGAACGCCGGCATGATCATCGTGTGCCACTCGGGACCCGAGGACGAGGGTGAGCGGCTGCTGAAACCGGTCAAGGATTTCGGGCCGCCCACGCTCGATTTCATCGGCCCCATGCCCTACACGACCTTGCAGACGATGTTCGATGCGGGTTCGGCTCCCGGCGGTCGCCATTACTGGAAATCCAACTTCATGACGGAGCTCAGTGACGGGGCGATCGACGAGATCGTCGCCCGCACGAACGAACCGCTGGCCGGCGAGGGCACGCTGGTCCTGATCGAGCACCTGGGCGGCGCCGTCGGCCGGGTGGAACCGCACGCGACCGCGTTCTCGAACCGCGATGCGAAATACAATACCTCGATTCTTGCGGGCTGGGCGAACCCGGCGGACGATGAGAAGAACATCGCCGCGGCACGGGAATTCAGTGGCGCCTTGAAGAAGTACGCGACCGGCGGAGGTTACGTCAACTACATGGCCGCCGACGAAGGCGAGGCACGCGTGCACGCGACCTACGAGGCGAATTACAAGCGTCTCGTCGAGGTGAAGCGCAAGTACGATCCGACGAACTTCTTCAGCGCCAATCAGAATATCGCTCCATAGTCGGCCACCACCCGCCCGAAGGACGCGAAACAACTCCGCGACTGACCGGCCCCGACGCCGCCGCCCGGCGCCGCCCCGGCGCCCGGGTCCTCTTGAATCTGGCTGCGACCATGCTTATTATAAGCATGCTTACTATTTCAACAATCGGAACCCAAGATGACTTCCGCTCCGGATCCCGAGAAGAGCGTCGGATTTCTCCTCGTCGACGTCGCACGCCTGATGCGCCGCGACTTCGACCGTCGCGTCCGCTCCACCAATCTCACCCAGGCGCAGTGGCGTGCCATCGGCCACCTCGCCCGCGAGGAGGGTATCAAGCAGACGGTCCTGGCCGACCGGCTTGACGTCAAGCCGATCACGCTCGGCCGTCTGGTCGACCGTATGGAGGCCGCCGGCTGGGTCCGGCGCCGTCCCGATCCCTGCGACCGGCGCGCCTCGTTGCTCTATCTCACTGCCAAGGTGCAGCCGATCCTCGAGGAACTGCGGGCACACGCCGCCGAAGCACGCGAGGACCTGCTCGCGGGTGTGCCGGCTGACGACCGTCAGACGCTCGCGAAGACACTGGAGCGCATGAAACACAACCTGCTGACGTCGGAAACCGCCGGCGCCGACAACCACAAGGATTGAAGCCGTGAGCGAAAACGAAGGGAAGCAGGACGAGGGCCGGACCGCGGCCGGCAACAACGAGACTGCATCTGCGCCACGCCGCCGACGCTGGATACGGGTCACGCTGCTGGTGCTCGGGCCGCTCGTGGTCTTGCTGGTCGGCAGTTACCTCTACATGAATTCCGGCCGCCACGTCACGACCGACGATGCCTACGTCAAGGCCTCCACGGTGGCGATCAGCGCACAGGTGGCCGGGCCCATCGCGCAGGTGCGGGTCGCCGAAAACGAGCACGTACGTGAAGGCGACGTATTGTTCGAGATCGACGACGACACCTACCGCGTGGCGGTCGACCGCGCCCGGGCGCAGCTCGAGACGGTCCATTCGATGTTGCTGGGCGTCGCCGCCTCCTATCAGCAACAGGTCGAACAACTCAAGCTCGCCAGGACAAAGGCGGCTTTCAACAAGCGCGAATACGAGCGCAAGCAGTCGCT